>Ga0114920_10000826_pt1 | contig 13771 bp, 32 predicted proteins | sample ChitaG_FD_88683 | JGI IMG/M metagenome (GOLD analysis project Ga0114920, IMG submission 88683) | Deep subsurface microbial communities from South Pacific Ocean to uncover new lineages of life (NeLLi) - Chile_00310 metaG | ecosystem: Environmental > Aquatic > Marine > Oceanic > Sediment ... | reverse complement strand
TTGTCAAGCCTTATCCGTCTTACAGTAATACATGGGGGTTACTGGTTATGATTTCATCATTTCAATGGGATTGTCAAGTTTGAGACTGCGAAGAGAGGTTAAACCCCCATCACCGCAACCACCCGAATCCGAAACGACACCGTTGAGATAAACATACCGTCAAGGAAGCCGACAATCAGTCAGTCGGCAGCGCTACGGCAGCCCAGATGGCAGCTTATGGTGCCTCACAGCCTCCCTAACTGCCTCGGAGGCTGCATCGATGGCTTAGGGCACCCTAATGACCCCTTAGGGCAGCCTAATATGCATCCTGACTGTCCATCGGGGCGTCTAAGAGCCACCTTAGGAGCCATCGGGGCACCAGCGTGATTATGTCAACCTCGGCCGGGTCATCGAAGCGGCCTATCGGACCCCTTAGACCCATCAAAGTCTCCTATATGGCCCCCAAACTCCTTGACAAGCACCCCAGGATGCCGATAATGGAGTCGGAGGCGATAATGAACACCATCCTTGGACCCACCAAAGCCGCGCATCCGAACAGCCTATCTCATGGCAAGGTACGGGTGTCCTATGGCACTGGCAACGACCAGCTAGGCGTGGGCTTCTTCCGCATCAATAGCAGCCCGCTCGTGGCTGGCGCCGACTACACCCTTCAGCTACCCGCACCCGACACCTACGCGGATAAGCTCGCGGCGCTGCATGAGTATGCACACTACATCTTATGCATACATGGTGGGCGTGACTACGTGAAGCGCAACTATGCCCACAACAGGCATGAGCTACTTGAAGAGGAGTCGCTAGCGTGGGCGCTCGCGCTTCGATGGACAAAGGCAACATCCGAGGCATACCACCTGATAACCGGGCGTCCTAACCGATGGCTTGAGGCCGCCGTTGCAAGCCAGGCCAGTGCTGGCCAGTGGCTTCAGGCTGCTGTCAAAGTGGTCGATACTATCTACGCAACCGGGCGATGGCCTGGGCCGACAGATAGGTGGATTGAAGCGCCAGAGTGAGAGGAGCAAAGAAGATGCGTCAATATCGAGTAGGTTGTGTCTGGCAGCTATACGGAGTCGCCCACGTCGAAGCGGAGAGTCTGGACGAGGCCATAGAGCAAGTAAAGGCCCCTGACTTCTCCCTGCCGGACGGCGACTATGTAGAGGACAGCTTCGAGGTCGACGAGGAGATTACCCGCTCTGGCCTCAACGACGAGCCTGGTAGCTAACCGTATCGTTTCCCCTGCGACCCTTGCTCGGCTTGCCTGGGCGGGGGCTGACGGAGAAGCGAAAGGGGAACGAGCATGGGACAGAGGCAAAGGACAGACGAAGAGGAACCCCGCTGCATCTGCGGCCACTCGGACAGCGAACACCACGACAGGGACTTGCGATACGGTGAGGGGGCATGGGCTTGTAAGCGCTGTTCATGTGACCACTTCGAGACCCGCGAGGATGCAGAGGGCTAGCGGGGAAGCAAGCGAAAGGGGAACGAACATGCTAGTCAAACAGGCAACCCAGGCTGATATCATACAAGCAGCCGTAGATGCGGGAGTGCGCGTGGAGAACCTACGGGGCGCTGGCCTGGGCATACGCAAGCCGGTGTCAGGCTATCGCTTCACGCTCGGACTCATGGGCGCCCGCATCTACCAGCGGCGCTCGTACCAGGGGCGGCACGTTGCGGCAGTGTGCTATCATGGCCACCTAGCGTTCTATCGGGCGCTCTACACCTACGCGCCAGAGGCCGTCGTACAAACCGCGATGGTAACGTACCGGAGTGCCGATGACCTGGAGGCCTGCAAGCACGTCGCCGCCTGTCGTAACATCGGCTCACGTATGGAGCCGCTGCACTACAACGAGGCTTGCGACTGCCACTCGCGGCCCGACTCGTTCAAGGGGCGCATCGAGAGGGGTACGTGACCCTCTTTTCGAAGGGAGCATAGCATGAGGCACTACAAAGACGGGCGATTCTGCGGCTCGTGCATCAAGACGTGGCGCGAGCATGGCCCACTCGTTAGAGTGTTGGCAGGTCTCCGGCGCCTGCTGGAAAGGTAGAGAGGGCATAGCATGGGCCAGACAACAGCAGCAGGCTACGCCGAGTGCGTGGTGCAGGGCCTAGCACCCCTCCGCGTAGCCATCGAGACGCACCTTCAGCACAATCACTTCCCGCCCGTGGGTGCCATATGGGTACAACCTTGCCTCGATGCCATCGCAGCGGCCAATGAGGATGACTTCGACCGCCTTGTCATGGGAGCGCACGGCCGCACCCTGCCCGCGTTCAAGGTGCTAGAGGGGCTGCACTTGGCCCCGTTCATCGGATTGGAGGGATAGCATGCACAGGAACGTAACCGACCTTGATTACAGGGATGCGCCTGCCTGGTGGACCCCCCGAGATGTCATCGGGCGTCTCATAGCCAGGCCAGAGTACACGGCGGGACAGGGCAAGGCCACATACTTCTACCGCGCGAACACTGCTGGCCTGGCCGTCATCAAGGCCCTGCTAGACACCATCGACAAGCTGGAAGGGAGTAGCACATGACCACCACACGAACATGCCCGGGATGCAACCGAGTGCTCCGCATCGACGCGAGCCTGGCGCCCCTGCTACCGAAGGGCCAGCTCAGTTGCCGACACTGTGGCGCGGTAGTACGGTAGGGAAGCTGACAGGGCCATGAATTGCCCACGCTGCATCGGCGGCCAGCTCGACGTTGACGACGACGGGCTCTATTGCCTACAATGTGGCTGGCACCTGTGGCTGAACCCGTATGAGCACCTGGGAGTACAGAGGTGGCCCCCGATAGGTCGCCTGGTGAGAAGGAGGAGAGAGGAAGAGCCGGTATGACACTCCAGTGTGACTATCACCGGCGCCACAAGCCCGGTGAACGAGAACCGACCTGTCAGGGTCCCATCTTGCGAATCAGCATTCCGAGCAAGCTGCCTCACCTGCCCCCTGGTGGATGGTATGCCTGCGAGACCATGCGCTGCTACCTACGAGAAGCAGGCTTTGAGTTCGAAGAGGAGACATGATGAGTCAGAAACCGATTCACGGATTTGACGGGCCAATCGACGAACAGGTGCGTCATGGCTGGCGCACATACTCCGTAACCCGCGAGTTTGCCCTAGAGGGCGGCTATGGGGTCGTCTGGGAGAGCCCGGAGCACCTGGCCCAGTGTGGGAAGGGCTTTGCCGACAAGGCCCGCGCTGCCGAAGCACACGAGGCTTGCGTCAAGCACGTCAAGGCGGGCGAGTGCTCGTGCGGCATCTATGCCTACAAGGAGCCTCCTGAGCCGCCCGGCCAGGTGATGGTCGACGTGGTGCTCTGGGGCCTAGTCGAGCACGGCGACCGGGGCGCTCGCTCTACCCACGCTCGCATCGAGGCCATCTTCGTGAAGCCTCCCGTCTGCGCGTGGCATGGCATGGTGAAGGATGAGGACGGCCCGGCTCATGAATGCCAGGGTACTACCTTGTGGGCGCTGAACCCCGACAAGTGGCGCCAGTGGTTCCCTGCCTGCGAGGCCATCCTGAAGGAGATTCAGGAGAACATCTCGGACATCACCATCGAGACCCTGAGCATGGAGGACTTTATCGCCTGCCTGATAGAGCGCTACAAGTGTCCGGTCATCGTAGGCTGGCCGGAGCCGAAGCAGACAGCAGCAGGATGGTTTGATGAGCGGTAGCTTTTGCTCCAAGTGCGGCGGTCCCATCCGGGAGCGCCGGTACTGTAAAGCCTGCGGGGCCACCTGCATGGTGAAGGACCCCAATGCCTAAGCTGTGCTACTCCTGGCAGAGCTGGTGTCCAGGCTGCGGCTGCCCGGGGGAGTCACGGACTACAAGGCACACCGGCATCTACCCGACAAAGCCGACAGTCGACCTGCTCCTTTTTGGCGGCGGAGACGATGCACCGTCTGTGGTATACTACCTGGGAAGGGTCTGCCGTTGCTGCGAGACAACCTGGAGAGTGAGGGACCCGAATTGCCGGGTGTGAGAAGGCTTCCAATATGGCCCAGGACACGGATGCCGGAGTGGGTGGCGTGGCGGCGTGTTGTTGTTTGCTTCCCGCAGCTTGGCTACCGATGGTGTCGGGGCTGCGGCTCACCCCTGGCGCTCAGCGGGACGTGCATGGGTTGCTACCGAGCCGAAGAGAGTGAGGGACCCCAATGGGCCAGATAGGTAAGAAGCAAGGCATCATCACCGTGGTTGAGCCCCTGAAGGCTCCGCTGGTCATTCCGCTGCCGGTCCCCGAAAAGGTGAAGGTGAAGGAGACCGAGAAGGTGGCCGTGAGCGTTCCCAGGAAGTAATTACGCTTAGTACATGGGCGCTACGTGTTACAGACCGAACATTTAGGGTCTCATCTATCTGCTAGGCCACGGCCTATAGAGGCCGTCTATGAGGAGGCGACATGGACCCCAAGATACTCATTCTGCTCATCCAGGCGCGAGACCTCATTGAGGAGGCCCAGGTGCCGAGGCGTCTGAACCTAGAGCATTCGCGTGCCCTGGCTGACGTGCTGGAGCGCACTGCCATCGAGCTGCAGGGTGGCCACGCAGCCTCCTGCGACAACGAGGATTGCCCGTGCCGCACGCGCGGGAGAGAGGAGGAGCGATGACCCCCATGATGAAGTTTGCAGACGAGGTGACCCTGGAGCAACGGCTGCAGCGGTCCAAGCTGGTCGGCATCAGCTTCCCAGGGCCTTCCCGAGATGGGAGCGCCTACATCCACCTGGACGGCGACAAGGTCAAGCAGATGGGCATGTGCGCTGGCTCAGTCATCATCCTGATGGAGGACGAGACCATCTGGCAGGTGCCAGGGAACAACCTTGTGGCCGTCTACCGGCCAAGAGAGGAGAGCGAAAGTGAAGAAACCCCCAGTGAGGGAGCCGAGGGAGCAGGAGACAGGACCGAGTCGCCGGGCGATGCGTAACCTGGTGCGCTGGCGCCGGTTCAAGAAGACGGGGCACTTTCGTGAGCGGTAGAAAAGTACAACCCGGCCGCGAAGCAATGGCCCAAATCTTCTGCCGAGCCTACCAGGCCGAGTCGATGTTCGAGAACTGCGGCCGGTGGTGCCAGGTGTGCGCCCGCCCTGGCCCGGGCCGGGAAGGAAAGTGTATTATGTGTTGGATGACAGGGCATTTCCGTGGACGGTAGAAACAGGTGGTGCTGCGTCTGTGGCTCACCCGTTGACCAGCGACTTCGGTTCAGGCCATGTGACGGTAGGTGTAGTGGCTGCTATGATGACTCCCACCACGCAGCCCTGAAACTGATGCTGGAGGAAATACGGCGTGACATCCTAGGAGGAGGCCACTTCCATGGACGATAGAGCGCTACTTGACCATGTCATTTGGCAGCAGGCCATCATACAACAACTGCGGTTTATGCTGTCTAGTCACCGCCAGTGGTGCCACGGTTGCGGCTCGCCCCTGGCCCTCGACGCAGGGTGCATGGCCTGCCTCCGGGCGTCGAGCTTCTACATTCAGGCCAGCGCGGCCCCTTCTTCTCGGAGTGGCTACCGTGGACGCAGCGGCTAGGCTACGGGCAGCAAAGACCCTCCGGTACATAGGGGCTTATAGAGGCCGTGGGTGGTGGTGCCGGTCCTGTGGCAGGCCCGCCGCGCTTGGCAGCGAATGTGGAAAGTGCTACTGGCTTCGCATCGTGGAGGAGAGCCTTCGTGAAGTCTAGGGAGCGCCGGGCCTACTACCAGTGGTGCCAAACATGCGGCACGCCCTGGACAATGGACGGTGAGTGCTCAACCTGTTACTGCTATCGGTGGCGGCATGCCGTGGGACCACGGGTGGGGTTCTATGGACGAGGAAACTAAGCTGGCGGGCTGGGCTCGTCGTCAGGAACCTCCCGAGCCTCCGCATCGACCACCTCGGGCGCATCGGTGCCAGTGCGGGCAGGAGGCGGTTGCCCAGGTTGGTCAGGAGTGGCGGTGCTGGACCTGTTGGGGACAAGCCCCCGTTGTCTCAGCTCCTCAACCACCGAAGGAGGCACCTCCTGCCCGGCCTCAATCGCCAGCCGCGCAAGCTGGTCGGGGAGCAGGTGGAGGTGGCCAACGACGCCGCCGTGCTTCACATGCTCGGCCAGCTCGCCCTCGCGCTTGAGCACATTTTCGGAGGCACGCATGCGCGTGGGCCAGTTTGGGGCCTGGATGTGAACATCGAATGTCTTCTCACAGTGAGGACAGGTCACGTTGGCGCTGACGGGCTTGTCAGCATCGAGGGCATCACCGAGAGTCTCAGCGGCCTTCGGCAGCAGGGTAGAGAGGATGGAGCGGCCTGCCTCAGTCGCATCCGAGTACAGGTCGTCGAACGCCTTGCGGAAGGGTGTGTCGTGACGCAGCCAATGGGTAAGTTGCTTCCGGGTGATGCCCGCTCCCTTGAGGGCTGCTCGGACAGAGGGATGAATTGCCAACTCAGCAAGCGTCCGGCGCTGGATGAGGGTCAGGCCGGAGGCATCGCGCGTGGCCAATGCCTCCATTCCGGCGAGGTCTGCCTTACCCGTCAACGGCTTTCCTCACTTTGGCCAGCTCGCCCCCGGCCATGCAGGCCAGCACTGGTATCTGGAGTGCTGCAGCTAGCCGCCGGTACTTTGGTGGTACAACCTGGTCCAATGGGGAACTTCCATGGCCGGTCAAGACTAGCTGCAGACACTCGCTGGTCTGCACGCTATTGCAGACAAAGGCAACGGTACTTGCTATCGTGTTGAATCGAATGTCCATGGGTGGTCCTACTAACCCCCATGATACCAGACTTGGCGCTCGAGGACCAGCGTGGTACACTGTAGATAGGGAGGGGACAATGGCAGACGGCAAAGACCCTGTCGACTTCGAAACCGCGATTAGCCGCATAATCCGGGCTTCTAACCTCCTGGCTGCCCTTTCAACGCAGGGCACAGATGCCCTTAAACAGACTCACATCTGCCCTGTCTGCGGCTCTGCCCTTGCCTACTCTCTCTACGGATTCACCAACTGTGCCGACTGCGAGGAGACGTATGACTGGGAATCCGGCGAGTGCGTGCCAGCGGTGCTGCCTGGGGGCGCTTGAGGTTATGGTTTCTGCTGTGGGACCGAGCAGCGTGACCGTGGGCTTCCTTATAGAGCTGCGGCGAATCTCCCAGGCGAGAGGGCGCGTGTGTACGTGGTGCTGCTGGTGCGGCTTCCCTTTCACCGCTGGAACGTGGTGCAATGCCTGCCGGACAGAGCGGAGGGGAGTGACCCTGTGACAACGAGCCATCCGGCCGAAGGCTGTACTCGATGCAGGCTGGGCACCCTAGAGGTGGCCTGTCCACCCCGAACCCGCGAGGGCGAGACCTGCAACCGCTGCGGGGGGACAGGGAAGAGGCAGCACCGAACGCATGTGATATGGGGCGAGGGGCCGGTGCCCTGTGACGTGCTCTACCTAGGCGAGGCCCCCGGTTACCAGGAGGACATTCATGGACGGCCTTTCTACCCCGACGCTCCGGCCGGTCGTGTCCTTCGGACTCTCGTTGCGGAGGTCGACCTTCCGGGCTACTTTACGAACCCCGCCAAGTGTCGTCCACCTGACAATAAACTTGCGAACTACCCCGACGCTCTCCCTGCTTGCCGGGGATGGCTCGATATGGAGCTGTCTGCTGTGCAACCAAAGGTCATCGTGGCTCTTGGAAAGACCAGCGGTTCGATATGGTTCCCCGGCTGTTCGGCTACAGAGATGTCCAGCCTGGCACGGGCCCTTCCTGATGGCCGGGTTATTGTGGGAGCTTTTCACCCCTCCTACGTGGCCAGGGGCGTCGACCCGACAGCGAGGCCCAGTCTGGTAAGGAGTTTGCAGAGAGCAAAGGAGCTGTTGGAGGAGGTACGGTGAGTCAATTTGGGCCCAAGGTCGCCTCGCGGTATTGCCCCTGGTGCGGTGCTCCAATGACATTCATCACCTTCCCGAGTGGCTCGGTGACCGTGTTCTGCGACGGCATCCGTGCCCGGGTGGACGGCGACCGGCTGGCCGTGACATACCATCTGGGCCTACTGCACCTGGAAGGCTTCGGCCCGAGCGAAGGAGCTGCTGCATGATTTGTCCTGAGTGTGGGGGGCCCATGGAAACAGGAAAGGTGGAGGCGCTGAGCCCTGACCGTTTTGGACGTGCGGGCGAGGCGGTCTTCTACTGGCACTGCCGGGCCATAGGAGCCGAGGTCGTATGGGCTCGGTGCTCTGACACCCAGACCACGCTCAGGCATTTTCAGCGGATACACAGGATTTACGAAAAGGAGCTGCTGCATGATTTGTCCTGAGTGCGGAGGCCCCCTGGAGATTAGGCGGGATGGCTCGGTTATCGTTGTCACTTGCTACGGCGAGGACCCCCGGACTGCATGGTGTGCGCCTGCGAGTCTTGGATTAGCCTGGCTGCTTGAGAGAATGGCACAGCGCCCGTAGGTACAGAGAGCTACTTGACCGTGAAGAGCAACGCTCAGCTTAGAGCACACTGGAAGTGGTGGTATGGCCAGAAGAACACGCCCTGGCTGTGGCGACGGCGACAGACCTTGCTCGTTCGGCTCATGGCATGCGAGGGAGTCCTGCGCGACCGAGGCCACGGCATCCTGCCCCTGCCCATGCTCGAAGCGCTGAAGGTGATGAGCCGATGAAGCGCCAAAGATGGTGTCTGCGGTGTGGAAGTCCAGACAACGTAGCAAGTGATGCAAGTATATGCTGGCGATGCTTCTGGGGGTGGGGGCCAAGGGTGATGAGCAAATGACAAGCACACACTCTGGCCCCTTTGCCATGTGGTGCTACTACTGCGGGGCTCCGACGGCTTGGATTGGCCAGGATTTCCAGGACCGCAAATGGTATCTCTGCGTTGCCTGTAAGACAAAGGTGCGTGTTGCATGAGGCGCTACTTCTGTCCAGAATGCGGAGCCCCGCTGTTTTGCTTTTGCTGCCAGACCTGGGGGTGCCGGACAGGCAGTAGTAACTACTGCGTACACTGTGAGTGGGAGAGATGAGATACTGCCCAGAATGCGGAGCCCCGACATCCCTCTGGGACCCCGAGGGGTCAATGTGCTGCCGCTCGTGCGGCTGGGATGAAGACTATGACACATACTACTCGTTACTGCGCGAACTGCGGCGCTCCCGCTTGGCGCGGGCTGACCTACTGGCCATGCCACCAGTGCAGGCAGCACCCCGATGAACCTAATCGACGTCGCCGCCCTAACCCAAGCCCCCTGCGAAGTCACTACTTATGCGGACGCATTAGGCTTGTCGGGCTACATCATCCCACCCGAAAGACGTGAGGCTGTGCTGCGGGCCCTCGTGGCTCGCGGCGAAGCCCACACTATCTTCACCGGGCCTGAGGGCCTAGACTTCTGGTTGCTGGCACCCGCCTCCGTGGAAGTCATCATGCGCCCCGATGGAGTTGAACTCCCGGCCCGGGCCCGCCTCCCATTGGTGCCATACCTGATGGTGCAGGCGGGCGTGCCGAGAGGGGAGGCCATTCAGGCCGCCCGAACGCCTCCGAAGACGGAGCGGGCGAGGGCCTGGGGGCCCTACCAGGCTGCGCTGGAAGCAGCGCGGATTTGGGAGTCTGGTACTGCCGATTCCCTAACTGGCCTCCCCACCCTCGGCATCGAGACAGAGGCGCCCACCGGCGAGCCCTACGTGGTGCCTCCGACACCTTACCAGTACAAGATAGCAGCCGACCCGCTTACCCTGGTGGAGGTCGGCCGTGCCCTCGGTCGCTTCCGAGAGAATGGCCAGCGGGTCGGGATTGACACAGAGGGGACGGGCGTGGACAGTTCGCGCGCTGTCCTCGTGGGCATCGGGCTCAGCTTCGGCGACGTGTGCTACTACTGCCTCGTCGACGCCTGCGATGGGCTTATCCTTGACATACTGCGGAAGCACATTGACGGCCTCCGGTACGTCGCGCACAACGCCAAGTATGACTACAAGATGCTCAAGAGGCGAGGCATCCCCATGGAGCACGCTGTCCTGGCAGGCGATGGCATGATTGCTGCCTACGTTTTGGCCTACGTCGACGTGCATACCGGGCAGCCTGAGCCGAAGGGCCTGAAGTACCTCATCCAGAAGTTCTTCGACTGGCAGCAACCCAGCTTCGAGGCCCTGCTGGAGCAGCATCAGGCCAAGACCATCTACGACATCCCAGTGCAGGCCGTGGGTGCCTACTGCTGTGGTGACGCCTACTATGCTGACCTGGTGGAGACCGAGCTGCTCAGCGAGATGGCTCCGAGGCAACGGGAAATCTATGAGCAAATCGAGCTGCCCACGGTGACCATCCTTGCAGAGATGGAGCTGCAGGGCGTGTGTGTGGACTATGTCGAGGCCGCCCGCCGGGCCAAGACTCAGGGCCAGGAGGTCGAGGGGTACGAAGCTGCACTGCGGCAGCAGGCCCGAGATGCCGGGTGGTCAAAGGCGCTCTCGAAGTCCTGTCCGGCACATTCCCGCAAGCGGGTTGACATCGAAGCATGCGAGCAGTGCGACGAGAAGGGTAAGGTTCTTGTTGACCAGCCTTTTAGCCCGGGCTCGCCGCAGCAGGTGGGCCAAGTCCTCTATCAGCAGTACGGCTTGCCCACCATCAAGGTCAGCGAGAAGACCAAGGAGCCCTCGACCGACTCCTTCACTATCCTCCGGCTGCGGGAGATGACCGAGGGCCCAGCCGTCGAGTTCCTCAGTGACCTGATGCGCTGGCGCAAGGAGGACAAGGAGAGGGGCACCTACCTGGGTGCCTGGATAGAGACTGCTGAAGCCCTGGCCGATGGCAGCTTCCGTATCTACACGAACCTGAACCAGACCGTGGTGGAGTCCGGGCGCCTTAGCAGCTCGGAGCTGAACCTGCAGAACGTACCGCCGCGCATCCGCGACCTGGTCATCCCACCGCCTGGGTTCCTCATCTGGGGGTTCGACTACTCGCAGCTTGAGCTTCGCATCATGGCCTTTGCCTCTGGGTGCGAGGCCCTCATCGATGCCTTCCGCCGTGGGGTCGATGCCCACGCTACTACAGCCTGGCGCGTCTTCGGCATCCCGGAGTCCCAGGTCCGGGAGCACCCCGAGATTCGGCGCCGGGCTAAGACGCTCAACTTCCTGGTGGGCTATGGAGGTCAGGGGGAGCTGGTCCAAAAGAGGCTGATGGAGGCTTCGCTACTGGAGCCCGACCTGGACATCGAGGTGCCCAGTGTAGCGGAGTGCCGCTACATGGTTGCCGAGTTCTACAAGTCCTACCCCGAAATTATGGATTGGAAGTACCGCGTCGTCGAAGCGACCAAGCAGTACGGTTACAGCCGCACGCTGTATGGGCGCCGCCGTTACTTGCCTCACATCACGCATCCGAACAAGGAGCTGCGGGAGCATGCGGCCCGGCAGGCCGTCAACCATGTCATCCAGGGGACGGCCGGTGACTTCGTCAAGATAGCGGGCATCGCCATCGACCGGGAGAAGAGGCCGTATGAGGCTACCTTGAACCTGCAGGTCCACGACGAAATCTGGGGGTACATCAGAAAGGTTCACGCCCGCGTGCAGGAGTGGCTAGAGGTGGTCGAACGCTGTGCTGTGCTTGACCAGCCCTTCGCGCCCGTGCCCGTGGAGGCGAAGGTGAAGGCAGTGGAGTCATGGGCAGAATTGAAGTAGCAGCAACGCCTTGGTGCCCTGTCTGCGGCTCGCCCCTTCATGGTTGCCGGTCTGGTTACTTGGCCGCCTACTACGTTCGAGAACTCAGGGCAACCCAGCGCTGTTTCGAGCTATGGACCCTGGAGCAGGAGGCAGACCGTGAGCAGAGCTGAAGTGAGCGGCTGGTGTCCGATGTGCGGGTCACCCTGGCACGGTCCACTCTGGCTACCACTGGCTCCGGGGCGGGTGCTGTTGTCCTGGTGGAACCTCGGCGGCTTCCCCCAGTTACCCTATACGCAGCGCTGCTTCTTTGCCTGGCCTGGACAGGTGCGGACGGTGTGGAGGAAGAGCGATGGATGAGGCAAAACGCGGTGGGACGTGTACGAAGTGCGGGGGTCCGCGTCACTCACGCTCACGAGTCCGCAGCAACGGGGTTGCTCTTTGTCGGCGATGCGGCTTGTATGCTCCCCGTCAGGCATCCAGGGTTAGGTACCTCACCGATGTCGAGGCTGCTTGGCTGGGTGCAATGTTGGAGGGAGAGGGGAATATTACAGTCACCTACCGCGACAGCGGGCACCCCAGAGTCTGGGTAGCCATCACCAACAACGAGGTTGAGGTCATCTCTACATGCCTGCGCCTCGTAGGGGACGGGACCGTAACCTTCTGCCGCAACTCGCGTCCGAACCAACACAACACCTGGGCATGGGTGCTGAGAGCAAAGCGGGCTGTGTGCGTATTTCTGCTGCAGGTTCACCCTTACCTGGCTGGCAAGAAGGAACGTGCCGAGGCGGCCTTGGAGTTGTTGTGGGAGGAGTGCGATGTCTGAGTTCAAGATACATCAGCCGGGTGGCCGCCGCGAGATTAAGCGAAATTGGAAATGGCTCCATGGCCACGACCCCTCGGATGACGAGGCCACGCCCGAGAGCGGCTACGAGTACGTGACCCTCAAGCCGCCCGAGTCTTCGGCTCACGTTGAGGAGGAGCCCGGCGGCGGGCCCGACACCCGCATTCCCTGCCAGCGCTGCAAGGACACCTACCGGGCTGTCGCTTCGTGTACTGTGAAGGAGGCGCTGGAGGCTAAGGGCGCCGACATGGCCGGGCTCCGGGCGGATTACCTGGCCCAGCGCGTCGTCCGGCTGAAGTGTGTCTGCGGCCACGAGATGAGCATGCGAGAGGACGTGTTGCGGAGGGTGATGGGATGATGAACAGCGTGCAGTGGTGCCGCGAATGTGGCTGCCCCGTGGTCCATGTGTCATTTGGTCGGCGTTGGGTTACGTTTGCCTGTGACGGCTGTGGTACTCCTTGGCCGCTACTATGAACATGAACCCGCCCGGCCACTGGTGCCCTGGATGCGGGATGCCGCTTCTGGTAGGCTTCTGTCGGCTAGGCTTCCAGGACTCGCATTGGTGCCTGCGATGTTTCGTTGAACTCCCGGGCCTGCCCCTGAAGCAGCGGCTATATGCCTGGAGGAGGAGAGATGAACAGAAAGCAAAGACGAAAGATTGAGCGAGCGCACCCCGTGTCAGCCCCCGAAGGGCTGCAGCACGCGACCATCGACATGCGGCTGAAGGCGGCCCCGGCGCTCCGTGGGCCCAAGACCCGCGAGGCATTCACGGCGCACGGCCGCACTGACTTCGAGCTGTGGGCCAATGTCATCGGCGAGATGCTGTCTCGTATGGGATACAACCAGCCCAGCCTGGCTGTCGGCATGCTGCTTGACATGGTCAACCGCTGGCCTGATGAGCTGCGGGGGCTGCTGGCAACAGGCATTGTCCGGGGGCTGGGCCTCCAGATGTTCACCCAGGAGGCCACGGTCTGCGACAAGTGCAAGGCCCAGGCTCTCGACCCCCGGGAGTTCAAGCACGAGGAGGGCTGCGAGGGTAAGGAGGAGACTCGGGAGCTGCTTCAGGCGGTCCTCGACCCGACCTACAACCCGCTGCCGATGCCAGAGAAGGGTGCTCCCCAGGACCTGAAGAAGACGCCTGGTGGCCTGTATCTGCCCTGATGTGGTACACTGAAGGTGGAGGCAGATGACTTCGGAGGCGATTGTACCCCTAAACCCCCAACTGGCGTTGCCCCACCCCAAGGGCCATGAGTTGCGCACCTGGGTGGGTGACATCGGCGATGAGGACCTAAGCAACCTCATCTCTGTGACTGTACGTGTGCCTAAGGGAGACCTGGTCGTCATCGACGAGCTGATTCAG
>Ga0114920_10000825_pt1 | contig 13776 bp, 9 predicted proteins | sample ChitaG_FD_88683 | JGI IMG/M metagenome (GOLD analysis project Ga0114920, IMG submission 88683) | Deep subsurface microbial communities from South Pacific Ocean to uncover new lineages of life (NeLLi) - Chile_00310 metaG | ecosystem: Environmental > Aquatic > Marine > Oceanic > Sediment ... | reverse complement strand
TGTTTTTTGCACCAAGTTTCCTCCGAAAGTGGTGATGGGAGGAAAAAGAAAAGTAGAGGCCCTTCATCTTATCACCAAAAGATTGGGAGTTTCCTTGAAAGATATAGTGGTAGTAGGGGATAGTATTACCGATTTTCAGATGTTAAAAGCGGTCAAAGAAGCCGGGGGATTGGCGATAGTTTTTAATGGCAACCAATATGCTTTGCCTTATGGGACAATAGGAGTAGCTTCTCCCAGTTTAATGGATCTTAAGAAAATTCTTGAGGCCTGGCTGAAAGGAGGTTTAGAAGCTGTAAAGAAAGCTCCCCACTGCGAAGATTTAAAAATCCATCAAAAATTCCGCCAACTAGTTAGAGGCCAAGCCGCCAAACTAGGCTAAGAGGCTTTCGGTTGAGAGTAGAAAATGATACAATTAAAATATGAGGCGAAATATTATCTGCCTATATTTAGAGTGGCATTTTTGGGATGTACCCAAAGCCATTTTGGCTGCCTGGAAGAATTTTCTCAGGTTTAATTTAAATTATTGGTCCCTGCCTTTACTGGTTCGGACCCTTTTTTCTCACTGGCGTCGCTACCGCTATTCTTACGGTCGGGGTTTTGATTTTAAGAGGTATTTTGAGGCATTTACTTTCAATATGATGTCTCGGGGGATTGGGGCAATAATGAGATTTTTTTTAATAACTATCGGACTCATCTCCGAAATTTTTGTGCTCTTAGCCGGCCTGATTGTATTTTTGGGATGGTTAATTCTACCGGCCTTGCTAGTTTTTGGATTTATCTTCGGATTTAAAATAATGTTTTAATATGGATTATTATTTTGATTTAAAAAAGGCGAGGATTTATCAGGCTTTGAGATGGAGCAGGCATCCCGGTTTTAAGTTTGCCAAGGTATTTAAAAAATTATTTCTGGTTTTATTTATTCTTTCTCTTTTAATATTTCTATACGGATTTTTGACTAGAGCTTTTTCTTTTGAAGATAATCAATTTTATTTAGGACTAACTATAATTTTTTTGATTATCATTTTTACCCTTCAAATTAGAATTGCTTTTTTTAATTCCAAGCTGAAAAATCCCCAGATAAGAAAAGATAGCTCCAATTTGGCTGAATTTTTGAGCTTTGAAGCAGCTAAAGTGGTGCAAAAAAGCAGGTTGGTTGATCCAAGACTAGATTTTGTTTTTTCCCGGCTGCTTTTAGACCCAAAAGAGATAAGAAAAATAAAGATTGATTTTCAACCGGAGCTCATCCTGGAAGCCAAATCCGTAGCCCAGAAAAAAAATCATCAGAGGATTAAAAGCGGAGATTTGTTAATAGCTTTAGCTAAAACTGATCCGTTGTTCAAAAAGATTCTAATTGAAAATAAATTAAGAGTAGAGGATATTGAAAATTTAACCTGGTGGCTGGAATCTTTAGAAAAAAGATTAGCTTCAAGAAAAAAATGGTGGGAATACCAAAATTTAATCAGAAAAGGTACTTTGGCTAAAGAATGGACCTCAGGCTTTACTCTAACTTTAGATAAATATTCTATAGATTGGACCGAAATTGCCAGGAAAAAAGGTTTTCCCGAAATTATTGGACATCAAAAGGAATTAAAAGAAACCGAAAGAGTTTTAGCTCGGAGAGAATATAATAATGTTTTGATAGTGGGGGAGCCCGGGATTGGCAGAAAGGCAATTATGCAGGGATTAATTACTAAAACCGTTTTAGGTCAGAGTTTGCCCGAAGTGAATTATAAAAGAGTGGTGGAGCTAGACCTGGCCGGCCTCCTGGCTGGAATTTCCGACCCTGAGCAAGTAGAGGTGGTTTTAGATAAAATTTTCCAGGAAGCAATTGGAGCCGGAAATATTATTTTGGTCATTAATGAATTTCATAATTTTATAGGAGTTAAACCCGGGCCGGGAAAAGCTGATATTTCCGGGGTAATTTCTTCTTATTTGCATTTACCCCAGTTTCAGATAGTGGCTGTTACTACCTTTGCCGGGCTTCATAAAAACATTGAGCAAAATCCCTCTATTTTAAATCTTTTTGAAAAAGTTGAAGTTTCGGAAGTATCTCAGAGAGAACTAATGATGATTTTGGAAAATTTGACTTTAACCCTAGAAAAAAAATATAAGCTTTTTGTCAGTTATCCCGCTTTAAGGGAAATTGTTTCTTTAACTAAACGTTATCTTCCTAGCCTCCCTTTTCCTAAAAAAGCAATGGACTTATTAGACGAGGTGATGATTGAGGTTAAAAGCAAAACCAGAGAAAGAGTAGTTTTACCAAAACATATTGCTAAAATCATTTCAGAAAAAACCCGGATTCCGGTGGGGGAAATGGAAACCAGAGAAAAAGAAATTTTACTTAATTTAGAAGAATTAATCCACCAGAGAATTATTAATCAAGAAGAAGCAGTTAAAGAGGTTTCTTCGGCCTTAAGAAGGGCCAGAGCCGAAGTCCGGGTTCGAAAAGGACCAATGGGTGGTTTTCTGTTTTTAGGTCCAACTGGGGTAGGCAAGACCGAGACCTCAAAGGCCTTAGTCAGCACTTATTTTGGCTCAGAATCCCAGATGGTCAGATTGGACATGTCAGAATTTCAGGAAGTGAAAGATATTTCCCGGCTGATTGGCTATCCCGGCCAAGAAGGCCTTTTAACCACTAAGGTTAGAGAGAATCCTTTTTCTTTGCTCCTTTTAGATGAAGTTGAAAAAGCCCATCCCAATATCTTAAATTTATTTTTGCAGGTTTTAGATGAAGGATTTTTGACTGACGGCCTGGGTAGAAAAGTGGATTTTAAAAATACTATCATAATTTGTACCTCCAACGCCGGTTATCAGATTATTTTAGAAGCTTTAAAGCAAAAAACTGAGTGGTCGGAGGTTAAAGAAAAACTCCTTGATTATTTATTTGAAAAAGCAATTTTCCGGCCGGAATTCATTAATCGTTTTGATGCGGTAATAGTATTTAAACCCCTTAGCAAAGAAAACCTTTTAGATATTGCCGAACTGATGTTTCAAAAATTAAAGGAAAATCTTAAAGAAAAGGGGATAGAGTTTTTAATCACCTTGCCCTTGAAAGAAAAAATTGTTGAATTAAGTTACGACCCCACTTTTGGAGCCAGAGAGATGAGAAGAGTGATTCAGGATAAAGTAGAAAATGTTTTAGCTTCGGCCTTGTTATCAGGGAAGCTAAAAAGAGGGGATAAAATAGAAGTTGACCCTGAAGAATTTAAATTGAAAACCCAATGAGAAATTTAATTATTTTTCCAATTATCATCCTCCTGATTTTAATTGCCGGAGGATTTTTTGTTTTTAAATATTGGAAAACTACTACTTATGAATTTCCCAAAAAAACTCTAGCTGAAGTGGCTAGAGAATTGATGGAAATAAAGAAGGAAGAAAAAGTTTTAATTCAAGAAGCATTAGAAAAATCAAGTCAGATCAAAGGAATTTATGTGGGAGGGGGGAATAGACCTGCCTATTTTAAGAATTTTCTCGAGCAAACTGAGTTAAATGGATTAGTGATTGATGTCAAGGAAGTCCAGGGATCGAATTTATCCCCCTTTTTAAAAAATTTGGTCAAAGAGCTACACCAGGAAGATGTTTGGGTGATTGCCAGGATAGTGGTTTTTAGAGATTCTTCTCTGATAGAAGAAAGACCAGGGTGGTATTTGACTGCTACCAGCTCTGGTTCTTTGTGGCAAGACCGCTTGGGGCATTATTGGCTGGATCCCAAAAATCAGGAAGTTCAAGATTATATTATTGAATTTTCCAGAGAAGCAATTGATTTTGGTTTTGATGAGCTTCAATTTGATTATATTCGTTATCCGGTAGATGGCACCAGTTCGGAAGAAAAATGTAAAGTTATCCGAGAATTTTACACAAAACTTTCTAAAGCTCTAAAAAATTATCGACCCTCAATTATTCTTTCAGTTGACCTTTTTGGCTATGTCGCTACCCAGTACCAAGCCCTTGAAATTGGCCAGTGTTTAGAAGATGCAGCCCAATTTTTTGATTATATCTCTTTCATGCTTTATCCCAGCCATTTTTACGGCGGCTTTGCGGCAGAAGATATTTATTATTCCTATCCTGAAGTTTCAGAACATCCTTATCAGGTGGTCTACCTGTCAATTCTTTCTGCTTCAAAATATCTTTCTCAGCTGGGGAGTCAAGCTAAAATCCGGCCCTGGCTTCAAGATTTTGACCTAAGAGTAGATCAAGAAAGAGGAGTAATTTATGACGAAAAAGAAATAAGAGCCCAAATTCAGGCCGCTCAAAATGCTACCTCTTCTGGCTGGCTGTTATGGAACCCTAAAATCCTTTACACCTCCTCCGCCCTTAAATAAAGATATTTGGTTGGGGATAAAGTGTGGAAAAAGAGGCCGAGAAAGGCCTTTTTTGGTTGGTTTGAGTGGTTGACCGTGGTTCCAGGGTGGATTATAATGAAGGTGTAGTGGGGAATTGTGGATAACTCTGGGGAAAACTCTCTAAATAGGGGATAACTTATGTTTATAGGCGAGCACACATATTCAATAGATGAAAAGAAAAGATTAGCTATTCCGGCTAAATTCCGGCCGGATTTGGGTAAAAAAGCGGTGATCACCCGCGGTATTGATAATTGTTTAGTTCTTTATCCCTTAAAAGAATGGCAAAATTTAACCAAAAAATGGGAATCCTTGCCTGCTGGTCAGGTTGGCGCTAGGGGATTTACCAGGATTATGCTTTCTGGAGCAACTGAGGTTAGTTTGGATAAACTGGGACGAATTTTGGTTCCCGACCATTTAAAAGACTACGCTTTTTTGAGAAAGAACGTGGTGATAATTGGCCTTTCTAATAAAATAGAAATTTGGGATGCCATCAGATGGAAAGAGTACAAAGGAAAGATGGAAAAAACTGTCAGTGAAATGGCTCAGCAACTTGGAATTTAATTATGCATATTCCCGTTCTTCAAAAAGAAGTTATTCAATATTTAGATCCAAAACCGAATCAAAATTTTATTGATTGTACGATAGGTGAAGGAGGCCATTCGCTTGCCATTACCGAAAGAATTTCGCCTAATGGACGTGTATTGGGAATTGATTGGAGCCCGGAATTAATTCAGGAGCTCAAAATCAAAAATAATTTAGTTCTCGTCTGTGATAATTTTGTAAATTTAAGAAGCGTTGTTGAAAAATACAAATTTAAGCCAATTCACGGGATTTTATTTGATCTTGGAATGTCGAGCTGGCATTTGGAAGAATCGGGTAAGGGATTTTCTTTCCAGAGAGAAGAGCCCCTGGATATGAGATATAATTTGCAAAACCAGTTGACGGCTGAAAAAATCTTAAATTATTGGTCAAAGTTTGAGATTGAGAAAATTTTAAAAGAATACGGAGAGGAAAAATTTGCCAGGCAGATTGCCAAAGTCATTATTGAAGAAAGAAAAATTAAACCAATTAAAAATACTCTCCAAATAGTAGAGATTATCAAAAAAGCTGTACCCAAAAGATATTTAGACCAAAAAATCCATTTTGCTACCAGAACTTTCCAGGCATTGAGAATTACTGTTAACGATGAACTAAATAATTTAAAGAAAGCTCTGCCCCAGGCCTTAGAAATTTTGGAGCCAAAGGGTAGGCTGGTAGTGATTTCTTTTCATTCTTTGGAAGACCGAATTGTTAAAAACTTTTTCAAGCAACAGACTATGGAGGGATTGCCGAAAATTAAAATTTTAACTAAAAAACCAATCAGACCTTCTATTGAGGAAATTAAAATAAATCCTCGCTCTAGGTCAGCCAAGTTAAGGGCAGCCCAAAAATTATGAGTACTCATGCTTTAACCCAGACCATTTCTCAAAGATTAATTTCCATTAGTTTTCCGCGGATAAGTTTGCGGGTGGTTTGGATTTTAAGCCTTATTATTATTGGATTTCTATTAAGCTTTTATATCTCTCAGGTGATTGAACTTACTGAAACCGCTTTTTCGATTTCGGATCATGAGAAGAAAATAGCTACCCTTTCCCAAGAAGATAAAAATTTAGAAATTAATTTTTCTCAAATAAATTCCTTAGCCAATCTCGAAATTTTAATTAAAGATTTGAATTATGAAAAAATAGGCGACAAAGTTTATTATATCCGAGTTTTGGAAGAACAAGTTGCGGCAAAACCCTGATAGTATGAAGAATTTCCGCATCAATTTCATTTTAACTCTAATATTTTTGTTTGGGGCGGTCATTATTGGCAAGCTTTTTTATATTCAGATTTTAAATTACGATTTTTACGCGGCTTTAGCCAGAGGCCAGCAGAAATTTTTTAGGAGCTGGCAGGGAGAAAGAGGAGAAATTTTTTTTCAAAACCATGACTTTCCTATTGCCACTAATAAAAGATATCCACTGGTTTATGTTTCTCCTGCAGAGATTCCGGCAGAAGAAAGAGAGGAGACTGCCAAAATCCTAAGTGAAGTTTTGGGTTTGGATCAAAATTCTGTTTTAGAAAAACTTAAAGAAGATAACCTTTATCAGTTAATTAAAAATAAGCTGACCGAGTTAGAGATTGAGAAATTAAAAGAAAAGAGTTTAAAGGGTGTTTATTTCGGGGTAGAGACCCTTCGAAATTATCCTTATGATGATTTTGCTTCTCATTTACTGGGTTTTGTCAACCGAGAGGGAGTAGGACAATATGGGATTGAAGGATATTGGAATGATATTTTGTCAGGTAAAGAGGAATTTTTAGAAGGAGAAAGGGGACCCTTAGGATATTTTTTCTCCGGCAAAAAAAGCCTGGAAAATCAAGGTTCAGACCTGGTCTTAACCATTGATTACAATATTCAATATCTAGCCGAAAAACTATTAAAAGAAGCTCAGCTAAACCTAAATATCGAAGGCGGGACGATTGTGGTTATTGACCCTTATTCCGGTAAAATAATGGCTTTAGCCGATTTTCCTAATTTTAACCCCAATCAATATTCTGAAGAGAGTGATTTTGAGATTTTTAAAACTGATGCCATTCAGAAAGTTTTTGAACCGGGTTCGGTTTTCAAACCCATCACTATGGCCGGCGGTTTAAATGAAGGGGCAATTACTCCTCAAACCACTTATATTGACCCCGGAGTTATCGAAATTGGTGGATGGCCTATCTATAATTATGACAAAAGGGATTATAGTTATCTTGGTCAGATCTCGATGACCGAAGTTTTGGAAAAATCAATTAATACCGGGGCGGTTTTTGCCGAAAGTAGATTGGGCCCTGACAAATTTTTAGAATATATTTCTCGATTCGGAATTTTCGAGGAAACCGGAATTGATTTATTTGGAGAGGTTTGTTCCCAGAATATTGAATTTAAGAAAGGGTACGAAATAAATTTTGCTACCGCCAGTTACGGCCAAGGGATTGAAATGACTCCAATTCAATTAGCCAGAGCTTTTTCTGCTATTGCTAACGGTGGAAAGTTAGTTAAACCCTACCTGGTTGAAATTCAGCCCGAGATAAGTGATAATAATGTAATTTCTCCTGAAATTAGTTCCAAGCTGACGGCAATGCTGGTTTCAGTAGTTGAAAACGGTTTTGGCAAAGCGGCCCAAATTCCCGGCTACTATGTGGCCGGTAAAACCGGGACCGCCCAGATGTCTTTTGCCGCTATGGGAATAGATAAAAAAGGATATTCAGATAAAACCTGGCAGACTTTTATTGGTTTTGCCCCGGCTTTCGACCCTAAATTTCTAATTCTGGTAAAACTGAATAACCCTGCCACCAAGACTGCCGAATATTCAGCTACCCCAATTTTTAGAGAATTAGCCAAATATATTATTGATTATGAGCATGTTCCACCAGATTATGAATAAATTTCTATTTTTTTTCAAAAGACCGAAAGTAGTGGTAGTGGTAGGCCAGGGTAATAAGTTAGCTAAAGAAGCAATTTTTCAAGTTCTGAAAAATTATTTTAAAATTGGCAAAGAAATTTTAATTTATGGAACTGACCTGAAAGATATTAAAGATTTTAAATTTTTAATAAAAAGATCCCGACTGCCTATTTTAGTGGTAACTCAGATTGGAGAGTATCATCCTGAGCGGGAATTTTTTGCCGGTCCTATAGCTGAAATTTCAGAGATAAAAAAGTTGGCAGAAGTTTTGCCCACTCATTCTTATTTAATTTTGAACTTTGATGACGAAACAGTTAGAGATCTAAAAAGCAAAACCAAAGCTCATTCCTTAACTTTTGGTTTTGGGGTCAGGGCCGACCTTCGGGCCACCGATATCGTTTTGACTCCATTTCCTTCTGCCGGTACTAATTTTAAAATAAACTATCAAGGGAAAATTGTTCCGGTTTGGCTGGAAAAACTTTTTGGCAAAAAACATATTTATTCTGCCCTAGCTGTAGCGGTAGCGGGAGAAGTTTTAGATTTAAATTTAGTTGAAATTTCTGAAGCTTTAAAAAACTACCAGGGTCTTTTGGGTGAAATGCAGTTGCTTAAAGGAATAAAAAACTCCTGGATTTTGGATAGTTCAGAGAATACTTCCTCTCTCTCCATGCTGGAAGACTTAGAAATATTAAGGAAACTTCAAGCTAAACGGAAAATTGCAGTTTTGGGGGATATTTTGAGAATTGGAAAATATACAATAGAAGCTCACGAAGCAATCGGAGAAAGAATAAAGGGTTCAGCTGATTTGCTTTTTACAGTGGGGTCCAGAGCCAAGTTTTTTGCCCAAGGAGCTATAAGTAGAGGAATGTCAGAAGACAAAATTTTTCAGTTTGACGAGTCCGGGTCCACTGGAAAAGCTCTTCGGTCAGAGATAAGAGAAGGCGATTTAGTTTTAGTTGACGCCTCCAAGGAAATGAAAATGTCAGAAATCATCACCGAAATCAAAGCCCTCAAATAAACAACCCCCGAGGTCGTTTATTTGATAAAATTTAAGTTTTGTGGTAAGCTTGTAATGCAAGCTTTTTTAATTAAGGCCCTATCGTCTAGAGGCTTAGGACATCAGCTTCTCAAGCTGGGAACTCGGGTTCAAATCCCGATGGGGCCGCAATAGCTTTTTAAAAATTGGACAAGGAGGGACGATGTATCAAAAGATTACCTTAGATAACGGACTTAGAATTGTTTTGGTGCCCAAGAAAGAGTCTAAAACAGTGGCAGTTTTGGTTTTGATAAAAAGCGGTACAGATTACGAAACTAAAGAAATAAAAGGAATATACCATTTTATAGAGCACTTACCCTTTAAGGGAACCGAAAAAAGGCGAACTGCCAAAGAGATTTCCCAAACCATAGAGGGAAAGGGAGGGGCTCTCAACGCTTTTACTGAGCCAGAAATTACTGGGTTTATGGTAAAGATGTCTTCAGGGCATTTGGAGACTGCTCTTGATGTGCTTTCGGATATGTTACTTTCCCCCCTATTTGAACCAAAGGAAATAAACAAAGAAGCAAGAGTGGTAATCCAAGAGATAAATAGTGAAAAAGATAACCCCCAGGAACATCTTGAACAAGTACTGTGGGGCGAAGTAGTTTACGGAGATCAACCCGCTGGTTGGCCAATTCTTGGAACAAAAGAATCAGTTAAGGCCGTAAATCGAGCAAAGATAATTAAACACTTCGGAGATCGTTTCCGCACTAAAGGCATTGTTATTTCAATAGCTGGCAATTTTAAAGCAGAAGAGGCTGAAAATCTGGTAAAGAATTATTTTAACAGAATGAACAAGGGGCTTGGTCCTCAAAAACCTAAAGTAAATGACAGCCAAGACACTCCTCAAATACTAGTTTCTTATAAGAGGACAGAGCAAACCCACTTTAGTTTAGGAGTTAGAGCACCCAGTTTTAATCTTTTTAGTCCCAAAAGACACGTCCTTTTTCTCATATCTACCATTCTTGGTGGAAATATGTCATCTCGCCTTTTTGTTTCTGTAAGAGAAAGAAGGGGATTGGCCTATCATATCCACACCGAAATCAATCTTTACACCGATCGAGGTTGGCTGGTAACAGATGCTGGCGTAGATCACAAAAAAGTAGAAGAGGTAATTTACTCGATTCTCACTGAGTATCAAAAAATAACTCAAAAGATAGTAGCTGCCGAAGAATTAGAAAGGGCAAAAGAATATCTAAAAGGAAAAATGATAATGCAGCTCGATGATTTAATTGATACAGCTTATTTTCACGGAGGACAGGAACTGCTTTTAAATAGAATTTTAACGCCGGAAGAAGAAATAGAAGACTGTTTAAGGGTTACCCCGGAAGAGATACAAAGAGTGGCGAAAAAAATCTTTCAGCCCCAGAATCTAAACTTAGCCTTAATTGGTCCCTTTAAATCAGAAAAAAGATTTAGTAAAATTTTAGAAAACTGGATGAGATAAAAATTAAAAGAGTTTTGAGTTTCCTCAAAGCTCTTTTTACTTTATAATAAACTAATGGATGAGATTTTGTGGCACAACTTGGATTGGGCAGAGGTGGTGAGAAAGCTCGGGTCAGATGCCGAGCAGGGGCTTTCTGAGCCGGAGGTTTTGGTTAGGCAAAAAAAATTCGGTAAAAATTTGCTGCCGGAAGAAAAACCTTTGTCAAAGCTGAAAATTTTTCTGGAGCAGTTTAGAAGCCCCCTAATTTATATTTTAGTGGTAGCCGGCTTTGCCACTTTATTCTTTAAAGAATGGGCAGATACCATTGTTATTTTTGGGGCAGTACTTTTAAATACGGTAGTGGGCTACTTTCAGGAAAAAAAAGCCAGCCAAGCCCTTAGGGCTTTGAAAAAAGTAGTAAAAATTGAAGCCCAGGTAATTAGAAAAGGAGTGGAACTGAAATTAGATTCACCAGACCTGGTTCCGGGAGACATTATAGTTTTAACTGCCGGCAACAAGGTTCCGGCAGATGGCAGAGTAATTGGAGCTCATAATTTAAAGATTAACGAAGCTCCTTTAACCGGGGAGTGGCTGTCATCTCAAAAAACTACCGATATTTTACCAGAAGAAATCCCCTTAGCTGATAGAGACAATATGGTTTATATGGGTTGTATGGTGGAAGATGGCAAGGGAAAGGTGGTAGTCACTTCAGTTGGGGGAAAAACTGAAATGGGCAAAGTGGCAGAATTGGTTAAAGAAACTCCGGAAGGGAAAACTCCTTTACAGAAAAAAATTGCTAATTTCAGCAGGATAGTAGGAGTAATTATTGGATTTATGGCCCTTTTTATTTTTATTGGGGGAATTTTAGCCCAAAAAGATGTCTTAGAAATGTTTATGATCTCAATTGCGGTGGCCGTAGCTGCTATTCCGGAAGGTCTGCCGGTAGCCATGACCGTAATTTTGGCTTTAGGAATGCAGAGAATTTTAAAAAGAAAAGGATTGGTCAAGAAATTAGTAGCAGCCGAAACTTTAGGTAGCACTTCAGTAGTTTGCACCGACAAGACCCTGACCTTAACTGAAGGAAAAATGAGAGTGGCTGAAACTGTAACCTCCGGAATGAAAATTAAAGCTGAAGATAAAATGGAATGGGCAGGCCTTTTTAAAAAAGAATTTGATCGGGACCAGATTTTATTAATAACTATTGCTACTTTGACCAATGAGGCTTTTGTTGAAAATCCTCAAGAGCTATATCCTTTGTGGATAACTCGAGGCAGACCGACCGATAGAGCTCTTTTGTTGGCCGGAGCAGAAGTGGGGCTTAAAAAACCAGTGCTGGAAAGAGTCTATTCCAAAATTGATGAAGTTCCCTTTAATCCTCAAAATAAATTTATTGCTACTCTTTTTGAAGTTACTCCTCGTTTTCATGATAGGAAAACCAAAGTTTCATTAATTCGAGGGCCTTTGATTACCGGGACCGATCGGGTTTTGTTTGTTTCCGGAGCCCCAGAGAAAATTTTGGAGCTGTCCAATCTTGATAAAAAAACTTTTTCCAAATTGAATTCTCAATTAGAAGATTTAACCAGAAGGGGATTGAGGGTAGTGGCGGGAGGATATAGAAAAATAAAAAATCAAAAATCAAAAATAGAAAAATTAGAAAATGAAGTTAAAGAACTAACTTTTGTGGGATTTATTGGGTTAAAAGACCCCCTTCGGCCAGAGACCAAAACAGCTATTAATCTTTGTAAAAAAGCCGGGATGAGACCGATTATTGTTACCGGAGACCATTTGCTTACAGCTCGGGCAGTAGGTGAAGAGCTGGGTCTGAAAACAAAAAAAGAAAATATTATTGAAGGAAAGGAGTTAGATAAAATGTCAGAGGAGGATTTTTCAAAGAGAGTGAAAGATATTGAAATTTATGCCAGAGTGGAACCCGGCCACAAACTAAGGATTATTGAAGCCTGGCAAAAGAAGGGAGAGGTGGTAGCAATGACCGGAGATGGGATTAATGACGCTCCGGCCTTAAAACAGGCCGATATTGGAGTGGCTTTGGGTTCAGGAACCGATGTAGCCAAAGAAGTTTCAGATTTAGTTTTACTGACCGATAACTTTAATATTATGGTGGCAGCCGTTGAGGAGGGAAGAGCGATTTTAGATAACATTAGAAAAGTTATTACTTATTTACTTTCTGATAGTTTTACTGAAGTAATTTTGATCGGAGGGAGTATGCTAATATGTTGGTTGACTCATCAGCCCTGGATTTTGCCGATCACTGCTGTCCAGATTTTATGGGTAAATCTGATTGAAGACGGCCTGCCGGGGGTAGCTTTAGCTTTTGAGCCAAAGGAAAAAAACGTTCTCCAGAGAAAACCGGAAGGAAAAGAAGCCCATCTTTTAACCCGGGAAATGAAAGTAATTATTTTTATTATCGGAATTTTTACCGCTTTAATTCTTCTGGGACTTTTATGGTGGTTGCTTAAAGGAAATCACGATTTACAATACATAAGAACTATGATTTTTGGTGGCCTAGGCATTAACTCTCTTTTTTATATATTCTCTTGTAAAAACCTAAGAAGAAATATTTGGCACATTAATCTTTTTTCTAATAAGTTTTTAGTAGTCGGAGTAGTATTTGGATTTCTGCTGCTTGTTTTGGGTATCTATTTACCCGTATTTCAAACTCTTTTAAAAACCGTGCCCCTGGGATTTCAAAGCTGGTTAATTATTTTGGGACTGGGAGTGTTAAATATAATTTTGATTGAAGCTACTAAATATTATTTTATTATGAAACATCAAACCGAAAAATAAATAAAATATGGCCTGGCTTTATATTTTAGTTTTTATAGCTTCTTGTTTTTTACTGGTGAGGTCAGGGGCCTGGTTGGTACGGAGTCTAACTCGAATTGCCAAATATCTGCAAATCACCGAGTTTGTAGTTGCTTTTATTTTGATGGCTTTTGTTACTACTGTTCCCGAGTTTTTTGTAGGAGTGATGTCGGCCCTCCATCACCGGCCTGAGCTTTCTTTCGGGAATATTATCGGCTCCAACATTATTAATCTCACTCTAGCAGTAGGAATTGGAGTATTGATAGCCAAAGGTCTTAAATGTGAGGGAGCAGTAATCCGGCGCAGCTCAATTTATACTGCGATCATTGCTTTATTACCGGTTCTTTTAATGTTGGATGGAAGTATTTCTCGGGTGGACGGAGTAGTTTTACTGTTAGTTCTGGTTTTTTATCTAAAGCAGCTTTTTTATCAAAAAGAAAGATTTACTAAAGTTTTTTCCAATGCTTTTAACCGAAAAAGCGGTCATTTTAGATTATTTTTAAAGGATTCGGGGATATTTTTTGCCGGATTATTTGTGCTTTTACTGTCAGCTGAAGGAATAGTTTGGTCAGCTTCATTTTTTGCTCAAGCTATAGGATTACCTCTGGTAATGGTTGGAGCTTTAATTGTTGCTCTGGGCACTAATTTGCCGGAGATAACTTTTGGAGTAAGAGCGAT
>Ga0114920_10000824_pt1 | contig 13781 bp, 13 predicted proteins | sample ChitaG_FD_88683 | JGI IMG/M metagenome (GOLD analysis project Ga0114920, IMG submission 88683) | Deep subsurface microbial communities from South Pacific Ocean to uncover new lineages of life (NeLLi) - Chile_00310 metaG | ecosystem: Environmental > Aquatic > Marine > Oceanic > Sediment ... | reverse complement strand
TCTTGGACATTCCCCTTTTGTAGTCCGAATTATAGCACACGTTGCTAGTTAAGTGTTTAGGGCAGCATATGCTAAAGGTAGAATGCCTTGGGGAGCTTAATATAGATTACCCCCACTCCTCAACGCCTCTACCGCACTGTGTTGACAAAATTGAGAATAGACTGATATAATTAAAATAGATAGTGAGTTATTAGCCATCGACCAGTCAGCGGTGAGCTTTTTTAAAAAGTAAGTATTATTAACAATATTAGTCGCTTGGATCTAACGTGACCGAGACGGCAAAATGTAAGACTGTATTTTGAGTGCCTTCTCTGGCTATGTTGGAGAAGGCATTTTTGTATCAATCGGGTAGAGGTAAAGAACTGAAATGCTCAAACTAGGATTCATCGGAGCTGGAACTGTAGGCACCGCCCTGGCTGTCAGGCTCAACAGTAAGGGCTATCAGGTAGTGGCAGCATCCAAGTCGAAGCCAAACCTCAGCCAGAAAGCTAACTAAGGTAATTAATTGTTACGTTATACGTAATTATATACGGTCAATGACTTGACCAATTACTATTTCCGTGTTATAAATAATTAGTTCTTATGTAAAAACTACTATAATGGTTCAATATTTAATTGCAAGAAAGGATAAGATTGTGAAAAGGCGCTTGAGTAATTCCTCTAGTGTTCACAAAGTACTAATATTGGCAAGACATGAAGTCCAAGAACTGTTTAGCATGAGTGAAGCACTAGAAGCAGTCGAATACGCTTTTAAACTTGAAGCCGAAGGGAAAGTTATTATGCCCCCAAAGTTATACCTAAACCTTCCAACTTACGAAGGTGATTTTAGAGCAATGCCAGCCTATATTAATGGAAGTGTCGGCATAAAATGGGTATCTGTGTATCCGAATAACTGTAAGTTCAATCTGCCAACTATATTAGCTACAATTATTTTATGTGACCCTGAAACTGGATGTCCCCTTGCCATTATGGACGGTACATATATTACGGAAATCAGAACGGGAGCTGCGGGGGGAGTAGCTGTTAAGTATTTAGCTAAAAGAAACTCGTCAGTTGTTGGAATAATAGGGGCTGGTGTACAGGCGAAAACACAAATGCTCGCTATAGGTGAAGTACTCCCAAGGATTGAGGATGTAAAAGTATTTGATCAAAACAGAGATACGAGCTTAGAATATGCTGAGGAGATGGGAACAAAATTAAACATGAACATTCGACCTGTGGAAACTATCCAAGAGGCAGCGGAGGCTGATGTTGTAGTCACAACTACTCCATCGACAAAACCGATTATTAGCCCGCAACACATTATGCCAGGAACCCATATAAACGCAATAGGGGCAGATGCTAAAGGGAAAGAGGAGTTGGAGCCTGACTTGCTAAGAAAGGCCAAAATTGTGGTGGATAATATAGAGCAGGCCTCTCACTCAGGGGAGATTAACTTGCCTTTATCCCAAGGTCTAATTAAGATAGAAGACATCGCCGCTACCTTGGGAGAGGTTGTAGCCGGTTTCAAACGGGTAAGAGAAAGCGATGATGATATAACTATTTTCGATTCCACTGGGTTGGCTATTCAAGATATAGCAACAGCAAGAGTTGTATTTGAGAAGGCTCGAAAAAGCCGAGGAGTAATATCTGTTGATTGGCCGTAACTTCCAACAAGGTTAGCCGGATTTTAAAGGAAAAAGGAGATTACTTTTAGTGTACAACTTACATGATCCAGCAAGTTAATCAAATCCAATATGCAAGGAGCAGACAAAATGACCGTAGATTTGATAATTGAAAAAGGGACCGTAGTAAGTTCTTTGGGGGTACTAAAAACAGATATTGCAATAGAGGGCGAAAAAATTCTTACTCTTGGGTTTAAAAGTACCTTTCCTAAAGCCGAGAGAGTTATTGATGCAAAGGGGAAAATTGTCATCCCTGGTGGAGTAGATACACACAGCCATTTCGAATTAATTTGGTTGGGAAATAGGCTTGAGGAAACCTGGGGCCCAGGAACAGTTGCCTCTGCCATTGGAGGCACAACCACAACCATAGACTTTGCTGCCCAGGAAGAAGGACAATCTTTGATGGAGGCAGTAAAAACCCAATTCGCTAGAGCAAAAGCACTATCGGCGATTGATTACACTACAACAGCAATCCTTCAGGACCTCTCGGATCTTGACCGAGAGCTAGATTATATGAAAGAGGTTGTAGACTACGGAGTCCCCAGTTTTAAGGGAGCTACTATTTTTCGAGAGGTCGGGTGGTATGAAGACGATTGGCAATTATATTCAATTCTCAAGCGAGTAAAGGAACTGGAGGCAATGATGACTCTCCATGCGGAGAACTGTCTTATTGGCGAAGAATCCATGCCAAAGTTAGTGAAGGAAGGAAAAACAGAGGCGAAGTATTGGGCAATAGCCAAGCCAAATTTTGTGGAATATATGGACATCCAAAAATGTATGATACTGGCCGAGGTTATAGGAGCAAAGACTTATATTGTTCATGTATCAACAAAAGAAGGGCCAGAGATTATTGCCAATTACCGACGAAAGGGACTGCCCGTTTTTTGTGAAACCTGTCCACACTATTTAACGCTTACCGAGGATGAATACGAATCTAAATTTCCTAAGGGATTTTATTATATATGTAGTCCACCACTCAGAAAGCAAGAAGATGTTGAGGCACTATGGCAAGCTATAAGAGATGGAAACGTGCAAACAGTAGGGTCAGACCACGTTGCCTATACCAAGACGCAAAAGTATGAAAGCCCTATATTTAGCGAAAACCCAGATGGCTTTCCAGGATGTGAAGCACGTGTGCCAATCGTTTTCGATGAAGGGGTTAGAAAGAGGGGATTGAGTTTGCAAAGATTTGTTGAAGTGATAAGTACCAATGCGGCTAAGCTCTTTGGTTTTTACCCGAAAAAGGGTGTTATCGCTCCAGGTTCTGATGCTGATATAGTCATAATCGATCCTGATAGAAAGCACTCGCTTAATGCCGCCGATTTGCATATGAAAACGGATCTCAGCGTGTATGAAGGTAGGGAAGTGACCGGTTGGCCCGTGATGACTATCCTCAGGGGAAAAGTAATCGCCGAAAATGATGAGTTTGTCGGAGAACTAGGTGAAGGTGAATTTGTTGAAGGGAAACTGGAAGATTCTCTAATTCACACACTGTAAGAAGGGAGGTGTCAAATGTTAAAATTACCAATGAAAGGGAGGGGTTTCCCAACTCTAAGGGTTTTCAGAGACCGCTGCTGAACTGCGACAGAGTTGGAGAATGAGCTTCCATGAGTAACTTCAGTAGACTGGAAAGGCTATAAGAGGATTCTAGTTTCGGAAGTTGCTGTAAAAAGCTATTGAAGAGGAGAATAATGAGAAGCTTTCTGGGTAGAGATATTCTCTCGCTAAAAGATTTTGAACGCATGGACTTCATGCGCATCTTCCAAGTTGCTCAAGAATTGGAGCCATATGCACGTGATCGACGCAATGGTGATCTGCTCAAGGACAAGACGCTGGTAACTGCCTTCTACCAGCCCAGCACGCGCACACGTTTAAGTACAGAGGCAGCCATGACCCGTCTGGGTGGGAGTGTAATCGGCTTTTCTGATCCCAAGATGACGCGCGCCGGTGATGCATACCAAGAGTCCATCAAAGATACTGTTAAAATGCTTGAATATTATGGCGACGTAATTGCCATGCGCCATTTTCAGCAAGGCGCACCCCACGAGGCGGCGAAATGGGTCAGCATACCAGTCATAAATTGTGGGGACGGCTATGGCGAACATCCGACTCAGGTTCTAGGCGACATGTTTACCATCTGGCGGGAGAAGGGGACCCTTGACGGGCTACACTTCCTGTGTGTGGGCGATATGCGCATACGTACCATGCACTCCATGTGCTATGCCATGTCTAAGTTTGACATCACGGCTACCTTAGTCGCGCCGCCGGAGCAAACTCTTACGGATGAGTTTAAGCAGGAGCTACTTTCATACAACCTGAAATTTGACGAGCGCAAAACAACAGAGGAAGCCATTGCCGATGCCGACGTCATCTATATTGAGACGGTAGTTCAGCCCGATTTCACCGTTTCGCACACGGAGGCCACCGGCGAACGAAAGCTGACCCCGGCTGCCTATTGCATAACCCGTGAAATGCTGCGGAATAAGGGTAAGCGTGATGCCATTATACTACACTCATTGCCGCGTTTTGACGAGGTGCCCCTCGACATAGATGATACCCGCCACGCTGATTACTGGTATGAGGCATATAATGGGGTGGTCGTACGCATGGCGTTACTGGCACTCATCCTTGGGGCAATGGAATAGGAATGGGAATCACGGTATCATACTTTTATAATACTGGATGGAGGAGGGGCTTATGTGAATGATTAAGGGTAAGACTAAAGTGGCGACAAGTTAGTTAATAAAAGGGGGGTGAAGTAAAAATGAAAAAGTTGATACCTTTACTAGTTGTGATGGCGTTAATACTTGCGTTAGTTGCGACTGCTTGTCCTGCACCGGAAGAAGAGGAGGTTGCGGTTGAACCCCTGATAATCGGGACAGCTGGCCCGTTGAGTGGCCCGAACGCCCTGTGGGGAATCGCCCAGAAAAACTGTGCTGAGATGTGGGCGGAAGAGCTAAACGCTAATGGTGGTCTCTTAGTTAGCGGGGTGAGACATCCCATTGTGATAGTTTCAGGAGATACCCAATCCCTGCCTGAGGTAGGTATAACCGTTGCTGAGAGGCTGATACATCAGGAACATGTGAAAGTCATAATGGGCCCCAATGTTGAGACTGTAGTTGTACCGATTGCTACAGTTGCCCAGCCAATGAAGGTCATTATGATCCCTCACAGCTATGACCCGGAACACGTTTCGCCCGATCTACCCTACGTCGTAAATGGTGCCTTGATGGCCCACCACTTCGGTCCTCTAGTCTATGACTACTTTATGACTGAATTTGGTGTTAAGAAGATAGCCTACATAAACAAGGATGACACGGCATCTCAGCTAACCCTAGATGCGCTTATAGTAGTGGCCGAAGACTTGGGTCTAGAGGTTGCCGGTTATGCCCTCTACACTACGGGAACAGCTGACATGTATCCCCAGGCGACCAGACTGGTGGCAATGGAACCTGACCTTATTGACTGCCCGCTAGGTAGTGCAGAAGAGGTAGGGCTAGCAATTAAAGCTCTCCGCGAACTTGGCTACGAAGGCTTATTTGTTCAGGAATCGGGGGGCGATGCCGGAATAACTAGCTCCATCGCTGGAGTGGAAAACGCCGAGGGGTTATACTTCAATACCGGAGCCTATGACCCCGAGAATATGACTCCCAAGATGCAGGAGTATCATGACCGGTACGTAGCCAATTTTGGAGTGTGGAATCCAGACGCGTCTCAGAAAGTCTACGCCACCTTCTTACTGGGAGCCGCCATGCAGAAAGCAGGAACTATCACCGATACTGATGCCATTATGGCTGCCATGCATACCATAGAATTAAAGAATCCCTATTTGGTTGGCGATCGACCCATCAGGCTGATTGGGTTAAAAGAGTTTGGCATTAGCAACCAGGTGTCAACTCCCGTGGCCTTCGCTCAGATCCGAAATGGAGAAGGGCACGTAGCTTTCATTCATTTTATGCCGCCAGAGGAAGGCATAGAGTATGAGCCATACGAGTTCCAGTGGTAAGCGATGAAAAGGCCTTTCAGGTTGAATAGAGAGTTTTAGTCGCTGAGAGGTAATTGTAGGGAGCTGTTACTAGTCCCTAGGCAACGGCTCCCTACAAGACAGTTGCGGAATGTGAGCTAATCTATGGAAAATTTGGCAGAAATTTGGCCGCAAATAGTAATGAATGGATTGGTACTGGGGGCGGTCTATACTCTGCTGGCCCTTGGTCTCGCCCTTATCTTTAGCATCATGAGGGTGGTAAATATTGCCCATGCTGATCTATACATGCTGGGTGGCGTTCTGACCTATTTCCTGTTTGGACAGTGGCATCTCAACTATTTCCTTACGCTAATCATAGTTGTGGCGTGCCTGGCAGTCGCCGGGGCAGTGAGCGAGAGGTTTCTTTTCCGGCGCTTACGTGGGACCGGCTTAGCTGGTCCCCTGATTCTTTCTCTAGGGCTATCATTTTTTATTCGGGGAGCGACTCTAGTAAGCTTTGGGGAGAGGGAAAGGGGAATTCCCTCCCCCGTTACCGGTGTCATCAGCATTGGCGGCGTTAGTTTTGGTACGGAGAGATTGGTGGTAATGATTGTTTCCTTAGTCCTAATCGTCGGGCTTTTCTACTTCATAGCCAAGGTGAAAAGCGGACAGGCAATGCGGGCCTTGGCTCAAGATGCAGAGGCAGCCTACCTCCAAGGGATAGACATTAATCAGATATCGATGCTGGCCTTCGCCATCAGTATTGCTCTGGCCGGACTGGCTGGTGCATTATTAGCCCCAATATTTGTGGTTGGTTACGCTATTGGAGCTCCTTTAATCCTCAAGCTTTTCATTATAGTAGTGCTAGGAGGGTTGGGGAGCTTGCCCGGGGCAGTCGCCGGAGGTTTTTTGATTGGCTTTGTCGAGGCTGCCTCCTTTACTCTCTTTTCTGGCAAGTTGTCTTATCTGGCTATCTTCGCCGTTATGCTCATAGTATTTTTAATTAGACCCCAAGGATTAATGGGAAAGGCTGAACTACAGTGAAGAACTTCAGACTGCTTGCTATAATCGTTTTATTAGTGCTGTTCGTGCTGGTAATACCCATTTTATTCCGTAATGACAATTATATTCTTCATGTCTTTATAATGGCTTCCGAGATCAGCATTGTAGCTCTGACAGTGCGCTTGATGTATATTACCGGCGAGTTTACCTTTGGTCAGGTTGCCTTTGTAATGTTTGGTGCCTATTCCTCCGCCCTCCTTGCTACAAAGGCTGGGGTGCCTTTCTGGGTTGCCTTACCTATGGCCGGCATATTATCAGCCTTGTTTGCCTTGGTAATTGGTTTCCCTGTTCTGCGGTTGAAGGGAACTTACTTTGCTATACTGACCCTGATCATCGCCGAAGTTATGTGCCAAGCTGCAAGGGTATGGGACTTTGTCGGCGGCGATACGGGTCTGGAGAATCTTCCCCGGCCAGATGCCATTCACATCGGCACCTTTACCTTAATACCTGAGTTCACCGCTATTGACAAGCTTCCCTACTATTACCTGATTGCCTTTCTGTTAATCCTAACGATAGTGGTATTTCGGCGGATTGACAGGTCGCCTCTAGGGGCAACCTTCAGAGCTATACAGCAGAACGATACGTTGGCAGCAAGTATAGGCATAAATGTTCGCTGGCATAGGATCCTGGTATTTAGCATCAGTGCCTTCTTTTGTGGCCTTGTTGGTAGCTTTTACGCTCACTACATGACCGTTTTCTATCCCAGGTCATTTTCGGTATGGGACTCAATCACCTATGTTCTTTATGCCTTCCTTGGTGGAATTGGCTATCTTGGGGGACCAATACTAGGCTCCTTTGGCATGATATGGCTTTGGGAATTTATGCACCCAATACAGAAATTTCAACCAATGATCTTTGCCGGCGCAATAGTAATGGTGATACTATTTCTGCCAGGTGGTCTCTTTAGTCTGGAGAAATTTCTGCCATCGGTAGCTGCTCAAATAGGCAAGATGTCAGGTCCTTTGGGGAAAAAGCTAAGGAGAAATTAGTTGACTATCCTCGAAGTTAAAGATTTAACCAAGCGTTTTGGGGGTCTGGTTGCCGTCAACGAGGTAGATTTTGTGGTGGAAAAGGGGATGATATTGGGGATAATTGGTCCTAACGGCGCCGGGAAAACTACCCTCTATAATTTGGTTACTGGCGTCTTTAGGCCAACGAAGGGCAAGGTTATCTTCAAAGGGGAGAACGTAACCCATCTCAGCACGCACCGCAGGGCGGCTAAAGGGTTGGTACGTACCTTTCAGACAACAAGCTTATTTCACGAGATGACAGTACTCCAAAATGTACTGGTGGCGCATTACCTCTTTCGCAATTCAAAAGGGTTGGGGCAGCTTATTGCCACCCCGAGTTTTCACAAGGAAGATGCCAAAGTCAAGAAAAGGGCTGTGGAGATATTAGATTACTTAGGGCTGAGTGCTGTGAAAAATGAGCTAGCCAAGAGTCTCCCCCATGGGCATCAAAGAGCTCTGGGAATCGCCCTAGCTCTGGCAACAGAGCCGACGCTATTACTGCTAGATGAACCAGTGACTGGTATGAACGAAGTGGAAACCGCGACCATGATGAGCCTGATCAAGAGGCTTAGAGATGATATGGGGATAACCATAGTTGTGGTGGAGCATAATATGAGGGCAGTAATGGGCCTGAGCGAGTATATTATAGCGCTTAACTTTGGCACTAAGATTGCTGAAGGTGCCCCTGATACCGTGGTTAAAAACAGGGATGTTATCGAAGCCTACCTTGGGGTGGAACAAGGAGCATAAAAATGCTATTGGAACTGAAAAATGTACGCGTTGATTATGATGGGGTAGTTGCTCTGAAAGGCATCTCTATAAGTGTAAAAGAGGGGGAAATGGTTACCCTTATAGGTTCCAATGGAGCCGGCAAGAGCTCTACGCTGAGAGCCATCTCTGGCCTTAAGACACCTAGCTCTGGAGAAATCTGGTTCGAAGGTAAAAGGATAGACGGGCTCCCTGCCCATAAGATCGTTGGCCTGGGCATTGCCCATGTCCCTGAAGGGAGAAGGATCTTCCCCTATATGTCAATTTTTGAGAATCTCAAGATGGGGGCATTCCTGCGCAAAGACAGGGAGGGAATAAACAAAGATTATCAGACAGTCTACAGCCATTTCCCTATTTTGAAGGAAAGGAGTGGGCAAGCTGGGAATACATTAAGCGGTGGAGAGCAACAGATGTTGGCTATAGGCCGTGCCCTAATGGCAAATCCAAAGCTGCTTCTTATGGATGAACCGTCCTTAGGATTGTCGCCCATCATGTGCCAAGAAATCGCCAAGATCATCTCGAACATTCGTCAGAAACTGGGGGTCTCTGTCCTTCTGGTGGAGCAAAATGCGCATCTTGCCCTGGAACTTGCCGATAGGGGATACGTGATGGAGACAGGCAACATCGTTCTCGAAGGCACACCGAAAGAGTTGAGGGATAACGATGAGGTAAGAAGAGCATACCTGGGTATATAACCCAAGAACATATATTCATTCTAATCAAATAAAGGAGGTTTTTATAATGGCAGGTCAGGTAAAAATTACGGTAGTCAACAAGTTGAGTACAGAGGATGTTTACGGAAGTAGTGCTAACTTTCCAGCCCGGCTTGTTGATGATTTCGTTCCGGAATGCCCTCTAATGAATGTAGGGGATGAGTTCGTGGTTAAAGACGTCGTTTCTTGCCCGGCTGGGTTCTGTGCTTGGGCATTTGCTGACATGCAGAGAGATATCATCCATCTCATTATGGGAGGCGATTACCCCTGGCTTAAGGATTCAGGGACGCAGATTTCCTGTTGCACTGACGGTCTGAGACCCGTCTTTTTCAAGTTGGAGAGAATATAAAAGCTATCTTTAGGTTCTAGGAATGATGTCATGTAGTGAAAATTAATGGGCTGAAGGTGATTGCAACCAATTTACAGTGCGGTGGAAGTTACATGGGCTAAGGGTGTGTTGTATCAAGAGAGATGGTTCTAAAGTATGTAGCCATCAGGAAAAGACAATTGTAAAAGGAGGTATATTATGGCCAAAGAAGAAGTTCCTTATCCTTCTATAGATACTCCTGCTCTGCTCGTGGATATGGATAAACTGGAGGAAAATATAAGAGAAATGACTCAGGTAGCGACTGATGCCGGCGTTAGGCTAAGACCGCACATTAAGGTTCATGAGTCTTCGGAAATAGCCAAGATGCAAATTGAAGCAGGGGCATGTGGCATAGAGGTAGGTCCTATAGGCATGGCCGAGGCTATGGCAGAGGGAGGCATTAACGACATACTAGTTGCCCACCCCGGTTTTTATGGTCGCCATAAATATGAAATGCTCAAGAAACTTCTTAGCAAACCAGGGTTTAAGCTTATCATTGTAGTAGATATGTTCGATCAAGCTGAGAATATTTCTCAGGCTGGCCAAGAAGTTGGTAAAAAGGTTCCCCTCCTCATAAAGATTGATACCAATACCAATGCCACTGGAATACCCCGCTATGGTGTTCTCCCCGGTGAACCAGCCCTAAAGCTAGCAAAGAAGCTCCGCCAGCTTCCGGGTATTGAGTTCATCGGTATTTATGGACATGAAATAGGTGGAACAGAGGGTCCAGCGAAGATGGCTTTCAAAACTGCTTCGCAAATCACTGAAACTGCCAAACTGCTAAGGAGGGAAGGTTTCAAGATAGAACATGTTTCTACAGGTGCCTCCCCTGAATTCCGTCACACATGCCGTTATATAAAGGAAGGAAAATTCCCAGAGATAACAGAGATTCATCCAGGGAGCTGCGTGCTGGGCGATATTTCGTATTTGACAATGGGGGGTAACCTAAGTCTGGATACTTGTGTTGCCAGCGTGTTAGTAACAGTGATGAGTACTTCATACCAAGATTGGGTGGTAATTGATACTGGGTATAAAACATTTGGTTCTGCTGAGGTAAAGGCTTTAAAGACTTGGAAAGGATGGCCTCCTGCCGGAGTTGTCAAGGGGCGTCCCGACCTGTTTTTTGGGTTTGTATGTGCAGAGACTACTATGGTTTACTATACGGATCCGAAAAAGAGAAATCTAAGTATCGGCGACCGGCTAGAAATTATCCCAAACAATGAAATTATCGTCTCCAATACTAAAGACCAAATGTATGGAGTAAGGAACGGCAAAGTAGAGAGGGTATTCCAAGTAAACGCAAGGGGTCGAGGTGTTTAGTCGGTAAAGCATTTCCACAGTAGCCAATGGGGCGACCAATACATTTCTCAAGGAAATGTCGGCCCTCCAATATGCTAATTACTTTGAAAGGAGGAGGAAATGAAGAAGACACCCTTCCATGAGATTAACCTTAAGTATGAGGCGCAAATGCGGGAGATGTTTGGTTATTACTTACCCTGGGAGTATGCCAATGGCCATGTGGAGGAACATCTGGGAACTAGGCAACGTGCCAGTCTCTGTGATTTGGACTATATGGGTGAGTTTATCATAGAAGGGCCTAACGCTCTGAATTTTGTACAGAAGTTATTCACGAACGATTTCCGCAAGCAAGCTACCGGAGCGATTAGGTACACGGCGATGTGCAATCCTGAGGGCAACATGATGGATGATGGCACTGTCTGGCGGCTTGGTGAAACTAAGTTTATGTTCATCAGCGGAGATGAGGCTGACTATGAGTGGATTGTACAGAACGCTAAGGGCTTTGACGTTGCGGTGAAGAATATAACCTCTGAACATACTACTCTGGCATTGCAGGGGCCAAAATCCAAGGCCATTCTGAGTAAGCTCACCGACACGGATCTTGACACCATAAGCTACTATCATTTCAAAGAAGCAAAGGTGGCTGGCGTTGATTGTTTAGTTGATCGCATGGGTTACACAGGTGAGTTTGGCTACGAATGCCACTTCCACCCCAAGCATGCTGAAGCTATGTGGGCTGCTATCATGCAGGCTGGAGACGAGTTTCATATCGTGCCCTGTGGTCAAGCTGCTCTTGAAAGCTTACGCCAAGAGGCGGGTTACCTGTTAGTCGGCAATGATCATGACAAGAGTACCAATCCTCTTGAGGCTGGCATAGGCTGGACTATCAAGTTCGGCAAAGAGGAATTCAACGGGAGGCAAGCGCTGTTAGATGTTGTTAAACATGGTGTTAAGCGTAGGTTAGTGTGGCTCAAGTTGGGAGGGGGAGAGATAGCTAGTAAAGGTTATCCCATATTCAGTGGTGATACCCAAATAGGAGAGGTAACCAGTGGCTCCTATTCTCCCACCTTTAACGCGGGTACAGCCATGGGTTATGTACTACCTCAATTTGCCATATCAGGCGTTGACTTTGAAATAGAGATCGCGGGAAAGCGGTGCAAAGCAAACCTGTCAGTAATGCCACTTTACGACCCAGCAGACTGGCGCACAAAAGGTGAACCGTAGCTCATACCCAGACATATTCCTGCCTGCTAAATGGCAAGTAAATCCTCAGTACAAAGACCGAGCCAAATATAGCGGGAATTGCATCCTAAGGATTTAGAGGCGGAGGGTCACCATTGTACTGAATGCATCGGCAGCCAGTATAGTAATACTTTGCTAGCATGCTTGGGTGTTCCGAGATCATGCTTTGGTGAGAAGTGTTTTCGACGAAAGAGTAGACTTACTACGGATTATGTTCGAAGGGGGAAAGGAGATGCAAAGGACTATTGTAGTTGCTCTGGGCGGTAACTCAATTACTAGAGCCGGTCAGAGAGGGAGTATTGAGGAGCAGTACTCTAATCTGCAGCAAACTAGCGACCAGCTAGCAGAACTTCTAGCAAGCGGAAATCGTATCGTCATTACTCATGGCAATGGTCCCCAAGTAGGGAACCTCCTTCTAGCTAGCGAACTAGCTAAAGACGCAGTACCACCGCTTCCCTTGGACATCTGTGGAGCTGCTACCCAAGGGTATATGGGATACATGCTTCAGAAGACATTGGCTAACTGCCTAAGACGAGCTGGGTTGAAACACAATATTACTACTGTAGTAACCCAGGTAGTGGTCGATGGAGATGACCCCGCTTTCAAGAACCCAACGAAACCTATTGGTCCGTTTTACAATTCAAGCGAGGCGGAAAGACTTCGTGGAGAGAAGGGTTGGGTGATGGTTGAAGATAGCGGTCGTGGCTATCGGCGCTTAGTTCCTTCACCAAAACCGGTGATCATTCAGCAAGCAAGAATCATTAGGAGCATGCTAAATGCCGGGGAGATTGTGATTGCCGTTGGGGGAGGCGGCATTCCTGGGATAAGAAGAAAGGATCAGTCTCTCCAAAGTGTTGAGGCAGTAATTGATAAAGATTATGCATCAAGTCGTCTTGCCATCGAGATAGATGCCGATGTTCTTCTTATCCTCACTGCTGTGGAAAAGGTATTCCGGGACTTTGGTTTACCTTCACAGAAAGGCCTGGATCATCTCAAACTAGCCGAGGCTAACGAGCTTCTTAGGGAAGGCCAATTTGGTATCGGCAGCATGGAACCCAAGATCCAGGCAGCTGTCAATTTCTTGCAAGAAAGGGATGGAGAAGTAATCATTACCTTACCCGAGAAAGTAAGTAAGGCATTGCAGGGCAAAACAGGAACACGAATTACCAGATAGACGCCACAGATTTATTCTTACTTGGTCTAGCGTAGATGAATGGAACGGGACTCTTTGAATGGCATATAATCTGTCCGCACGGATTCTGCTGTTGCCTATAACGACCCTAGACAAAGATAGACCATTCCCGGCTCGAATGTCAACAGTCTCCTTAGAATTGCACCTGATGGCTTAATGTTACTTCACTTTGCAAGGTTGGCAAGGGTTTCATAGACCTTCCATAGTAGCCGCACGGATAGGGGCTAATTGATGCTTCGGAGTATTGACAAACTGTCAAGAGAGGATTACACTGAAACCCTAACATATGACGAGACTTGAGAGTAACATAATTATAGTGCTGGTTTAGGGGGGCAAAGTGATAGAAGAGTGGCACTGGTCGCTAGGTAATATGCGGCGGCTGGTGCCCTTTTTAGTTTGAACTGGGATTAGATAAGAGTGCCCAGCGAAAGAGGGGATGCGTTGTATTTACATTAAAAGCATTAGACCAGATATCTTATTCGGACAGTTAAATACAAGAC
>Ga0114920_10000823_pt1 | contig 13784 bp, 13 predicted proteins | sample ChitaG_FD_88683 | JGI IMG/M metagenome (GOLD analysis project Ga0114920, IMG submission 88683) | Deep subsurface microbial communities from South Pacific Ocean to uncover new lineages of life (NeLLi) - Chile_00310 metaG | ecosystem: Environmental > Aquatic > Marine > Oceanic > Sediment ... | reverse complement strand
CTCCATTTATAACCTAATGTTACCCTCATTGTAATACAATTAGAGTATATGTCAACAATTGTTTTAAATTTTTAAATAATTAGAACCTACTCTTTTAGTTTACGTCTCATGCAATACTAAACGCGGTATTAGTAAGCTACCATCAGTGGTTCGTAATCATATAGCTTTAAAACTAGCTCAAAAAATCAATACAGAACCTTCTGGTAATTGGGAGAAAATTGTAAATTAAAAGCAGAATTTATTGAGAGGGAAGAAGCTCAGAAATACCCTAGGTTTTTAAGCCTTTGGCGGATGATTTCTACTTCCTCAGCAGATAGTTCTTTCTTGTCCAGACTTTTTGCCGATAGGAGGTCCCGTAGTACATAGACTACAAATTCATTGACACTGCTAAATCCGCTTCCTTCGATGACTATCTTAATCTTGTCATAAAGGGGACGGGGAATTTTTAATGAAACCTTATCTTTCTCCATTGTTTAATTCTAAATATGGTATTCTCTAAAGTCAAATCTTAACGTGTGTAATATTTTATACTGAATTGGCAGTAATTGCTTTATATTATATCGCAAATTTGAGAAAGGTCAATCTAACTTAAGGGTGTCCTTGGGGGAGGCACAAATACCTGCTGCTAGGATACATACTGGCTCTTCAACCCAGCAAACCTCTTTTTAGTATCCTCAGCCTCAGGAATACAAGTGTCAGCATCCTTCTAGAGATCAAGGAATTTCTCATTGAAAAGGCCAAGGGAATACCAACAGAAAAATCAAAGAGATCCTTTCACGCCTTAGGTAGCACAACAGTAAAAGTGCTTCCTTTCCCTATCTCACTGGAAACCTGGATGGAGCCTCCATGAGAGTCCACAATTTTCTTCGCGATGGAAAGTCCTAATCCCGTTCCTTTAATCTTTTGGTCTTCGCCTCTTTTTACCCGGTAGAACTGGTCGAAAATAAAAGGAAGATGATACTTCGCAATTCCTATTCCTGTATCTTGAATTTCTACGGCAATAAAATCCTTGTTTTCTTTGATGGTTATTAAAACTCGCCCTTTTGGCTTGTTGTATCTGATCGCATTGGTGATAAGGTTGGAAAAAACCTGTTCCAATGTCTCCTCGTCACCTTGTACAAGGTCATTTTTAGAAAAAGATCCAAGTTCCAAAGAAATGTTATCATCATTGGTCAAAGGCTTCATATCCTCTATTAACTTTTTTATGATTTTTTTCAACGGTAAAGGCTTGAGTTTGCCGATGATTTGTCCGCTGTCCAATCTAGCAACGTCCAGCCAGTCATTAATCATGTTCATAAGATTTTCTAACCTGTTTCTGGCTTTTAAGATCATTTCTTTTTGTTTTTCAGGAACCTCGCCCGCCATTCCGCCTATAATCACTTCAAAATACTGCAGGATAGCAACAAGAGGGCTTCGCAGTTGATGAGAAACCATGGTTATAAAGTTATCCTCAATAAGTTTTTTTTCTTTTCGGAGGGATTCAGTCTCCAGGGTGAGCTTTCTCCTCTCCAGTCCTCTCCTGATAATGATACGTAATTGATCCGGAGTAAAAGGCTTGGGAAGGAAATCATAAGCCCCTATTTTCATGGCCTCTACAGCTGACTCGACCGTAGCATATCCAGTGATAACAACAGTAATAATGTTGGGATCGATTTCCTTTGTTTTTTCTAAAACTTCCATGCCGGTGATGCCAGGCATTTTTAGGTCGATCAGTACCAAATTTGGCTTTGTTTCTTTAACTTTTTCGAGACCGATGGAACCATCCTCTGCTGTTTCAGTCAGAAAACCTTCTTTCAACAGAATCTGACAGCAAGAGTCTCTCATCGTCTCTTCATCATCAATCACGAGGATGACAGGTTTTTTTTCAAGCATTTTATCCTTTTTATAAAACGAGATTACTTATCAATTTATTAGGCATTCCAAAAATATTACTCTTTAAAATTACACCCGCTTCAGCCGAGAATTTTTCTTGGAGCACTTTTTTGCTATTTCCGAAAGAGGGGAAATGTCTGGAATATTTATTGTTTCTGCGTACTCTATTATTTCCTCAGTAACTTTTCAATACGAGCAATTAAATCTTTTGGCTTAGCTGGTTTATCGACGTAGTCGTCTGGGCCAACCAATCCTTGCTCTTCGCCTTTGAACATGAATCTTGAGCCTGTCTTCTCTTTGACGGCTGAGATAAAGATAACCGGAGTATCCTTGAACTCTTTGTATTCCTTATAGGTTTTAATCGCGTGGCACAGAGAGAAGCCGTCAAAGAGACTGTCCATCATGATGTCGAGAAGAATTAGATCTGGTTTTTCTGAGAAGATTTTTTCCTTTCCTTCTTCAGCATTAGAAGCGCTCACAACTTCGTACAACGCTGATTCCAGAATAGGAGTCACAGCATCTCTGAAATCCGGATCATCATCGATGACTAAAATTTTAGCCTTATTTTTTTCCATTTTCTTCCTCCTTTATTTATTGGCGTTATTGATGGCCAATTTTAATTCCTCTTTTCCAAATGATTTTATGAAATAGAAGAATATGTCCTGTTTTCTGACTTTCGCTTCCAAACTTTTATTATTTTTTTTCGTAGTCATGATAATTTTTATTTTAGGGTCTATGCTTTTCAGGATGGAAACAGCTTCGTATCCTTTCATCTCCGGAAGGTCCACATCCATGATTAAGCAGCTAAAACAAGCCCCGCGAATTTTCTTTACAGCGTCTGCAAGCCCTCTTCCAGTTTCAATTTGGAAATTTTCGCTTCTCAAAAAAGTAGCCATAACTGTTCTTTCCGTAATATTAGGATCTATAATGAGAATTCTCTTTTCTGTTTCTGCCATTTTCAACTTCCTCATATAATTGTTATTGCAATTATTGTGCCAATTATTCCACATTATAAATGAGAAAGACGATGTTATATTTTATTGATATTAAACAAGTTATGAGAATAAAAAAAGTAATTATGACTTTTAAAATGAGAAGAAAAAAAAATGTGTGGAATTATTCCCTATCTTCGTTCAAGAAATTCCTTCAATAAAAAAATCGTCCAGCGGTGAAATTTCCAAATGGGGGAAAAGGAGGAAATCTGTGACTATTTCTTCATAATCACTTTTTTCACCAAACTGGACGATTTTATGGAGTAAATAGATGGCTCAAATTCTCGCTCTTTAATAAGAGCGAACCATTTTTTTTACTAAAAAATCGAACTGTCTCAAGTTTTTATCAGTTTACAATCAGTTCGAGCACTCTGATCAAAGCTTGGCGGACAGGTCTGGAAATTTTCTTGCCTTCTGTGATTGACTTGGGCTGGACCCCAAGAACAAAAGAATTCTTAAGCCGCTCATAATTCATCTCATCTGAAATGAATGGTAAAAGCCTGTGGCTTAGAGCAGTATTGGAGAAGATATAATGAAGTGGGAGAAGAGTCACTTTCCCAGGTTTCTCTCTGAAGTCTACCGCATCTAGGAAAACCAGAGGGCGGTAATTCCGGTTTTTCCAGGGAGCTTCTCTCTCATTAATTTCAGATTCTAGTAAGATATCTTTCATACCATGTTTTCTCAATTCAAGCGCGAGTTCAATTCCTGCTCCATCGTCAGAACGATTTCTATTTCCAACTCCTATAAAAATTGGAGAGCCTTCTTTCATTATTTTGTCTAGTTTCGTTTTCCAATCTTCTTCAGGTGCTTTTTTGACTTCAGCCATATGGGCAGAACAACTGATACATGGATCAAATGCTCGAACAACCAGCTCCATTCTATCCCTGATTTTGTCTTTTTCACCGCTGTTGAGTAGCTTCTGAGCAGCAATATAGCAATACCTTTCAATATCTTCTGCATTCTGAGCAGTAGGTGTAACGATGTCAGTAAACGAGACAAGTCCGTTAGATACTTCATAAGAGTGGATAAGAAGGCCGCGTGGAGCCTCGACGATTCCCGTGCCCTTCCCTTCTTTTTTTGTGTATTTCACAACAGGAGGATCAGGGAGTTTGAGCATTTTATCAATGATTTTTGGAATTCTTTCGAAAGCATAAAGAATTTCTAATGCTTGAGCCGCATTGTTAAAGAGAGGGTTTTTCTTCCAGCGATTATTGAAGTATTTTTTAAACATTCCCCCTGCTTTTCCTTTTAATCTTTCGCCGAGATTATTGACTCTAGCTAAAGCCCCAACAGAATAAGACTCTCCATTATAGCGGCTTCGTTTTGCATATGAATGAGAAACCACGAATTCGTTAGTAAGGTTTTTATAATCTTCTTTTTCTATTATCTCTCCCGTAGAAAGGATAATTTCATCTCCAGCAAAGCCGTATTTTTTCTGACCCGGATTGCAACAGGCATAGATAGTATCATCTTCAGGAGAATCTGGATAATCAAGTTTGCAGAAAAGCTCCGCTGTTTTTAGAACAAAAGGCATAAATTGAATTGCCCTGTTTTTAATCCAAATCAGCTCTTCCTTTGACGGAAATTTACCGAATCCACCAATAACTGGATTTTCTCCATGAATGTATCGGCCGCTAGCTATTTTCATGATGTGGTTGCCGAATTCCTTCATCTCTAGTGCAATTTTTACTTCAAGCTCATATTTAGAAGCCATTGCAATGGCATTCGGAAATCCGACATAATCAGGCAGAGCGAGGTAATATAAGTGGAGAGAATGACTTTCTATCATTTCACCCAGATGCATGAGTTCTCTAAATTGAACAACCTTGGAGGAAACTTTAACGGAAAGAGCATTTTCCATAGCACGAATGGCAGCGTATTTATGAGAGATAGAGCAGATTGCGCAGATACGGGGCACAATATTAACATCTTCCTCAGGAGTTTTGCCCAGAGTCAGCCTCTCTAAAAGGCGAGGGCCTTCGTATATTGAAAATTTCACATCTGTTACGACTTTACCATCAATGGTAGCAGAAATTCCTCCGCTTCCCTCCACACGTGCAAGATGGTCAACTGATATTTTTTTCATTTCTTCTCTCCTTCAAGTTTACCCAAAAAATCGGCCATTCCTGTACCGCTAAAAGTGGCCATTTTTTTCTTTATAAAATCATAGTCAAATCCCTTTTCTCTCAATAGCTTAAATTCAGAAGTAAGGTTGGCATCCTCTACCGGCCCCCAGCAACCAACACAAGGGAGGTTATGATTGATACAGATCGAACCACATCCTGCACGAGTTACTGGACCTAAGCAAGGAATTCCTTCATTGAGAAGACAGTCATTCTCATTCCATTTGCATTCAACACAGACAGGAAAATTGTAAAGCTCTGGGGGGTGTCCTCTTATTATCCGGTTAAAAGTTGATAAAAACTGTTCTTTGCCTATAGGACAGCCTGGAAGATAATAATCCACTTTGATGTAAACATTTATGGGCTTGGATTGGACAGGCTTTGTATGTTTCATCCTGATGTCGCCATACACATCATTGAAATTCTTTTCCCATTCTTTTTTTTCTAGGAATGCAGCCTGGATTCCTCCAAAACAGGCACAAATACCGATAGCAACTACAACTTTTGCTCTTTTTCTTATGTCTAAAAGTTCTTCCCTTTCCCTTTCTGTTGAAACAGAGCCTTCCACAAGAGCTATATCCAGTTCTCCATCGATATTGTCGCTTTTTGCCATAAGGAATGATTGGATGTTAGCGGCTTTAAATATACTTGTAAGCTCTTTTTCGCAATCTAGGATGAGGAGAGCATCACCAGCACAACCTGTAAGTTCATATATACCGATTTTCAATTTTTCATTTTTATCTTTTTCCATTATTTACTCCTTAAATTAGCTCCCTCATATGAATAACATCCCAGTAAGTGAAGACTGGTCCATCCAGACAAGTATAGATGTAATCTATGGCACAGTGACCACATTTACCAACACCACATTTCATCCTTCTTTCCAATGTCATCAGAATTTGGTCTTTGGGAATGTTTAATTTGACAAGCTCTTTGATCACAAATTTATACATGACAGGAGGACCGCAGACCAGTGCAAATGTATTTGCTGGGTCAAGCTCTTTAAGCTTAAGAAAGAGAGTTGTAACAACCCCTATATTTTCTGTCCAGGTTCCGGTGTCATCCTCATCAACGGCTAAATGGCATTCGAGATCTTCCCTCAGCTTTAGGGCAAAAAACTCTTCGCGGAAGATCATTTCAGCAGGTCTTTTAGCTCCATGAAGCAACGATACCCTGCGAAACTGGTCCCGGTTATCGAGACAATACAGCAAAACAGAGCGTAGAGGAGCAACGCCAAGACCTCCCACTGTGATAAGGATGTCTTTATCCTTCATTCTTTCTACCGGAAAGCCGTTGCCGTAGGGGCCTCTGAATCCGACTAGATCATTTTCTTTCATTCGGAAAAGCGCGTTTGTCACAGTTCCAGCTTTTCGGATACAAAATTCCAGCAAGCCTGGCCGCGACGGAGTTGATGATATGGAAAAAGGAGCCTCACCAGCCCCCAGGACAGAAATCATTGCAAATTGTCCTGGACGAAACATAAAAGAGAGAGCCTTATCCATATCTACAATCCGGACCTGAAAAAATTTAACGTCTTCTGTTAGATGATAAGTCCGAACGATTCTTGCAGGCTCAGGCATAAAAGGATTAACTTTGGATAATTGTTTATTTTCTCCGTTCATTTTTTCACCTCTTTATTAAGTCTTGTCCAGAAGGCATCCTCTTCTTCTCCAATGAGAGCCTTTCCTACTGTTCGAACATTAATATCTACCGGGCAACTGACAATGCAGCGGCCGCATCCAACACAGCTTGGCTTTCCGTATTTCGAAATATAAGCCTGTAACTTGTGGGTATACCAGAGTTTCAGTCTGTCTGCCCTTTTTTCCCTGAAATTTTCTCCTCCTGCAATTTCTGAATATTCCTTAAGCGTACAGGCATCCCAATGGCGCATTATTTTGCCTTCTTTTCCGCCTAAGAATTGTTTATCTATAATGTTGTAACAGCTGCAGGTCGGACAGACATTTGAGCAGGAACCGCAGGCTAAGCATGCATCGCTCAATCTTTCCCAGATGGGATCCATGTATTTGAGCTCCATGAGATCAGGCAGAGCAGCAAAGTTTATATTCCACTTATAAGCATTATTTCTCTCGGCCTGCCAGTTGATATAGGTTTGGATGTCTTTGTTCTTTAGCTCTTCATCAAAAAGCTCTTGCTTTAGGCGGATTAGATCATCTCCCTTGCTAGAGCCAATCCAAACAAGAAAAAAATCTTCAAGGTTAGTAAAGAAAAGATCATAGCCCTCTTCGATGACGTGGGTATTGGTGGATTTGGCAAAACAATATTCATCCGGCCAGCAGGAAAGACCCAGAATCAAAGTATTTTTCCTGGCTTCAAGGTAATAAGAATCAAGATAAGCTTGTTTGTTGAAATTATCCAGAATGATCAATCCGTGGATATCACAGGGATGGACTCCGAAGAGGATTTTTTTTGTAACGTGAGAGAAGTCTTCTTTATAGCCTTTCTCTGAGACGCTGAACATATTAAAATTAGGGGGGAGAAATATTTTACGAGGGGGGAGGATAGTCCTTGTTGTGTTCATTTCAATCTCGGAAAAATCATCGACTACTTTGAAAACATGATTGTTTCCTTTACTTACCGGTGCCCATAAATCCGCCTCCTCTGAAATAATCTCCAAGAAGGGAAACAAATTATCCTTTTTTAGTTTTATAATCCTCATTTTTTACTTCCTTTAATATTTATTGAATTGCCTTAACTTATTTTTCAAGACAAAGTAGCTTCACTATTGAGTTCCTAAGTCCTGGAAAAAATTTTTAAATCTCCAGGACATATTTCTTTATGCAAATTACATGCCTGTTTTGCTTAAAAGAAAAAAAATATGCTGTCTTTCTAACTTATTGAATCAAAAAGAAATAATCCTGTTATTTTGAAAAAACTCTCATCAATGAGATGGAGTGGATAAAAAGAGTGGCGTTTTTCCCCACATGCTGTTCAATTTTGACATAGTAAGAAGCTCAGATTTTTTTTCGAAATTCTGAGTTTGGAGTTAGAAGATATAAAACTGGCTTAATTTATTTGGCTTAATAATGTGAGGAAAGGGAAATGTCTTTTCTTTCCTCACTTTGGAGCAAATGTTTATTTAGCATATCATTTTTTACTTTTCTGTTTTGTGAACTTCAGAGTAACAACTTCTAACTTTTTTCATTGGATTTTATATTTTTTGACTTTTGCCATTAATGTCTTGCGGTCGATGCTAAGAATTTTTGCTGTTCTGCTTTTATTTCCGTTCTGAGCCTTAAGAACAGTTTTTATATATTCCTTTTCTATATCTTCAAGGTTCTTATACTTACCTCCAGCAAGATGAAATAGAGAGGAACTGGAACTAATCCCGTGATACACAAGATCTTCGAGTTGAATCTCATCGCCTTTAGAGAGCACAACGGCTCTCTCAATAGTATTCTCTAATTCCCTAATATTCCCTGGCCAGTCGTATTCCATCAAAGCCTTTTTGATTGCAGAGGAGAGGCTGTTAATCTTTTTCCTCGCCCTACTGTTGTATTTCTGCAAGAAATGTTCAACAAGAAGCGGGATATCTTCTTTTCTCTCCCTTAAGGAAGGGAGATGAACTGGGACAACACTTAATCGGTAGAAAAGGTCTTCCCTGAATTTTCCTTTCCTTACCAAATCTGCCAAATTTTCATTTGTGGCGGCCAGAATACGGACATCCACTTTTATGGGCTTTGTGCTTCCAATCCGTGTAATTTCTCGTTCTTGAATAACCCTTAATAGGTTTGCCTGGATATTAAAGCTCATACTGCTGATTTCATCCAAGAAGATCGTTCCTCCATTAGCAACTTCAAATCGCCCGTGTTTCGTTTCGTATGCTCCTGTGAAGGACCCTTTAACATGTCCAAAAAGTTCACTTTCAAATAGAGTTTCCACAAGAGCTCCACAATCTACAACGACAAAAGGTGCATTCTTTCTGGGGCTGCGATTGTGAATTTCTCTGGCAAGGAGTTCTTTCCCTGTCCCGCTTTCCCCGGTGATAAGAACAGTACTTTCAGATGAGCTGACGCGCTTTACAATATCTAAAACTTTATCCATTTCCATACTTTTTCCGATGACCATATCAAATTTACTTTTTTTCTCTAATTCTTCACGGAGATAGATATTTTCAAAGAAAATTTTCCGGTTTTCCAAGGCTTTTTTTGTGATTACACGCAGTTGTTCGGGGGAAAAAGGCTTCGCTAAATAATCAGACGCACCTCTTTTTATAGCTTCAACGGCAGATTCGATAGTTGCGAATCCGGTTATGATGATTACAGGAGTTTCGGGATTTTCTTCTTCTATTCTGCTCAAAATCTCCATGCCATCAAGACCAGGTAATTTTAAATCGAGGAGAACAGCGTGAAAAAATTCTTTCTTGAAGAGCTTTAAGCCTTCTGTCCCATCCTTAGCCGTTTTGGCTGTATATCCTTCTTTTTTGAGCACTTGACTACAAGAGTCTCGGATGGCTTCATCATCGTCTATGATCAATATATTGACTTTTTCAGTCATGACCACTTTCGCTCATAACGGGGAGTTTGACAGTGAAAATAGAACCTTTCCCTGCCTTGCTTTCAACTCCAATCGTCCCCTGATGTTTTTGAATTATACTGTAACTTATTGCGAGACCTAAGCCTGTTCCTTTGCCGACTTCTTTAGTGCTGAAGAAAGGTTCAAAAAGTCTTTTATTATCTTCTTCTTTTATGCCGTGGCCAGTATCGGAAAACTTTACCTCTATGTGTGTATTATCTTCATTTAAAGCTGTACTGAGCGTGAGTACTCCATTGCCGTCCATAGCTTCTGCAGCGTTAAGAATTATGTTTATGAACACCTGTTGAAGCTGGGCACTATCTGCTACGATTTTGGGCAGGTCAGAAACAAATGACCTTTTTATGTTTATGTTTTGAAAAAGTGCCTGGCCTTCCATTATGGCAAGAGACTTTTCCACGGTTTCACTTATATTGATGAGGGACATTTCTGGTTCTTTAGGGCGGGCAAATTCAAGGAGGCCTTTAACAATGTCCTTACAACGAGTAGTTTCTTTGACTATCTTTTTAAGGTTTTCATGAAGAGGACTTTTTTTGTCTACATCTTCAAGCAAAAGATGGCTGTATATAAGAATGCCTCCAAGAGGATTGTTAATTTCATGAGCTATGCCTGCCGCTAGTTTTCCAAGAGAAGCCAATTTTTCAGATTGAACAAGATGAGCTTGCATTTCTGTCAATTCTTTAGTTCGTTCATCTACTTTTTTCTCCAGAGTTTTTCCCCATTCAACAAGCTTCTTTTTTGCAGTTTTTAAATTAGCTGTCATCTGGTTAAAGGAATCAGCTAAATAACCAATTTCATCTTTGGACTGCATCTCAACCTTATGAGACAAATCGCCCTTGGCAATTTCTTGAGTGGCGATGACCATTTTCTGGAGAGGATTAATAATTCTGGTCGTCGAAAAATAGAGTATTATCAATAAAAAGACAACGCAGAGAAAGGCTAAACCTGTGAAGGTCAACATCACCTTCTCCGTTGTATCAATATAAGGTTTTTCAAGCATTCCTACATAAAGGATCCCGATAATTTTGTTATTGATATTTTTAATCGGCTCATAAGCTGTGATATACCAATCATTAACCACAAAAGCTCTGTCAATCCAGGGCTTTCCTTCCACAAGGACTGCATTATTGACTTCTTTCGAAACTCGTGTGCCTATAGCCCTTTCTCCTCTTTCATTTTTTACATTGGTTGAAATCCTTAAATCATGCTGAAAGATTGTGGCTGTGCCAATTTCTCGACCATTGTATTTTTCTTCCTTGTAAACAATCTCTTTTACTCGGTCTACAATCTCATAATTTCGGTTAAGTAATATTCCTCCATAGAGGATGCCAAGGAACTTTCCGTCTTCGTCCTTGACCGGAGCGGCCGCTTTCAACATGAGGCCGCTTGTCTCTTTATTTTCAGGTCTGATAGCTGCCTTGGGAGTATCAATAAATTCCATGTAAGCTTTCTCTGCCAGATCTTCTCCTTCTTTAATAAGTTCTTCGCGAGAAACAATCTGAGGGTGCGCTAAAGCACCCTTTTTTAACGCCTGTTTTACGATTTCATCCTGTAATTGATTATCCCCAACTACACCGGGATTCCTGGCGCGAATGATTACTTTACCTTTGTTATCAGTAAGCGTTAATATATCCAATCCATATTCTTCTCTCACCCGGCTGAGATATTTCAAAATTAGATCTTTTTTGCTGCTTTTTATTGCTTCCTGGAGGCCTTCTCTTGCTGCCGTTAGATTGACAATTTCCTTTATATCACTGACTTTTTCGTTAAAAACCATCCAGGCAGAAGCCAGGTCATGTGTTACCTTTGCTTGAGCTTGCTTGATGATAGTTCCCTTAACCAATCCCCAACCCACGCTTAATGATAATAAGCCTCCAATTACTATGACTATAAGAAAGCTGAGTATAATCTTTGTTCTTAAAGAAAAACGAGTAAGTTTCATGTTGTTGAAGAATGATTATTTTAAAAATAATTATACTTTATACGAAGGACTTAGTTCAAGCCGAATTCCATCATCTGTAAATCCATAACTAATAATATCCATTTATCTGTCAATATTTAGTTTCATTCAACCCTTCAATTTATTAAAAGCCTACCCACTGTCTAATAAAATCTTTACTGATAGATTTGAAATACAGGTTGAGATTGCCGCGCTTCACTAACAATGATACTTTTTCAAGACAAAAAAGAATCTGTTCACTTTTTAACAATTTTAATGTTGCATTTTCTCTACAAAAACAATTATTTTTTATTTTCTCTTGACAAGGAGCAGAAACAGACTTATATTATTATTGATAATGGTTATCATTATCAATAAGAGAGGTTATTATGCCAGGTCCTCATAAATGGCAACAAAGATTCCGGGCGCATGTCTCCCGGTGGACTGTTCCCCGGGAAGTCATACTTAATCTCTTAAGCCGAACATCAAAACATATGAGCGCTAAAGAAATATATGCCTCTCTTTATAAAATGTATCCAGGCATCGGTTTAACAACGATTTACCGCACATTGGATTTATTGATGCGAACGGGATTCATCAACAAGTTTACAATCGGCGATGGACAGAGCAGGTACGAGTTTAAATCAGGCAAAAAAAAAGAACATCACCATCACCTCACATGTATAAAGTGCGGGAAGATTATCGACTACAGCGATTTTATGGATGAAGAGTTAGAATTGGTGAAAAAGACAGAAGAAACTTTATCAAAAAGGCACAATTTTAATGTCCTGGGTCACAATATCGAATTTTATGGATTGTGTGAAAAATGCAAATAAATCAATCATTTAAAAGGAGGTGAACAAGATGCCAGGAGGAGATAGAACAGGTCCAATGGGATCTGGACCTATGACTGGCCGAGGCATGGGCTACTGCGGAGGATTTCCAGGCCCTGGTTTTATGTCTCCGGGTCCGGGAATGGGATTTGGCCGCGGACTCGGATTTGGGAGAGGCTTTGGAATGGGATTTGGCTCTGGTAGAGGACTCGGATTTGGGAGAGGCCGAGCATGGCGAAGAGGAGGGTTTAACCGCTTTTACGGATATCCTTATCCTCCAGCGATGCCTTATGACTATCCTTATGGAATGCCCTATGGCTATCCTTCCCCTCAGAGTTATGGCTATCCTTACGGAATGGATTATGAGCCTGAGTATCCTGCACAAGGTCCTGCCAAAGGCAGTAAACAGAAAAAATAAGAAAGTAATTAACCCTTGTAAAAGGAGGTGAAGGAAATGCCTTTTGGAATGGGTCCAGCAGGATGGTATGCCTGGCCTTACATGGCTTCTTGGATGAGATGCTGGCATCCATGGTACGGGATGCCCCATTGGTCACCCTTTCAACCTTTTACAAAAGAAGATGAAGAATCTTTTCTACAAGACCAGGAAAAGATATTGGAAGACCAGCTTGAACAAATCAGAATAAGACTTGAAGAGCTAAAAAAACAAGATAAGGAGAAAAAATGAGAAACAGACATAGATGGATGTATAACCTGACAGGTCTGCCAGGGTGGATGCGGTTCGGATTTTCACCAGGCTGGGTAGGCAGGAGCCCGACGGGACTGGGACCAGCTGCCCAGTACCTTATGTACGGGACCTGGCCAAACCCTCAGATGGACTACGCCTGGCAGCAGGGGCAACTTCCCTTCTCGCCCTATTCCGGCTTTCCACAACCTGGATTCCCGACTCCGTATGACCCGTGGGGAGCTGCAGAATTAACTCCGGAAGATGAACTTAACTTCCTCAAAGCTGAAGCTGAGCAGCTCGAGGATGAACTCTATGGTATTGATGAAAGAATCAAGGAACTCAAAGGAGAAAAAAAATGAAAATTGTAGTTACTGCTTCAACTCCAGAACTGTCCAGCCCGGTTGACCCGAGGTTTGGAAGGTGTGCTTATTTCCTCTTTGTAGATTCAGAAACCATGAAGTTTGAAGCTATGGAAAATCCCAACGTTGCTTCTGCTAGTGGAGCCGGTATCCAGTCCGCCCAGCTTATTGCCTCCAAGGAAGCAAATGTCTTACTTACAGGAAGCTGTGGGCCAAACGCTTTCCAGACTCTCCAGGCAGCAGGAGTAGAGATTATCATTGGAGTCACAGGAACCGCCCAAGAAGCCGTGTTGCAGTATAAATCAGGCAATATCCAACCTTCAGCCCAAGCTAACGTTCCTGCTCATTCAGGAATGGGAATGGGTGGAGGATCACCCGTGGGACCTGGCGGCGGTATGGGAAGAGGTATGGGAGGAGGAATGAGCGGCGG
>Ga0114920_10000822_pt1 | contig 13803 bp, 12 predicted proteins | sample ChitaG_FD_88683 | JGI IMG/M metagenome (GOLD analysis project Ga0114920, IMG submission 88683) | Deep subsurface microbial communities from South Pacific Ocean to uncover new lineages of life (NeLLi) - Chile_00310 metaG | ecosystem: Environmental > Aquatic > Marine > Oceanic > Sediment ... | reverse complement strand
TTGCATACTTGCGCAGGAATTCCACCACATCCGGTGCTGTCTCCACGACACCTGCATTTACAACTATCTTTATACCGGGGAGGTTGGTGCCCAGGTCAACCACATCACCAGCGGCAATGGCTTTATCATAGGCCTCCTGCTGGTTTTCTACCCAAATCTCCATATTCACATGTATATCACCTCGGGTTAAGCCTAGAAAGCCGGGAATGGTCTCACTAGGGATATACTCTGAAGGCGAATAGCCATAGCCGTTTTCCAGAATGAAGGCAGCGATGCGGTTATGTACCTGAATACTATCCCATCCCAGGTCAGCAAAGATAATCGTCTCCTCTGGTGCCTCAGGCGCACAACCGGCAAATGGCAGCAGGATGAGTAGGGCACCCAGAGCAACTAGACAAATCTTGTTCCACATCTTCTTTTGTTTGGTCACTAAATTACCTCCTTAAATTCTTAACTATTAGGCTAACTCCTTGCTTTAATTTAGTGAGGACTTTTCAGGGGACAAATCATCTTGAGATGAGGGGTAGGCTAGTTATTTTTGAAAATTAAGGGGGACATTATATCGGGGCTATTAGAGGAACAAGGAGCGATTAATTAGCACTTTGTCCCCGGAAAACATAATATTAATCAGGTGTATCTCTCACTCATATTTCTCAACCCTCCGTTTCACTTCATTCGGCTAAGTTGAGGTTTGCCTTAACCAAATGAGCTTGAGACAAAAGTCGTGTTATTATAAAACATCCTTATTGCTGCTTGTCAAGGGCATAATAGGGGTGCTTAAGCCAGCTATTGGTCGATAATAAGCCCCCGTAGTGGCTGGAGGTGTATCCTAAAGGACTATAATTATTGCTTGATGGACTTTTTCCTCAGTTAATTTACACAACCTGAGTTCCGTAGTATACTTTAAGCCTAAAGTCGGTATCTAATTTTTTATGAGGGGGTTTTATTCGGTGGCGGTTAAAGTTGTTACTGACAGCTGCTCTGACATTCCACAGCAAGAAGCCAGACGGCTTGGCATTACCGTGGTGCCGGTGTATCTTCGCTTTGGTGACGAGGTCTATCGCGACGGCGTGGATATGGATAGCAGTGAGTTTTATCGTAAACTGGAGACCAGCTCAGTTCATCCCTATACTGCAGCCCCATCACCAGGAGATTTTGCCAGGGTTTATGAAGATATGGGGCGGGAAACTGATGAAATTGTCTCGATTCATGTTACCAGTAAGCATAGTGGTACCTATGATGCGGCGATAGCAGGTAAAGAATTGGCACAAAAGAAGGGTTTCAGGATTGAAGTTATTGATTCTAAAGGGGTGACAATGTGGCAGGGTCTGGTTGCCATAGCCGCTGCTAAGGTTGCTGAGGCTCGCTGCGGTCTCGGTGAGGTGCTGGAGGCGGTTCATGAGACTATCGGCCAACTGCGTGCTCTGGCGCTTCTGGACACTCTAAAGTATGTAATTAGAGGTGGGCGTCTTGGCAAGACTATCTCAGCGGTGGAATCGGTGCTTAATGTGAAGCTTTTACTTACTCTACGTGACGGCGAGCTTCGTCCAGCGGGATTGGTGCGCACCCGGAGTAAAGGGATCGACCGACTGCGTGAGTTTATAAAATCGGCGTTACCGGTTAAAGATTTGGCTATAGTCTATGGCACTACCCCTGGCGAGGCTCAGACGCTGGCCGACTACGTACGTCGACTCTTTCCTGAGGTAGTGCCTCAGCTGGCAAGGCTGGGCCCAGCGCTAGGTGTCCATACCGGACCGGGTGCTCTGATTGCAGTGGTGAATAAAACCAGATAACACTCGCTAGAAATCAATTAAGAGGAGGTAGTGATGTCTGTCTATCTTATGCTCACCACTCTCACTGATGAGGGGAGAAAAAGCCTTCAAGAAAATCCTGATTTTCTTAAGGAGGTCAATAAAGAGGTAGAGCATCTGGGGGTTAAAATACTGAGCCAGTACGCTCTGCTGGGTCAGTACGATTTTGTCAACATTCTCGAAGCCCCAAGCGATGAGGTCATCGCCAAACTGGCAATACGACTTAGTGCCGGTGGAGGCATGCATACTATGACCTTGGCGGCAATCCCTATCGAAGGTCTTATTGCTACCTTAAAGGAGAAAAAATCCACTCCGTGGTAATTCATCCGTATCTTATGTCCCCCTGAAGTTAAGGGTAGTTTTTAAGCGACGTCTAGTGAGTAAGCTTATCCTAGAGGAACCTATATTTGTAATCCATGGTGAAGGTGATGCTCAGTAGGTGAGAAAACTGGGCAGAAAAGGTTGCAATTTGCGGAAAAGCCCCAAATTATTCTATGGCTATATTATTGTTTTGGTTACTTCCCTCGTTCTGCTAGTAACCCAGGGCACGTTTTTTTCCTTTGGCATCTTCTTCAAGCCTCTAGCGGAGGATTTTGGCTGGACGAGGGCAATGATCGCCGGCGCCTTCTCGCTCTGCTCAATACTGCAGGGTTTGCTTTTTATTCTTACCGGGAGGCTGAACGACAGGTTTGGTCCCAGGGTGGTGATGACGGCTTGCGGCTTCATTTTAGGGGCTGGTTATCTTTTGATGTCACAAATTGAGTCCGTCTGGCAGCTATACCTTTATTACGGGGTAATAATAGCTATCGGGATGAGCGGTGGCTTGGTTCCGATGTTGTCCACGGTATCAAGGTGGTTTGTTAAGAGAAGGGGGTTGATGACCGGTATTGTCTCTGGTGGTGTGGGGCTGGGCTTAGTGATTGTGCCACCGCTGACTAACTGGTTGATTTCCATCTACGACTGGCGAACCTCCTATATTATTATCGGTAGTGCCTCTTTAGTCATACTGGTACTGGCAGCCCAGTTCCTCAAGCGTGACCCAGGCCAAGTAGGGCAGCTGCCCTATGGTGAGGGTGAAGCGGAAAGAGAAAAGTCAGGCTCGGAAGCCGAAGGGTTCTCCCTCTGGGAGGCACTTCATACCAGTCAGTTCTGGTTACTTTCTCTGGCTGCCTTTTGCTTTGGCTACTATCTGCTTACTGTGATGACCCATATTGTTCCCCATGCCACTGACCTCGGGATTTCGGCTGCTATCGCTGCCAGTTTTATTGCCATTATTGGTGGAGTGGACATAATTAGCCGCATTATGGGTGGTGGTATTGCTGATAGGATTGGTTATAAGCCGGCTTATCAGGCTTTTTGGGGCTTGGTAATAGTTGCCTTCCCCATACTACTTATAGCTAGGGAAGTTTGGCTGTTTTATCTCTTTGCTGTCCTCTTCGGACTGGCCTATGGAGCCAAGGTAGCGTTGCAGTCAATATCGGCGGCTGAGTTATTGGGGCTCAAGTGGCACGGTGCAATTTTCGGCACCAATGTCTTTTTTGGCTTTATTGGTGGTGCCATTGGCTCGGTTCTGTCCGGTTACATCTTTGATGTCACCGGGAGTTACCAGTTAGCTTTCATCATTTGTATTATCCTTAGCGTTGTCGGCTTGGTACTAGTATCACTGCTAAAGCCAATTAGAAACATCAAGCGAGAATTTTAGCTTAAGAGTGTGGTGAATTATATTTTATGGGGATGTTCTTTGTCCTTCCTGGCAAAGAGAAGAGGATATGCTATGTCGCTTAGGCAGCAAGGGACCCAAACGGCAAGGAATAAAAATAAGAAGACAAAATGAAGCAAAGGAATCCAGTTTGCTATCCCGAAGGCAGCGAAGTTGAATAGGGATGCCCAGGTGCTTAGCAAAACATGTCCGGCGTGTGGGAATTTAGTCGTCGGTTTTAAATAACCGATTAAAATCCCGAGGGCGGCGGCAGAATTTACCAGATGCCATTTTGTAACTCCAATAAAGGGTACTTTTGTCGTCTCGATAAAGGGCAGATGAAATTGCATTGAGATCTGAATCGAGGTCCCGCATAGATAGGGAATTATGGCATCACTTAATGTAGCTATCAAGATGGAGCCGGTATAACCGATAATAATTGCTGACCAGATTGTACCCTTTCCCCATAGCTTGTATATAGATGTTGTCACCAGCGCACTTAAGAGAACATGGATGGGATGCAGGGTGTAAAAAAGGGCACTGGAAATCTCCTTGGGGGCATTGGAAAGCACTATTATGACCATGATGATAATCCCTGTAGACGCCCCCAAGATGGTGAATGGGGCATGACTGGTAAGTTCTTTTGCTATTAGCTTCAGTTTTTCCATTTTCCCTTTACCGGCTGGCAAATCGAAAACCTTTTTAATGCAAAAAGAAAGCACCATTTGAGTGGTGTATAAGTAAGCTATGCTCAGGCTATCTTTTGGCAGTTCTGGCAATGGCCATAGAGCTCAAGAAGGTGGTCTTTCATCTCAAATCCAGTCTCTCGGGACAGCCTCTGCTCAAGCTCGTTAAGGGCACAGTCAGTGAAGTCAACCACCCTGCCGCAACCGGAGCAGATGAGGTGATGGTGGTGCACTGAAGGTCTCCTCATCAGGTAGCTCCGGCAACCACCTTCCACATGCACTTTGCAGAGGAGTCCGAGCTCGGCGAGTATCTCAAGGGTGCGATAGATGGTGACCAGCCCGATGCCGGGGTGTTCTTGACTTACCCTATCGTGTATAGCTGCCGGGGTAAGATGGTCATGGCGGTGCGAAATTACGTTTAGTACTGCCCAGCGCTGTGGGGTGAGTTTATAACCATGCTGCCTTAATAGGCCGGCTATCTTATTGGCTGTAAGTTTCATCCTAATGTCTAAATGAAAATAATTTTCAATTATTTTAGGCAAAGCTGTGCTTACTGTCAAGCCTGATGCTAGTTTTGCCCCAGAGGCATAATTTATTGATTGTTGAATTCTGGGCGGGACAATAGTAATATAGTAGCGATATTTGACCAAGGGGTAAGTTTACATAATGGTAGACTGGAAGCTAACAGCAACCACGATTTATTGTGAGGCTGTGGATGATGAAGTAACCTTGATGGTATATAAAGACTGGTCGGTGAATTGTACTGGCAATGACAAATATAGTCAGCCTAGTAAGGAGACACTCAATCTACTCAAGAGGAAGGGTAAGCAGTTAAAGCGGGAGCTTCAGTGTGAAGGTCTTGACTGTCATCGAGTAGTTGGCTATAAAAATAAGCTTGATGCCGAGGAGGCTAAAAAAGGGAGTTCAGTATAAAAGTGACCAACGGAAACAGAGTAAAGATACGAGTCGAAAATCTCTCCCTGTCCTTTGGTGGTGTAAATGCCCTTGTCGATGTCAGTCTGGAGGTAAAGGAGAATGAAATCCTGGCTATTATCGGGCCGAATGGTGCCGGTAAAACCTGCCTTTTGAATTGTATCAACGGGTTTTATAAACCACAGAAGGGTGAGATATATTATGAGGGCAGGAAAATTACCGGAATTCGTCCGGATAAGGCGGCTCAACTTGGACTGGCTCGAACTTTCCAGAATATTGAGCTATATAGCGGACTGAGCACCTTGGATAATATTATGGCTGCCAGACACGTCCTGATGAAGCAGAACTTTTTAAGCAGTGCCCTTTATTTTGGCTGGGCTCATCGGGAGGAGATTGAACATCACCGGACGATAGAGGACATTATTGATTTCTTGGAGATTGAGTCAATCAGGAAGAAGGTAGTCGGTGTTCTCCCCTATGGGTTTCGCAAGAGGGTTGAATTAGGTCGAGCCTTGGCACTGGAGCCAAAGGTGCTGCTCCTCGATGAACCGATGGCAGGGATGAATCTAGAGGAGAAAGAGGATATTGCCAGGTTCATTATTGATATTTTTGAGGGGCAGGGGGTTACCTATCCGGAGACACCGGTGCTTCGGGACGGGGTTAACTCTATCGTCCTTGTTGAGCACGATATGGGAGTGGTGATGGATATCGCCGACAGGATTGTGGTTTTGGATTTTGGCCGCAAGATTGCCGAGGGCACTCCTGCTGAGATTAGAACCAATGCTGAAGTTATTGCCGCCTATTTGGGGAAGGAGCACTAGTTTACTCCCAGGTTCTTTCATCAACTATTATTTGATGTTCCTCGGGGATGGTCCCTCTCTCCACAAAGTCAATCCTGTCTATTCTCAGCCGACACCTGTCCTGGAATCTCTTAATTAGCTCATTGGCCAGTTTGCTCTTATCTATAGTTTCATCCTTAAGTTCAGCCTTAAGGGTCAATTCATCCCGCTCGGCTTTGCGGCCAACCACCATCTGGAATCTTAAGATTTCTGCAAAACCGAGAAATAGCTGTTCCACCTCTCTTGAGATGACGAACATACCTCTTACTTTAACCGCATCACTGGTTCTGCCAAAAATGCCAGTGAGCCTACTTGAAGTCCGGCCGCAGGGGCAGGGCTCGGTGGTATATGAGGACAGGTCACCGGTGCCAAAGCGGATAAGGCCCCAGACTTTATTATGAATTGGGGTGACTACTATTTCACCTATCTCTCCAGCTTCAAGCTGTTTTCCTGTCTCTGGGTTAACTATCTCTACTATATATTCATCCATAAGGTGCATACCAGATTTCTTGAGGCATTCATAAGCGATGGCACCGCCAGGCTCGGTAACGGCATAGGCTTGGGCGGTTAAAATCTGGTATTTCTCTTCCAAGGTCTTCCGCAGCGAAGGAGGGAGCATCTCACCGGTAAACCAGGCTTTCTTTAAGGCAAAATCCTGGCGGAAGTTATAGCCCATTTCCTCGGCTCGCTTAATTAGGGTGATTAAAAAACTGGGTGTGCCTACAAATCCGCTAACCTTCAAAGTTTGCATAGTTTGAATCTGGATATCGGTATTGCCAGTGCCCATAGCTATGGCAGTAGCCCCGCAGTCCCTTATCGCTTCATGGAATAAAATGCCGGCTGGGGACATGTGGTAGGTGAACGAATTAATGACTACATCACCCTTTCTGAACCCGGCAGCCCAGAAGGCTTTGGCAAACCACTTAATCTCCTCAATTTGATGCGGTTCATAGATGGGGCCAGGGGTAATAAATATCCTTTCCACCTCCTCAGGGGTAAGAGCCAGAAGTCCTCCATAGGGTGGCTTTTTCTTTTGCAACTCAATCAGGTCAGTTTTTCTGGTGATAGGTAGCTTCTCTAGGTCTTTTATGCTGCCAATCTGGTCTGGACTTAGATGAGCCTTTTTAAAGATTTCCTTTGCCGCTGGGGCATTGCGGTAAGCATGCTCTAGGGTTTCGGCTAGCCTCTGGTTTTGATATTCTTCTCTTACCTTGGGCGGCATTGTCTCCAGTTCATCAAAAAACTCGTCCTTTCTTGCTATAGCCATCTCTTTCGCCTCTTGTAGTGTTTTACTTCCCGGTAGCTCTTCTTGGTGCCCATGGCGGTCAGCCCCATATAGAATTCTTTGACATCCTCGTTGTTTTTCAAAAATTCAGCGCTGCCATCAAGGACAATGCGGCCATTTTCCATGACATAACCGTAGTTGGCGATGCTCAAGGCAATGCGGACATTTTGCTCCACAAGCAGCACCGATGTTTTATGCTCGGTATTAAACCTTTTTATGATATCATATATTTCTTCAACCAAAATTGGCGCCAAGCCCAGTGACGGCTCGTCCAGCATCATCAGTTTTGGGGTAGCCATCATGGCTCGGCCGATGACCAGCATCTGTTGCTCGCCCCCGGAGAGGTAACCGGCAGTATTATGGTGAAGCTCCTTAAGTCGTGGGAAGTAGTCGTAAACCATAGCTATGTCTTGTTTAATGGCACGACGGTCTTTGCGGTAATAAGCACCGACCAGCAGGTTCTCCTCTGTTGTGAGATGCCCGAAAACCCGGCGTCCCTCCAGTGCTTGAATAATGCCTAGCTTACCTATCTCTTCGGCACTTTTCCTGTCGATCCTCTCGCCATTCCAGTGAATACTGCCGTCGGTTACCTCTCCCTCCTCAGCGTAGAGCAGCCCGGATATTGCCTTTAGGGTGGTACTCTTGCCAGCACCATTAGCCCCCAGCAGGGCAACAATTGAGCCCTCCTGTACCTCAAGCGAGACGCCATGCAGCACCCGGATAACATTGAGATAGGTAACCTCAATGTTATTTAAATTGAGCATATTAAACCTGCTCTCCTTTTCAGAGTCCCTTAAATAAGTTATTCTTTTTTAAAAAGTAGCCCAATTAAAGAAACTACTGGCCAAACCAGTCATAGTCTTCGTACTTGATGAACGGGGCTTCCACCCAGTCGCTGGGGTTGGTGATTTCACCATTTACTATCTGATAGATTCTATTATACGTGGTTAACCGGTTGTCCCCCGGGGTATAGGTTACCGCACCGTGAAGCCCACCAACATCAAAGCCCTTCAGCTTCTGGAAGCCCTGGGTCTCAATAGCTCGCCAGGATTCTACATCACCCTTAGCCAGTACATCATAACCGACATTCTCCAATGCCAATTTTAGAATCTCGGCCATGACCAGAGTTTGTGCCCACGAGGTGATATAGTCCATGTTGCCGTAGTCTTTGGGGTGCAGCCTCTGGCAGTATTCCGTCATCTTGGCCATAGCGGGCACATTCTCTCCCCACATTACTGTAGGAAATGTACCATAAACGCCCTCAACAATGTCGGCACCTGCAATGTCAATCAGAGCCTTGGTGAAGCTGGCATGGGCACAGCCGATGGTTATTCCCGGGTACATACCCAGGGCATAAGCATTTTTGATAATGACAGCAGTTGGCGCCGGCGTGCTGGAGATGAACAATACATCCGGGTTTAGAGCCTTAATTCGGGTCAGGGACGACATCTCGGATATAGTGGTCGGGGCATGCTCCTCGGTGGCAATAATCTCAATGCCCAGTTCCTCACCCTTAGCCCGAAAGGCATCCCGAGCCCCGGAACCGGTGGGGTTGTTTAAGAGGTGCAGGGCGAATTTGGGTTTGCCTGGCCCCTTCCAGATGTTCTCCATGTAGAAGTTAGCAAAGGCTAAAGCATCGTCACCATAGTCAGGCAGCTGACCGTAAATGTGCTGTGGTGGGTGGTATAATACAGGCGAAGTAAAGCAGGCTATGCCAGGAAACTCAGCCCGGTTAGCAGTCTCCATGACTGCTGACATTATTTTAGATGAAGCAGTACCGAACATCAAACAGCCCTCATCCATAAGTTTCTTGACGGCGGTGACTCCTTTGGCAGCATCATAGGCATTATCCAGCCACACTACCTCAACAGGATATCCCCCGACGCCACCTAGTTCGGCGTTAATGTATTCAACACAATCAAGGTTGGCGTGTCCCATCGGGCTTCCCTTCTCAGCAGCAGGCCCAGTTGTTGGGGTGGTGATACCTATCTTTAGAGTCTTTTCTCCAGGGGCACAGGCACCTAGTAAGGGTAGCACTGCCACTACCACTGCCAGAAGGATACCCCCAGCTACTAGCAATAATCTTTTACTTTTCATCTAACCCTCCTTTAAGAGTTTAATTGTCTAAAAACCTTAATAGAAGTACTACATTAGTCTATACCCCCTTTATTAATATGAGAATGGCCAAAGCCGATAAGATGACTTAAACAGCGTCCAGCGGTGGGCAAGCCCCCTCGGCTCAAGTATCAGGAAGAGAATGATTACCAGACCGAATAGCATCGGGGTTACACCACTAGCAAATCCGGCGGGTAAGGCTACGGTGCTCTCCAGGAAAGGAACAACCTCCATGGTTAACACCTGCTGGAGAAGGCGGAGAAAGGTCACCCCAAGAATAGGGCCCAGGGTAGTACCCAAGCCGCCAATGATTATCATTCCGATATAAAGAATTGACTCCGTCAGGCTAAATTGCTCAGCATTTAGAAAACCAATCCAGTGAGCGAGCAGTGAACCGGCGATTCCAGCCAGAAAACAGCCAATAAAGAAGGCAAGCAGCTTGTAGCGGAAGAGATTGATTCCCATTACCTGGGCGGCGAGGTCATTATCCCTTATGGCAATAAAGGCTCTACCCACTTTTGTCCTGGCTAAATTCTTGGCAAAGAAGATACAGAGCACCACGATGGTCATGATGAGATAGAATTGGCTGGCCTCAGTGCGGAAGACAAAACCGCCAATGGAGGCATAGGGCACCTTGATACCAACAAAGCCGCCAGTAACTTGCCAGTGGTTGATGACCCAGATAATGATAAACTGGGCGGCGATGGTGGTGATTGCCAGATAAAAGCCCTTGACCCTGACTGAAGGGATGCCGAAGATAAGCCCGATTGCGCCAGCGGTAAGCCCGGCACAGATTAACCCTACCAGGAAGGGAAGCTCCAGCCGGTTGGTCAGGATGGCGGCGGTGTAAGCACCCACGGCAATGAAACCAGCGTGACCAATAGATAATTGCCCGCAGTATCCAACCAGGATGTTTAGGCCGGTGGCAGCAATAATGGTAATGCCGATTAAATTAGCTACCCCCAGCCAGTAATTACCCAAGTAAAGCGGGGTAGTAAAGAGGAAAATCAAAAAGCCAGTAAACAGTGCCCACTGGGTCTTGGTTCGAATAATAGCCATATCTTCAGCGTAGGTAAAATCGCGGGTTCCAGTCGGTAAACTCATTTGGCTATATCCTCTCGATGCGTTCCTCTCCAAATAGGCCGTAGGGCCTGATAATAATGACGATGATAATAATGATGAAGGGGATAATATCCTTAACCCCGGCCCAAATATAAGGGCTAAGATAGCCGCCACCAAGGCTCTCAGCCAGCCCGATTATTGGTCCGGCAATAATAGCGCCAATGAATGAGTCGAGTCCGCCAAGGATCACCACTGAGAAGGACTTAAGCCCGGTTTCAACCAAACCATAAGTAATGCCACCAATGCTGGAGATTAGAATACCGCCAACCGCGGCGACGACACAGGCAAACATCCACGACATGGAGAAAATCTTGGTCACTGGAATACCACAGGCTTGTACCGCTAGCTGGTCATCAGCAGTTGCCCTCATGGCAATACCCATCTTATGGTAGCGGAAGAAGAGGGTTAAAAGACCAAACATAACCAGAGAGATACTCGCCACCCAGATATATTCTTGAGAGACCACCGCCAGGCCGATGCGGATCGGCTCAGTTGGAAAGAGGCGTGGCAGGGCATCAACACTCCAGGGCCAGATGAAATTTACCAGTCCTTCAATAAAGTAGGCTAATCCCAGTGTTACCGTGATTAGAGATAGAATAGGCTGAGCGATGAGAGGACGCAGGGCAAATCTCTCAATTACCCACCCCAGAACCAGAGCAAAGAGGATAACCAAGGGGAAACCGAGCCAGAGGGGTAACCCGGCCTGAACCAGCATCCCGTAGGTAAACCAGGATGAAATTAGTACTATTGCCCCCAGAGCCAGATTGGCGACACCGCTGGATTTCCAGACGACAACAAAACCCAGGCCAATTAGGGAATAGACCATTCCCACTGCTAGACCGGTAATCAAGTATTGAAGTAACTCAGCCACGCTTAAGTATTCCTCTTTCTAGATACTCCTCACCTTGATGGCAGTGCTTACCGTTCCCTTTCTCCCGTCTCGATAGGTTACCGGGGCACTGACGGTTATCTTCTTCCCATGGTGGTAGATGGCATCAATCAAATCCTGATAGCGCTTTTCCATAAAGTCCCGGCGTAGCTTTCTGGTTCGGGTAAGCTCGGCTTCATCAGGGTCAAACTCCTTATGCAGCAGGACAAATTTCTTTACCCTGGCTGGCTCAGGAAGGTAGCCGTTTACCCGTAGCAAGTCCTTCTGCACTAAATCGGCGACCTCTTGTTTTTGTGATAGGTCAACATAGGTAGTATAGGGGATGTGATTTCTTTCGGCCCACTTGCCTACCATACCAAAATCAATATTGATTATGGCGGAGACAAATTCTTTACCCTTACCCCCGATGACCATGGCATCCTTGATGTAGGGGCTGAACCTGAGCCTGCCCTCGATATACTGTGGGGCATACTTGACCCCTTCACTTAGCTCAGTCATATGTTCTAAGCGGTCAAGGAATATCAGGTGTCCATCCTGGTTAATGTGGACAGCGTCCCCGGTGTGGCACCAACCATCAATTAAGGTAGCCGCGGTTTTTTCGGGGTCTTTATGGTATCCATTAAACATACAGTCACTTCTGACCAGAAGTTCTCCGCTGTCAGCTATCCTGACCTCAGTACCGAGTGCCGGCCGACCCACACTTTCAAATTGAATTTCCCCCTTGCCGTGAGAAGAGATAAATCCAGCTTCGGTACTGCCATAGTTCTGCCTCAGTTCAACACCGATAGCGTGGATTAGTCGGAAGGTGTCCAGACTTAAGACCGAACTTCCGGTGACAGCAAACCTGACTTTACTCAAGCCTAGCCGGTCTTTAAGTGGTCTAAATAGGAGTACATGGGCTATGGCGTGGAGCGCCCGCCAAAGCAGGCTGGGTTTTTTACCTTGAAAGCTTAAATCGGCAATTTTATGGCCGACTGGCAGGAAAAGGTTATAGATGAAGCGTTTTAGGGGGTGGGCATCAATCATTTTAATCTGAATCTCGCTAACCAGTCCTTCCCACTGTCGGGGACCATAGATGACAAAGTTGGGGCCAACCTCACGGGTATCCTCGGCGATGGTTTCTGGCTCTTCAGGGAAGTTGAGCCTTGCCCCGGTAAGCAAATGGGGGATGGTAGCAAAAAAGCTATCCCCCACCCATGCTGCCGGGAAGTTGGAAATCAAATCATCCTTTTCATTAAGTGGATAGCGGTCAATAAAGCATCGGGCGGTATTTATCAGGGCGCGCTGGGTAATCATTGCTCCTTTGGGTAGGCCGGTAGTCCCTGAAGTATAGTAAATAAAGGCAGTGTCATCCCCCTTACCCTGCTCTACATTCTGCTCAAATAGACCGGGGTGTTTTTTCTCAAATTCTCTCCCCAGTGCAGTTACCTCAGCAAAACTTATCAGAATTGGGTCATCGTAGTTTCGCAGTCCCTTGGGGTCCCAGTAAATTACCTTCTTGAGTTGGGGTAGCTCATCCTTGATTTCAAGGAACTTATCGGTCTGCTCCTGGTCATTAACTATGGCAAATTTGGCATCAGAGTGAGCAGCAATGTATTTCACCTCAGACGGGATAGAGTCAACGAAAATGCCGGTAGTAATGCCCTTGGCTGCCTGGACGGCGAACTCCCCCCAGAACCATTCGGGTTCATTGTCCCCGATAATACAGACTACATCCCCCGCTTTAAGACCAAGGCTCATTAGACCTAGTGAAAAGTATTTTACATTTTCATAACAGTCCTGCCAGCTATAGCGCTGCCAGATGCCGAATTTCTTCATGCACATGGCGGTGCGCTGGCTCCATTTTTCATGGTTGTGCCTGATGAGCTTGGGGATAGTCTCGTACTTATCCATTACCGTCACCCTCTTCTTTAACTCATTTATATTCAGCCATTTATGGGAAATCCTCCCTTAAAACAAGAGTACCTCCCGCTTGGGAAGTACTCTAGAGAAATCAATTATTTTCTAAATATTTTTAGCTGCGATGCATCTTAAACAAGACCCCCCAAGCGCACCCTGGTGCGCCTGGTAAAGATGAAGTCAGTTTTCTCCACTCTTTGGAAGGTGTTATAAATATGCATCTCTTAGCTTTCTATCCGAGTCTCTGATTAACAGGGCACAGTCTAACATAGCCAAGATGGTTCTGTCAATACACGAGGGCAGTCTTGCCTACCTCTCAGCCACGGGTATAGTGGTCCCTGTGGCTTTGGCGATGAGCTTGCCCTCTTGATTTAAGACCGTTATCTCTGATAGACCAACCCTTTTGCCACTTTTGACTACCCGGCACTCGGCGACAAGCTCGTCATCTACCTTGGCGGCATTAAGGAAATGGATATTAAACTGGGAGGTAAAGCTGGGGTAGGCTAAAGAATTTGAGGCGTAGGC
>Ga0114920_10000821_pt1 | contig 13808 bp, 8 predicted proteins | sample ChitaG_FD_88683 | JGI IMG/M metagenome (GOLD analysis project Ga0114920, IMG submission 88683) | Deep subsurface microbial communities from South Pacific Ocean to uncover new lineages of life (NeLLi) - Chile_00310 metaG | ecosystem: Environmental > Aquatic > Marine > Oceanic > Sediment ... | reverse complement strand
TTCTTTTTTTTCTCCCATAACTGTTTCTTGTCCAACCATAGCAGCAGTTTGAACTATGTTAATTAAGTCACCCCTTGCCCCACATTTTGCCATAACAAACGTGGGGTTGTCTTTCATATATTTTTCTAATACTTCTCTAACGTCGTTTAATGTTTTACTTAACCTTTTCTTAATCAATCTATCTAAACTTTCTTCAGGTGTCCTTCCAGCTAAAACTTTTATTGCTCCTTTTTTAAAACCGATTGCTATTTCGTTGACGTCTTTCTTAACTTCTTCTATTATATTTTTAATTTCATTCCTTGCTTCTTTGGGAAGATCTTGATCAGAAATGGCTATAGAAAACCCAAGGTGCATTAATACATTAATTGAAAGCCTTGTTATATCAAACAAAAACTTCTTTACAAAATAGGGGCCATATTCTCTTTCAAGTTTATCTATTATTTTTCCAGTTTCGGCACCCACTCCAAATTTGTCTATGACGCCTTCCAACAATTTCCCATTTTTAATCACAACATAATCCCCTGATTTTGATCTATATTTAATAGAAAAATCTTTTGGTAAAAATAAACTAAAAACTTCTTTTCCTGTTAGGATACTTTTGTTAGGGACTTCAATTTCAGGATTAACAGCTCTAATCAATTGAACAAATTCTTCTCTGCTAAAGCTTCTATCACCAAGAGTCAAAATATATAAACTAGAAATATGATCTTGTATGGCACCAATTATTGGACCAGAAAAACGGGGACTTCTAATAAGTTTGGGTACTATCATTAAATTTTCAGCTTCTACTTGAGCTTCTTCTGTTTGCGGTATGTGTAAATTCATTTCATCTCCATCGAAATCTGCATTGTAGGGGGTACAAACACATATGTTTAACCTAAAGGTCTTGTATGGCATTACTCTAATCTTATGGGCCATTATACTCATCTTATGTAAACTTGGTTGCCTATTGAAAAGAGCCATGTCACCATTTTTTATATGCCTTTCGATAATGTAGCCAGAAGTCAACTCTTTCGCAATTTCATTTTTATTAAATTCAGTAATTTTCTTTCTTCTCCCATCAGGTTTCATTATATAATTTGCACCAGGCCATATATTTGCTCCATTTAGAACAAGTGTTCTACCTTGTTCAATATTTTTTTCATTTATGTTTATAGGGATTGTCAACTCTTTCGCAATAATTTCTGGGATACCAACATCATCTATGTCGATCATTGGGTCAGGACTGATAACAGTCCTTGCAGAAAAATTAACTCTTTTCCCAGCAAGATTACCTCTGAATCTCCCCTCCTTTGTTTTAAGTCTTTGGGACAATGTTTTTAAAATTCTTCCAGATCTATGCCTTGCTGGAGGTACTCCTGAAATTTCATTATCAAAATAAGTCGAAATATGATATTGAAGCAATTCCCATAAATCTTCAATGATAAAATCTGGAGCTCCCAAATCGATATTTTCTTTTAATCTTTCATTAATTCTTACAATATCAACGAGCTTGTGAGTTAGGTCATCTTCAGATCTTTCACCAGTTTCCAGGGTAATAGAAGGTCTAACAGTTGCGGGTGGAATTGGCAACAAACTTAGAATTAACCATTCTGGTCTTATGTTTAGGCTGGTAATTTCTAAATCTTCGTTTGTTGTTTTTTCAAGTCTTTCTCTAATTTCGGCTGAATTAAGTGTTTTACTCCCTTCAATGATAGTATATGGTTTTATGAATTTGAATTTTTTTTGTTCTGTACTACAATATGGGCATTTTTTCTTTGCAAGTCTTACAATTTCTTTGAAAATCAATGTCCTTCCCTTTATCTTTTCTTTATCCTTTTCATCTAGTAGAATTCTACTGCATTTTCTGCAAATTACTTTAAGCAAATTGAATAAAAGTTTTACATAATGAACGTGAATGATCGGTTGGGTTAATTCTAAACACCCAAAGTGACCTTGACATGTTCCAACCATACCACCGCAAGTTCTACATCTCACCCCAGGATCAACAACTCCGAGTCTAGGGTCCATTAAACCTCCTTCAATAGGATAACCTTCTGGATCATACAAATCTGTTCTTGTAATTTTTGCAGCTCCCATCTTTCTGATTAATTCAGGGTCCAATACACCAAATTCAATTCTTTCTACTGACATTTTATCTTCTTTCAAAACAATTTTTGGGTGAATCAGTAGACTTTTTAATTCATCCAACATCAATTTGAATGCATAACTCATCTCTACGTCTGAAATTTTTGATTCCCCACATGCCAAGCAATGTTTTTTGTTTTTAACCTTATCGTACATTGCTACTAATCCACATTCTGAACAGATCGGAATAGTTGCTTTGTCAGAGTCGAACCTTTCTTTTAAAGTTAAAGCGCAACCATGTGCAATTAAACAATCCTTTTCCATTTCACCCAATCTTAAACCACCTTCTTTACTTCTTCCTTCTGTCGGTTGCCTAGTTAAAAGTGTCACTGGCCCACGAGATCTAGCATGAATTTTATTTGATACAAGATGATCTAGTTTTTTGTAGAAACAGTTTCCAATAAATATTTGTGCTTCAAATTTTTTGCCTGTTTTACCATTGTACATAGTTTCCTTTCCATCATTTCTGAAACCATGGGCCTCAAGTAAACTTCTTAATTCTTTTTCTGGAATTGGACTAAATGTGGGGGAAGTTATATACTTTCCAGATAAGGCTGACACTTTTCCAGCAATAAGTTCTAATAACTGTCCCATAGTCATTCTTGAAGGTATACCATGTGGATTGAAAATTATATCTGGGATAATTCCATCCTCTGTGAACGGCATATCTTCTTGAGGAACAATTAATCCAACAATCCCTTTCTGCCCATGTCTACTGGCAAACTTATCCCCAAGTTCAGGAATTTTTAAATCTCTAACAACAACTTTTATTAATCTTGTCCCATCCACAGTTTCTGTAAGAAAGACCCTGTCCACTATTCCAGAATCACCATGTCTTAATCTAATGGAAGTTTCTCTGATATTTTCTATTCCGGTTATGAATTTATCCATTGTGCCTAAAAAACGTAAAGGAGAAATTCTTCCAACAATAACTTCACCAGAACTTATTTTTGTCTCAGGATTTATGATTCCATCCTTTGGCAAATGTTTATATGCATCTTCTCCTGCATAACCCCTTATTTGGGGTTCTGGTATACCTATGATATCTTCCTGCCCACCCATGTATCTTTTTTGTTCAGCCTCATATGTTCTATACATGTAAGACCACAACAGACCTCTTTGGATAGAACTAGCGTTTATTATTATTGCATCCTGGGTGTTGAATCCTTCGAAACAACCAATCACAACAACTGTATTTACACCATTTGAGTGGCCTTCATAATTAATTGTTTTATGAGCATGAGTTTGTACCAAAGGTTTTTGAGAATATACCATTATATTGGATTTTGTATCAACTCTTCCTAAAAAATTTGTTGCAAAAATTCCGATACTTTGACCAACCATCTTGGCCCCATAATTTACTCTGTCCCCACGATTAAATTCGGCATAAGGAATGAAGGATGCTGATAAACCAAGAATAGTTGATGGGTCAAGTTCTAAATGGGTGTGTTCGGGAGTTAAGTCATCTGATCTAGATGCAATAAAACTACTTTCTTCTTCCTCTGCGTCTAAGTATTCAATTATACCATTCCTAATTAAATCATCCCAACTAATTTCACCTTTTTTTAACTTTTCAACATATTCTTGAGTTATTTTAGGCTTCCCATTTTCTACAATGAACAAAGGTCTTCTTACTCTGCCAGAATCTGTTAAAATTCTTATTTCGTCTAAATGTGGATGATAAGTAACATTAACCTGATTTGAAATTAAACCAATTCTTCTTTTTTTTCTAATTTCATTTACCAATTTTTCAGGTTCGTTTGTTTCGCCAATATATAATCCATTTAAAAATATTTCTACCATAATTCACCTTTTTTGAAGAATATTTGTAACAGATTTATATTCTTTTTCGCTCACACCTTTAGTTACCTCAGCCATAATTGCAAGATATTTTCTCAATCCTATTGTTGTACCTTCTGGAGTTTCACTTGTGCACAGTTTGCCCCAATGAGTCGGATGTAATTCTCTTGCTTCAATATGTTCTTGAGTAGATGTTAATGGAGAAAGAACATTTCTCATATGAGAAATTGTTTTGATAAAGCTCCCTCTGTCCAATCTTTGACTCACCCCAGTTCTACCGCCGACCCATGAACCAATTGCCAAAGCAGAGACCAATTGATTTGTCAATACATTGGATTCAACTATTGCTTGTAACGGAGGTAACCTACCTCTTTTACTTAACTTTTGATAATTGTAACTAATTCTTATAATCAATCCATATTTTCCAAGGAGAATTGATCTTAACAAAATTTCTAACAAATCTCCAACTAGTTTTAATCTTTTATTTGAGTAATGATCTAAGTCATCTTCTCCAACTTTGTTTAAATGCAATTTCATTAATTTTTCGGCTGCTTTTGCTAATAATATGGCCTTTTCCAATCTGTTTGTAGATTCTTGGCCGATATGAGGAAGCAAATATTTATCGATTAATTTAACAGCTCTATTGATTCTGTATTCTTTTTGTGGAATTTTTATGTGTTGACCTATCCCATCTAGTCCTTGTTCTTTTGTTGCGACATCTGTCTCATATAAATTTACATAAAATTCTTCTTGAACTTCTGGATCAGAAGAAATAGCAGTAATTATATCTTTATCTTTTTCTAGCCCAAGTGCTTTAAGTAAGATAACTAGTGGTAACTTAGTTATATTTGCGAAAGTAATTGTTATAATCCCGTCTCTTCTTTTTTCTACCAAATGTCTTTGAATATACCCAGACTTTTCAGAATGAATCCTAGCAATTTCTGTTACATTCCCAGAATCAACTTTAGTTGTAATAATTCTATTTTGTGCTATTTCTTCAACTAAGACTAAAATTCTTTCAGTTCCATTGATGATAAAATAAGTTCCAGGGTCATCTGGATCCTCTCCGACATCTATCAGTTCTTGTTTGGACATGTTTGAAAGAGGGCAAATTTTAGATTTCACCATTACGGGCATATCACCGAAATTGACAAGCACCGACTCACTTTCTATGTTATTAAGTATAGGTGTCATCTCTACGTACATAGAAGCAGAGTAAGTTAAGCCCCTAATTCTTGCCTCCATTGGTAATATATTCCTTATAGATCCGTCGGCTTCTTTAATACTTGGCCCACCAATCTTGAATTCACCAAGTTTTATTTTAAAATCACCTAATTCAGGCACTTCTGGTTTAATTGTTTTTATTTCACCCAAAACTTTTGGGATTCTTCTTGTTATAAAATCATTATAAGAATCAATTTGAAATCTAACAAATCCAGTTTCTTTTGCAAAATTATTTAATAAAGCTAAAAAATCTTGTTTCAGATTTTTTCACCCCGTGTAACAACTCTATAATATTCTGATTCTCCAGCAGTTTCACTTTTTCTTATAATTTTAATCACATCTCCTATCTTAGCGTTCAATGTTTTTATAACCGGATCAGAAATCGAAATTCTTGGAAGTTGTGTAAGTTTAATTTTATATTCTTTAAGTACTTCTTCCCTTTTCTTTTCGCTTAAGATTATATGTTTTGGAACGAAATCGTGTTTTGTTATGTCCAGATCTTTCAACTAATCACCTAAACGCCTCGAACGGGATTTGAACCCGTGTCGCAGGTGTGACAAACCTGTATCCTAGGCCACTAGACGATCGAGGCATTGAATTCTTTAAATATATCTTTTCGATATTTAAATGCTAAAAAGGATCGAAATTAACTTTTTAATAAATATCACTATTTTGGTAATAAGTTGGCAATGCCCTGGAGTTCCCGTGCAAAGCACAGTACAAACCAGATCGCTAGAGGGCTTAATTTCTGTGTTCGGATGGGAACAGATGTTTCCCCTCTGCTTTGATCGCCAACTCAAATATATGTTTATACTTTATAAATTAAATATTTTTAAACCTTTTGGTTCTGGCAAACCGAGCTAAGTCAATATGATCTAAAATCCCCGGAGCCGGAGTTGAACCAGCAACCTACCGGTACTAACCGAGCAATGACTACCAGCAAGCGCCAAAGCACTCGCCTACAGCTTCAACTTCTTTATGAATCGGTTGCTCTACCATTGCTCCATGTCTTGTTTGAGCTATCCGGGGATAATAACTTAATTTCTGTAGAGTATAAAAATTTTTCTATTTTGGTTTTATAAGTAAAATTCTGGATTTAACGCTTCTTTTTACTCCTTTTCTATCAACATAAGTAAGAGTTGTAGCAGGTAATTTTAATGTCCCAATTACTTCAACTGCAGGTCTAATCCTATAAGTTAAGACTCTTTCTTCCCTAGATTTTAATGAATCAAATTTCCAAGTAAGTTCCACACCATGTCTAATTTTTTTTGTTTTTGGTTTTAAAGTGTCAAATTTTTCTACTAATTGAGTAAGTGGTGGAACAAAATCCTTAATTATAACATCCTTTATTTCACTCATGCATCTGTTCTTTAGGTCTAGAGATATCGAAATTTCCTTTTCAACTTTAACATATTTGTGTTTTTTGATAATTAGGGGCTTAAGGGTTATACTAAAGAGGATGTAAACCACAATTATGATAAATATAACGGCAATAGAAACTGGCAAGAGATCAACTCGATAACTAATTATGACTTCTTGATTGGGATCCAGCGAAGAAAAAAACCAACCATATATAATCCTATTATCCGTCTTGTTTACAAATGTAGGTAGTATTTCAGGTTTGAAGAAGCTTTTAGCAAAAGATGGTATAGATTCCATGATGTAGAATTCTGGTGTTGGTACATTCCCTTCATTCTTAATTCTTATTTTTACAGATACAGAAAAAATTCCAATACTTCTTGTTTTTTCTGTGTATTCTGCTGGTAACTTAAACATGGCATTAATTTCAAACTCGGTAGATATTTTATCTACAGTTTTATTTAAGCTATCTTGCAGGACCGAATTTACAGAATATTTTCCTGGTGATGCATATTTACCAAAAGCATAATCAATTGAAATAATTTTTGAAGATTTAGCCTGAACAGCGGGAATCAAATTTTCAAATTCTTTGATTAATTTACCATCCTTTTCTATGCTTGTTTTCAGTGCATGTGGTTCGGAAGCTAAGTTAGCAACATTGGTTATTTCTATATTTATTGTTAAAGTTTCTTCAGGATCTAAAGCAGACTTACTTAGCATTAAATCAGTAATGATAATGGGACTTTTCTTTTGTACCCTTACTTGGATATCTATTGTGCTTGAGATATTTGGGTCAGTCACCGATATAAGACTTACGGAAAAAATCTGAATACTTTTTTCTGCTTCAAGCAAAGTGCTGAAATAAATTTTAAAACTTGAGTTCGATTTTGCTTCAATATTTATAACATTTTTTTCAGGAAATGCGCTAATTCCTTTCCAAAAAGATGGAAAAATAGAAATAGAGAAGATATCTTTTTTATTTAGATTATTCTTGATCGTTAAGTCAATTGTTCCTATTTCTCCGGATAAAACAGTAATTTCTTTTGTGGATGGGAGTAGTTCAACATTTTGTTGAGCAATTACCGGAATTACAAGAATTAAAAACATGAGACAAAATACAACAAAACTTATTTTTTTCACTTAAATTCGCCATCGTTTCTATAATTACATTCTATTTTTGTATATTTTAAATTTAGATTCATTTTGATATTTTTTCCAGTGCTTTCTTAATATACTTTGCTATTGGTTCAAATTCAACTTTGTATTTTTTTCCATGAAAATCGAGCCAAGTTATGTTTTCGAATGGTACCCTTTTTGGCATTTCTGGTTTTTCAGCAGGGTACCCTATTGGAAGAATTGCCAATGGTCTTAAATTTTCTGGTAATTTAAGAATTTCTTTTACATGTTCCTCATCAAAGGCCCCAACCCAAGTCGAACCCAAACCTAAGCTATGAGCGGAAAGTAAGATGTTTTGAATTGCGGCAGCAGTATTCTGGGCAAAATATAGCTTTTCACCCCTTTCTCTATATTTTAGACCAATTTTTTCCATATCAGCACAAACAACCATCACTATAGGTGCATCTTTAATAAAATTTTGATGCAACGCAGCCACTGCCAGTTTTTTATTTTGTTCCTCATTTTTTATTATAACAAATTCCCATCCTTGGGTATTACCAACTGAAGGTGCGTGAATTGCGGCAAACAACATTAGACCAATCAGCTTATCGTCTATCGGTCTTTTCTCAAACTTTCTTATTGAACGTCTATTGAAAATACACTGAAAAACATCCATTCAATCCCTAATAGTAATGTAAGAAATAGACTTAAAATCTTTATCTTAATAAACCACAATATTTTACAGCCGATTATATGGAATATTTTATACTCGCAGATACGTATGAAAAATTGGAGAGAACTTCGGGTAAATTAGAAAAAGTCAACATACTTGCAGAATTATTCTCAAAAATATCTACTAAAGAATTGCCAAAAGTTGTTCTGTTAGCTCAGGGAATTGTTTTTCCGAAATTTACTGGTTTTGAACTTGGGATAGCGACTCAGATGATGATTAAAGCAATAGCAAAAGCAACTGGCTTTAAACCAAAAGAGATAGAAGAAAAATTTAAAGAAACTGGTGACTTAGGATTAGTAACTGAAAATTATCTCAAAAAAAAGAGACAAGTTGTCTTATTTAGAAAAAAAATGAATGTGGATATGATTTTTTCAAACTTACAAAAATTAGCATTTGTTACTGGTGTCGGTTCTCAAGAAAGAAAGCTAAGTCTAATAACCGAGTTACTTGTGTCCGCTGAGCCAAAAGAGGCAAGGTATATAGTAAGAACAGTTTTGGGAGAGTTGAGAATCGGTGTGGCAGAAGGAATTATAAGAGATGCAATCGTTAATGCATTTTTGTTCAAAAAAAGAATGAGCAAAGAAGAAAAAAACAGATTAACAGGATTAGTTGAACACGCTTGGAATATTCTACCAGATTTTGGGGAAATTGTAAAAATTTCTAAAGAAAAAGGAACCACAGGCTTAAAAAAAGTTAAGGTCCAGCTTGGCAAACCCATGCATATGATGCTCGCAGAAAAAGCGGAAAGTATAGAAGATGTGATTGAAGAATTCGGAAAATGTGCCATAGAGATAAAGTATGATGGAATGAGGGTAGAGGTAGAGAAACAAGGTGATAAAATTTTTATTTTTACAAGAAGATTAGAGAATGTTACAAAACAATTTCCCGATTTGGTTGATTTATGTAAGAAAAACTTGAGAGCGAAGGAATGTATAGTTGAGGGTGAAGTCTGGGGAATTAATTCAAAAACACATTTTCCACTACCTTTTCAGCAATTATCACAAAGAATTCACAGGAAATATGATATTGAAAAAATGGCAAAAGAAATTCCAATTCAAGTCAATTTTTTTGATGTGGTTTATCTCAATGGAAAAATGTTATTTGACAAAAAATTTAGAGAAAGGAGAAAAATTCTAGAGAAAATTGTGAGAGAAGTTCCAGGAAAATTTAAATTGGCAGATCAGCTTGTTACTGATAATATCGAAAAAGCAAAAAAATTCTATAATAATGCACTTGAACTTAAACAAGAGGGAGTAATTATCAAAGTTTTAGATTCTGGTTATGTGTTTGGAAGACATGTCAGAGGTTGGTATAAAATTAAACCAATAATGGAAACTTTAGATTTGGTTATTGTTGGAGCCGAATGGGGTACCGGAAAAAGAGTCAATTGGTTAAGCAGTTATATTCTTGCATGCAGAGATCAAGATACAGGTAAATTTTTACCATGTGGTATGATGGGCACAGGTTTAACAGAGGAACAGTTTGGACAAATGACAAATAGTTTAAAACAATTAATAATCACGGAAAAGGGAAGAAATGTTAAATTGAAGCCAAAAATAGTAGTAGAGGTCGCTTATCAAGAAATACAAAAGTCCCCCCATTACGAATCGGGCATGGCTCTCCGCTTTCCAAGACTTATTAGAGTGCGTGAAGACAAATCACCAGAAGAATCGGACACGATTGAAAGAGTTAAAGAACTATTTATATCTCAAGGGCAAAAAGGATAAGCTTAAATGTTTTTATGCGAAAGAATAAGAATTTATAATTACCTAGTGACACTAAAATATAAATGCTTGAGTTATTAAATCACTAGTTAGTGAGGAAAAAATGTTGGCTTCAGCAAAAGTTTTAGACGCGCTTAAAAGAATTGGTCTAAATTTATATGAAAGAAAGCTATGGATTGCTTTAGTTGCTCGAGGAACTTCTACTGCAGGTGAACTGTCAGCAATTGCTAATGTTCCCAGGTCTCGTGCGTATGATGTTTTACAAAGCCTGGCAGAAAAAGGTTTCGTTGTTGTGCAAACTGCCAAACCAATAAAATATGTTGCCATTGCTCCAGAAGAAGCTCTGGAGAGGGTAAAGAAAAAAATTGAGGAAAATTTTCTGACAACCCAAGAAAAAATAGAAGAATTAAAAAATTCAGCAGTAATGCGGGAATTGAACGAAATTTTTCAGAAAGGATTAAAATTAATTTTACCAGAAGAAATTACTGGAACACTAAAAGGAAAATACTCAGTCTCGCAACAATTCAGTTCTATGCTTAAAGGGGCAAAGGAAAAAATTAACATAGTCACAACACCAGAAGGTCTGAATGAATTATTTGAAACACATTTTGATGTACTTAAAAAAGCAAAAGAAAAAGGAGTTGAAATAAAAATCGCTACTCAAGTGGAAGACAAAAGTGTAGATGCTATTAAAACTTTGAGTGGTGTTGCTGAGATAAGGAATATAAATGAAAAGGAAGTTCCAGTTGCTGGAAGGTTTACAATTGTTGATGAAAAGGAGCTTGTGTTTTCTTTGACTGATTCGAAAGTTCATTCAACTCAGGATCTTGCTGTATGGTCTAAATCAGAGCATGCTGCTGGTAATGTGTTGAATCCTTTGTTTAAATTAGTTTGGAAAAATTCTAAGCCAGTGAGTCAATCTTAAATTTCTATTTCTCTATTAGTTAGTTCAATGAAATACAAAGTGGCCGTTGTCGGTGCAACGGGAATAGTTGGCTCAACTTTAGAATCAATTCTTAAAAAACATCCATACGTCAATTTGGTTGCCAAGACTTCACGCGATAAGCCAGATTATTTTTCTTTAAACATTGATAATGAGAAAGAAGTTGATTCTTTCTTGTCTCTCAAGCCTGAAATTGTTTTTATTACAATCGATGATAACGAAGTTGTTAAAAAATACGTAGAAAAATTTAGAAAAATCAGCCCTAAAATGAAGATAATAGACTTAAGTACAGCTTATAGAACAAATGGAGATTTTGTTTATGGTTTACCAGAGCTTCCATTTCGTAGATCAGAAATACAGAAAGCAAGATTAATTTCTAATCCTGGTTGTTACCCAACACAAATTATTTTGAATGTAGCCCCTCTTCTTATAGAATTTCCTAGAAAAATTGATGTAATAACAGCTGTTAGTACCTCATCCCATACTGGGGCTGGAAGAAAGGCCGAAAGTGAACTAAAACCACGGTATGAAGATAACATTTTATCATATAGTACGACAGGTCATAAACATATACCAGAAATAAAAAATGAATTTAAAAAACTTGCGGGCAAGGATGTTAGAATAGCCTTTGCTCCCTCCGCTGTTTGGTGTCGCGCGGGTATTTTGACTACTCTTCACATTCATACAAAAAACAAAATATCAAACGAACAGCTTCAGGATTTATACTTAAATTTATATGGGGATGAGAAATTCATCAGAATTAAAGATGAAGAACTTAGTGTAAAAGCCGTGCGTGGAACTAATTATGTCGATATTTATCCTTGGTGGAATGACGATGCAGGTGTAATAGTTGTTAGATCTGCTATAGACAATTTAGTGAAAGGTGCCGCTGGTCAGGCTGTACAAAACATGAATTTGATGTTAGGTTTGGACGAAACAATAGCTTTACTTAATCAATAAAATTTGTCATTATTTTTCAACTAAAAACCCCTTCGGTACAAATGTACCGATATGCATCTCACCAGCTTCTCTCCTCACGTACGCTTTAACTAATTTTCCAGGCTTAATTTTTGTTGTTGGTAGCACGGATCCATCTGAGGAGACTAGCCCAACTGTTTCTGCATATTGTAGAAATGTATGACCTACTATACCATCATATTCAGCCATGATTTTTATGAGCAATCTTTTTTCAATTTTTACTCTACCGATTTGCATCAACCTTGTTTCCCCTTTGTAATTAACAACTGGCAATACATCTCCACCCTCGATTTCTGAAAGATATTTTGTCTTTTGATGTCCTGCACTTACGTAGGTATGAATATCCCCAGCATTAACCCTAAATGGCCTTGGCTCAACCCACGGGTTTTTAAATGTTTCTGCATGAGGTAAAAGTAGAAAATTTGAAGAAGAGCCAACTAAAATCCCTTCACCCGGATATAAATAATCGGTAAAATCAACACAAACTCTAGCTCCTAATATAGTTCCGGCTTCAACTCCCTTAACCTTTGCGTCTACAAGTTCAATTACACCTGGTACTGGTTCTAAAATTGAACAAATTTCTCTTAATTTATCACTTTTCTCAACATAGACACCATCAACACCCAACTCTAAGGCATACAGAAAAGCTTTAGCTTCTTCAGGTTCATTAGTTTTCATTAAGATTTTGGTTCCAGAATTTTTAGGTATAGCTGCGACAAGGTGCTCTGCAGGGATAACCTTCCAATCCTCTGAGCGAGCAACTATGTAAGGAACATTTCCAACATATTTGGTCAGTTTTTTTATATCACCCTGTGACTTAAGATATACTTCTATAGAATTTTCTGGCAAAGTCTTTATGCCAATCTGACTTGTCCCTCTTACTCCTGTAACTCCAAGTCGTTTTCGTAACTCTTCTAATTTTTGAGGAACCCAAACTTCTTTTGACATAGAATTAAACTGATTAATAAAAGATTTAAAAATGACTTCATCCAACAAAATATTAAAATGATTTAACTTGTATTTTTGAGATTACTCCCCCCAAGAAACAAAAATTGGCCTTTTCGATATTAATTTTGGTACAGTTAATTTTTCAAATGGCATATTTTTTAATTTACTTTTTATCTCTTTCAAAAAAACATCAATTTTCATATCTTTTATCTTACCGGTTTTTCTGAACCTTACTCTTACTTTTTTACTTTTTACTTCTTTTGGTCCAATTACAAGGCTCATAGGTATCCAACTCATTTCGGCATCTCTAATTTTTTTTGGAACAGATTCTGTTCTGTCATCTATGTCAACTCTTATATTTTCTGATTCGATTTTTTTTACAACCCTTTCTGCATTTTTTAAATATTTCTCTGAGAGTGGAATGATTCTTACTTGAATTGGAGAAAGCCATAAAGGCAAGCACGGATTCTTTGTTTTTGTAACAGTTTCTAGTATGGAATAAATAAGTCTTTCAATAGAACCTACTGAACTATGAAGTATAATACACCCCTTCTTCTTTCCATCAGCATCTATGTATTTTATTCCATACCTTTCTGAATCCTCCAAATCTAACTGAACCGTGCATAACTGAGCATTCCCATTAACAGAATCCATTGCTTGACATTCTGATTTACAAATCCAGTAGTGTTTCGCTTCTTTTAATATTTCTATAAGTGCCGGCATCTTTGCATGTTTTAAGAGCTCTAAAAGTATTGGTTTTAATTCTGAAAAATATCTTTCAACTACTCTAAAAGCAAGAGCATAATCGATATTTGATTCGTTCAAAAATTCGATATATTTTTTAAATATTATTTTG
>Ga0114920_10000820_pt1 | contig 13816 bp, 13 predicted proteins | sample ChitaG_FD_88683 | JGI IMG/M metagenome (GOLD analysis project Ga0114920, IMG submission 88683) | Deep subsurface microbial communities from South Pacific Ocean to uncover new lineages of life (NeLLi) - Chile_00310 metaG | ecosystem: Environmental > Aquatic > Marine > Oceanic > Sediment ... | reverse complement strand
CGCCGATCATCTGAAGGTACGCATGCCCAAGTCCAAGGTCCGTAAGAAGAACGACTTCACCATCAACCCGGTGAGCCGGACTCCGGTCAAGGTGAAAGCCGGCCAGTCGGGCAGGTGGTTCGTGGTGCTGTTCGTCAGTCTGATGCTGATAGGGCTGAGCTGGCTGGTCGTGTTTCAGTTGGCCGGCAGCGGACCTGACGTACCGAGTTTTCTGCAATGGATGGCCGATCTCAACGTGTGGAACTACGCCATCTCTTTCGCTTTCATGATCACCGGGTTGTTGCTGACCATGCGCTGGCGGTAATCCCGGCCGCAAGATGAATTCATCTTGGCTGCTTGGCGTTATCCTTCCCGCAACCTGTTCGTTACCGGATCACACCGATGTGATTCATCCCCATTGGGGATAGCACTTGTGGATAGCCGCATTCACCGCGGTAGGAGGTGTGAATTGTCCATCGAGCAAACTCAGTGGGGCCCGCAGACGGCGGGCATCGTCGGGGCCGGGATTCTCGGGTTTACCCTGGCCGTAGGTGCTGTGACGCTGGTCACAGACCTTCCCGGGCGTGTGCTGGTCGGCCTCGCTGCCGTCGGCGTATTGATATTTGCATTGATGTCTGGTCGTGCACGTCCAAAACTGGCAATCGTCGATGGGGTCCTCGAGTACCGCGGTTGGTGGCGCACCCGACAACTCAAAAGGGCCGAGATCAAGCTGATCCGGATCACTGAATTCCGCCGGATCGGCCGCAAGGTGCGCCTACTGGAGATCGACACCATCGACGGCAGCCTGCTGGTGCTCAGTCGCTGGGACCTCGGCGGAGACCCGCTAGGGGTACTTGACGCACTCACCGACGCCGGGTTTGCTCCCGGCGTCGGGTGATGTGGGCGTAGTTATTGGCGCTGGGCACGCGAGGCATCCTCGGTGCGCCGCGATCGCTAGGAAATGGTCACCGACTCGACCACGACTTCTTCAGCCGGTCGGTCGCCGCGATCGGTCGCGGTGCCCGCGACGGCGTCGACGACCTTCTGCGACTCGGAATCGACGACCTCGCCGAAAATAGTGTGCTTTCGGTTTAGGTGCTCAGGTCTGCCGACCGTGATGAAGAACTGCGAACCGTTGGTACCCGGGCCCGCGTTGGCCATCGCCAGCAGATAGGGCTTGTCGAACTGCAACTCCGGATGGAATTCATCGGCGAACTGGTAGCCCGGCCCGCCGCGGCCCGTACCGGTTGGGTCGCCGCCCTGGATCATGAAGCCGTCGATCACGCGGTGAAAAACCATTCCGTCGTAAAAGGGGCCCGAGGATCCGCCCGATGCGTTCTCAGTGCTGTAGTCCTTGGTGCCCTGCGCTAGCCCAACGAAGTTGGACACCGTCTTAGGGGCATGGTTTCCGAACAGGGCGATCTTGATGTCACCGCGATTGGTATGCAGGGTCGCGGTCGCTGTCTGAATGGGGCTCGTCACGAGAAGTCAGTGTGCCACGACGGGCCTGATGGCCAACCCGGCACCTTGTTGTCGCGGAGATGGCAGGCTTGGGGCGCGAAGTCCGTCAGTGCGAGAAAGGTAGCGCATGAGCTCCAATACCGAGGATCGATTGACCCCGAGCCAACGGCTCGGCCGAGGCCTGAAGTACTCGACCGTCGGCCCGGTCGACCTCACTAGGGGAGCCCTCGGTGTAGGGCTTGAATCGGCCCGATCCTCGGCCACACGGGTCGGCGATCGCTACCGCCGCAGTCAGGTCGCCCGCCAGCTGACGGCCGACCTCGCCTCGGCGCGGGATGAGGTCGGAGCCGAGATCTCGGCGGCGCAAGAAGTGGTGGCCAACCTCCCAGAAGCGCTTGAGAAGGCTCGCCGGGCCCGCAGCCGTCACCAAACGCTACTGCTGGCAGGAATCAGCGTTGCGGTGCTGGCCGGGGGAGCGGTGGCCTTTGTGGTCATCCGTCGCTCGTCACAGCCAGAGCCGTCACCGCTGCCGCCCAGCGTCGAGGTCGCTCCCAAGCCCTAGCGGGGATGGGCGGGTCCGCACATTCGGTCGCGCTCCTATCGGTTGCAGTCCATCGGGTCGCGGTGCCCAGGTATGCCACCAAAGATCGCTGCTGTGTAACCCGGCCAGCCGTGCGTGTAGGCGTGCACCGGTATTGTTCCTCGGCGGGGTTGGGATTCTCACGTCATTACGTCACACCGATCTCGGTGCGCGGTCAGCGTACCGACGTAAACGACACCAAGGAATCGCGCGAATGCTGCTCACCGATGCCTTCCTCGCCAAGAAGGCGGAGTTCGTCAAAAGTCGGCACAGCATAAGACACGGAGGACTCGATGTCCGCGGCGGAATTCTTGGAACCATGTTCGTGCCGCCACCGCTCAGAGAGGGCCAAGGCCCCGCGCGCGTCGCCCGGCTCGACCTCGTCAGTCTGCTTCGGACCGGCCCGAGCGACCACCAAAAGCCGTACCGGCTGACGATTGACTTCATCGATGCCGACGGCAACAGGCTGCATGTTCTCGAGGACACCATCGTTTTCGACGATCCCGCCGAGGGGGGTGGATGCTGGGTCTCACCCCTGACCATGGCCAACGTCAAGCCCGGTCAGATCACCTTCATCGTGAGTGTGGAAGGCGCCGGCAAGCCTGTGCGAATTCCCGTCGGGGTCTATCTCAGACAGTGACTACGCATGGCGCCTACCGGCCTACATTGGGGCCGAACAGGTTAGCCGGAGAGCATCAAATCTTCTGGAGTCCGCAGCTCCGGACTGACAAAAGCAACCCGTACCCGTCGTCTGGCCAGCAGCGAAATGCCGGCCCCTTGCAGCACCCCCACAGCCAGGAGCGGCCAAAGCGCGCCGGCCAGGACAGCGACCGATACCCGAGTCGCTGCGGTTACCGGAGTACCCAAATCGGAAAACCGGATGGTGGCGCCGATCGTCGCCGCTGCAGCGATAAGCGCACCGCACAAATACATCGTCAGCATCTGGGTCACACCCTTCTGTTTGTGGCTCGGTCACAAAACCAGCCCGAACGCCTGCAATGTATTCGCCGAACCCACGGAGACCGTTACCCCCACTCCCATAGCGGCGGCCTGGGACGGGGAGAGGGCCTCGGAGGGTGAGGGGTGCAGCGTGGCTTCCCCGGGGACCAACGGGTTCGGATTCGGGGCGCCCAGCACAACCGGCTATACCCAATGGAATACAAGAGCCGCCGGAGGCTGTTGTTGACTCTCCTCGGCCTGGCCTGCTTATTTACTTGTGGAGCCTAGGGGAATCGAACCCCTGACTTCTGCCTTGCAAAGGCAGCGCTCTACCAACTGAGCTAAGGCCCCCGGTCCCGATCAGGAGGGCGCGTCGGCGACTGTATGCCATACCTCGGCGCCGTGCTGGGTCCGCCACACAGTTAGTGCGGCGGCCACGGCAACTGCGACGGCCAGCATGAGCAGCAGCTTCATCGATGTGCACCTTCCCGTGGGGCTAGGAGGACTCGAACCTCCGACCTCTTCGTTATCAGCGAAGCGCTCTAACCACCTGAGCTATAGCCCCGTTCACCGCATTGGGGGACCCGCCTGCGGGGCCGAGCGACGAGATTACCGCACGCGTCAGCCGCTGCCCAAACCCGAAGCCGGCGAGGTCAGTCGCGGTCGGCCAGGGTCACTTCGACGCCACCGACCAGGTCCGTAGTCAAGTTGTAGATGAATGCTCCGATGGTCGCCCCGGCGGTCAGCAGCACGATATTCACCAGACCAATCAACGCGGCCCCGCCGAAGATGGTGCCGCTGGAGACGAGTTCGCCGCCAACGCTGCCGCTGGCGCTCGTCAGCAAGTCACCGACATTGCTATTGAGCTTGCTCCACACACCCATGCCGCCCAGTACCAAATAGAGAAAGGCGACCGCGATCATCCACACGAAGAACATCGCCACCGACAGCACGAGAGACACCTTCAGTGCACTCCAGGGATCGACGCGGCGGATCTGCATGCTTGCCCGCACCGGGCCCTGGTGCTGACGGACCGCGAGCTGCACAGCCTTATCGGGAGTCGTGGCCTCCGCAGGCAACTTCGCCGGCGGCTCGGCTACCGGCCGGTCCGCTTGTTTGCGTTGCTGCTGAGACCGGGGGTGCCCGCCGGACAAATCCGGCAGCTCACTGCCGTAGGCCGCGGAACTGCCGTCGGGGCGGTCGGCTTGAGTGCGCTCATTATGGGTAGGCGGACCAGCATCCGGTGTAGCCGGCGGCGCAGGTGTAGCAGGTGCAGCCGGAGCTCCGGCGATGAAGCGGTTCAGCCGGGCATCCAGACCCGCCGCGGAATCTCTGGGCCCTGCGGCCTGCGGCGGAGGCTCGGCTGGCCGCTGACGCGCCTCGGCTCGCGCTGCCGGGCCGCGTTGCCACGGCGGTACATCGTCCCCAGTTTGAGCATCGTGTGCCGGCTTCGGAGCCGACGGTGCTGACCCGTCACGCGCCGCCGAGTTCCCGAGTCCGCCCCCCTCACGGCCGGAACCTGCGGAGTCGACGGAACCGTCGGTCGCGCCTGACTCCTCACCCGACCGCGGGTTTCCGGGCTCATTCGATGAGCTCACCTGGGGCTCCTTTGCTCAGTGCCTACTGCCGATGGTGGTCGGTGTCACATTACGAGTTGTCCGACCCGTCTGCTTCGTCATCGTCGGCATCCTCTTCGGCGTTGCGTGCAACGGCAACAAGTGTGTCGCCCCCACCGAGGTTCATCAAGCGAACCCCCTTAGTTTGTCGTCCGGCCCTACGCACCTGACGTGCCACGGTACGGATGACACCACCTCCGGAGGTGATGGCGTACAGCTCAGTCTCATCGTCGACGATCAGCGCCCCGACCAGAGTGCCACGCCGCTTGTCGTACTGGATCGTGAGGATGCCTTTGCCACCTCGGCCCTGAGCCGAATACTCTTCGATCGCGGTCCGCTTCGCGTACCCGCCCGAGGTCGCGACCAGCAAATATGTCCCCTCCCGCACTACGTTCAGTGACAACAGCACATCTTCTTCGTTGAAACGCATGCCCTGCACACCCGAGGTGGCGCGGCCCATCGGCCGCAGTGCCTCATCGGTTGCCGAGAAGCGGATCGACTGGCCCTTGCACGACACTAGGAGCAGGTCCTCGTCGGCCGAGCACAGCACCGCGCCCACCAGCTCGTCGCCGTCGCGCAAATTGACCGCCACAATGCCGCCGGACCGGTTGGAATCGAAGTCGACCAGCCTAGATTTCTTCACCAAGCCGTTGCGGGTGGCGAGCACCAAGTACGGCGCGTCCTCGTAGGTCTTGATCTGGATGACCTGAGCGATGCGCTCCTCGGGCTGGAACGCCAGCAGGTTGGCCACGTGTTGACCGCGCGCCGTTCGGGATGCCTCGGGCAGCTCGTAGGCCTTCGCCCGGTACACGCGCCCTTGGGTCGTGAAGAACAGGATCCAGTCGTGGGTTGAACCCACGAAGAAGTGGTTGACGATGTCGTCCTGTTTGAGTCCGGCGCCCTGCACACCCTTGCCGCCGCGCTTCTGGCTGCGGTAAAGATCAGACTTGGTTCGTTTGGCGTAGCCGGTCTCGGTAATCGTGACGACGACCTCTTCGCGCGCGATCAGGTCTTCGTCTGCGACATCCCCGTCGGCCGGGATGATCTGGGTACGCCGATCGTCGCCATACTTGTCGGCGAGCTCTTTGAGCTCGTCGTGCACGATGTCGCGCTGGCGCTCCGGCTTGGCCAGGATGTCCTCGAGGTCGGCGATCTCGGCTTCGATCTTGGCCAGGTCGTCGACGATCCGCTGCCGCTCGAGGGCCGCGAGGCGCCGCAACTGCATATCGAGGATCGCCTGCGCCTGGATCTCGTCGATGTCCAGCAGCTCGATCAAGCCGGACCGCGCAATGTCAACGGTCTGCGACGCCCGGATCAACGCGATGACCTCATCGAGCGCATCGAGCGCCTTGACCAGGCCGCGCAGGATGTGGGCCCGTTCGTTGGCTTTGCGTAGCCGGTAGGTGGTGCGGCGGACAATCACGTCGAGTTGGTGGGCGACGTAGTAGCGGATCATTTGGTCAAGTCGCAGCGTGCGCGGCACCCCGTCGACGATCGATAGCATGTTGGCCCCGAAGCTGGTCTGCAGCTGGGTGTGCTTGTAAAGGTTGTTCAACACAACCTTCGCCACGGCGTCCCGCTTGATCTCGACCACAATTCGCAGACCTACGCGATCGCTGCTCTGGTCCTCGATGTTCGAGATGCCAACCATCTTGCCGTCACGGACCTGCTCGGCGATTGAGGTGATGAAGTTGTCGTGGTTGACCTGGTAGGGCAACTCGGTGATGACGATCGATGTTCGGCCCCGCGAGTCCTCTTCGATCTCCACCACGCCGCGCATCCGGATAGACCCGCGCCCGGTAGTGTAGGCGTCCGAAATACCCTGTGAGCCAACGATCAATCCGCGCGTGGGAAAGTCCGGTCCCTTGACGCGCTCGCAGACCGCGATCAGGGTGGCTTCCTCGTCTGCTTCATGATTGTCCAGGCACCAATAGACCGCCTCGGTAAGCTCGACGAGGTTGTGCGGCGGGATGTTGGTGGCCATACCGACGGCGATACCACCGGAACCATTGGCCAGCAGGTTGGGGAACCGGCTCGGCAGGACCGTGGGCTCCTGGACCCGACCATCGTAGTTAGGGATGAAACCGACTGTTTCCTCATCGATTTCACGCAACATCTCCATCGCCAACGGAGTGAGGCGTGCCTCGGTATACCTCATCGCGGCCGGGGGATCGTTACCCGGCGAGCCAAAGTTCCCCTGCCCGTCGACCAGCGGGTAGCGCAAAGACCACGGTTGCGCCATGCGGACCAGGGTGTCGTAGATCGACGAATCACCGTGCGGGTGATAGTTACCCATCGTTTCGGCAACCGAGCGCGCCGACTTCGCGTGGCCGCGGTCAGGCCGGAAACCCGAGTCGAACATCGCGTAGAGCACCCGCCGATGCACGGGCTTGAGTCCGTCGCGCACCTCCGGCAGCGCGCGGCCCACAATCACGCTCATGGCGTAGTCGATGTAGCTGCGTTGCATCTCCTGCTGGATGTCGACAGGTTCGATGCGGTCACCGGCTTCGTCGCCGGGGGGCAGCGTGATGTCAGTCATGTGTTCCTCGGGTTGCTAGAGGTACCAGTGAAATTCGGTTAAACATCCAGGAAGCGGACGTCTTTGGCATTTCGCGTAATGAAACTGCGGCGGGCTCCGACGTCCTCACCCATCAGAACGGAGAAGAGCTCGTCGGCGGCGGCCGCGTCATCGAGCGTGATCTGACGTAGCACCCGGACCGACGGGTCCATGGTGGTCTCCCACAACTCCTTGGCATCCATCTCACCCAGACCCTTGTAACGCTGGATACCATCTTCGGTGTTGATTCTCTTCCCCGCCGCCCGGCCGGTTTCCAGCAGACCATCGCGCTCGCGGTCGGAGTACGCGAACTCCGGTTCGGAGCGCTGCCACTTCAGCTTGTACAGCGGCGGCTGTGCGAGGAAAACGTGCCCATTCTCGATGAGTGGCTTCATGAATCGGAATAACAGCGTCAGCAGCAGCGTCGAGATGTGCTGTCCATCGACGTCGGCATCGGCCATCAGCACGATCTTGTGGTAGCGCAGCTTCGCGAGGTCGAACTCGTCGTGAATACCGGTGCCCAGCGCGGTGATGATGGCTTGCACTTCGGTGTTCTTGAGAACGCGGTCGATACGCGCTTTCTCGACATTGATGATCTTGCCGCGTAACGGAAGAATTGCCTGGAACATCGAGTCCCGGCCACTCTTGGCCGAACCGCCCGCCGAATCGCCCTCCACCACATACAGTTCCGATTTACTCGGATCTGTCGACCGGCAGTCTGCAAGCTTGCCCGGCAGTCCTCCAAGGTCGGTCGCACTCTTGCGGCGCACCAGCTCACGTGCCTTGCGCGCAGCCAAACGGGCCTGCGCTGATGAAACTGCTTTGTTGACAACGGTCTTGGCCTCAGCAGGGTTGGCCTCGAACCAGTGTGACAGCTGCTCGTTACAGATCTTCTGCACAAAAGACTTCACCTCGGTGTTGCCGAGTTTGGTCTTCGTCTGGCCCTCGAACTGCGGATCACCAACCTTGACCGAGATCACTGCGGCCAGTCCCTCACGAATGTCGTCACCGCTGAGGTTGGGATCTTTATCCTTGAGGAGCTTCTTGTCCTTAGCGTACTTGTTCACGACCGTGGTGAGCGCGGTGCGGAAGCCCTCTTCGTGGGTGCCGCCTTCGTGAGTATTGATGGTGTTCGCGAACGTATGCACGGATTCGGAGTAACCGGCGTTCCACTGCATGGCTATCTCGACCTCGTGACCGGGACCCCTGCCATCGAAAGCGATGATGCTTTGCTGGATGGCGGTTTTGGTGCGGTTGATGTGCTTGACGTAGTCGACCAGACCGCCCGGGTAGTGGAAGGTGCGGTGCTTGACCTTGTGCGGGCCCGCCGCTTCGGCCGCCTTCTCGTCGGCTGACTTCGGCGCCTCGGCGGTGTCGCTCACGACATCGTCGACGATTTGTTCGGCGGTGACCCGCTGGTCGGTGAGGTCGATGGTCAGCCCCTTGTTGAGGAAGGCCATCTCCTGAAGCCGGCGCGCGACAGTCTCGAAGTCGTACTCGGTGGTCTCGAAAATTCCCGGGTCCGCCCAGAACCGGATCGTCGTACCGGTCTTCTTGGACGGACCGCCCTTCTTGAGCGTGCCGGGAACGGAGCGGTCGTAGTGCTGGAACCATTCGTAGCCGTCCCGCAGGACCGTGGCCTCAAGTCGGGTGGACAGCGCGTTTACCACCGACACACCGACGCCGTGCAGACCACCACTGACGTTGTATCCACTTTCCTCACCACCGAACTTGCCCCCGGCATGCAGTTGGGTCATGACAACGTCGATCGTCGGGGGACCACTGGAGTGTTTCTCGACGGGGATACCGCGGCCATCGTCGGTGACCTCGACACTGCCGTCGTCGAGGATAGCGACGTCAACTCTGCTCGCGTGGCCGGCCATGGCCTCGTCGATTGCGTTGTCGACAACCTCCCAAACCAGGTGATGCAGGCCGCGCTCACCGGTGGAACCGATGTACATGCCCGGACGTTTCCGAACAGCCTCCAAGCCCTCCAGGATGGTGATGGCCGATGCGCCATACGCTTTTGAAGCACTCTTCTTCTGGGCAGCCACGTTGGACGCGTCTCCTTGGGGTTTGCATGCAAGGGACGGCGGCCCCTCGCGGATCTCCTGCCGAGTCTACCGTCAGGCACCGTCAGCACTGACCTAGAGGCGGCGTTTCCGCGCACCTATTCACGTCCCCTGCGGAATATCTCGAATATCGATGCGTCCCGACGCTTGAGAGTTGTGGATCAATCCCTGTCGGCGCTCTCAGCCCGTGGTACTGAGCGGCCCTATCCGTAGGTGTCCCGGGGTCCGCGGCCGGGCACCCGGTAGGCCCCCTTTCGCCACGTCGGACCCGCTGGGCCGACGATCTTCATCGAGGTCACCACCCCGTCGCCGACGGCGGCAGCGATCTTGGCGATGAGTTGGGCCTGCACCATGCGCAGCTGGGTCGCCCACGCGGTTGACTCCGCCGAAACGGTCAGCACCCCGTCATGAAGCGCCGTCGGCGTCGCGTGCGCGGCGATCTGATCACCGACTACCGCGCGCCATCGCCCGAACACCGTGCCCTCGGCGACTCGGCCCGACCATCCGCGGCTGCGGGCCACGTCACTGGTGGCTGCCCCGAAGAGCTGCGGGTCTCGGCCGTCAGGATTTGGGCCCGACCACCGTCGCCTGCTGTTGCCTGCCACCCGCCGTGACCCAGGGGAGTTGCGCCCGCGCCCGATGTCCTTACCCTTGCCACGCGCCACACCCCGCGCTTCCTCAAGGGTCCGTCGAACTAAGTCCATGCCCTTGAGTCTGGCGAGGTCGCCCGGGGGTTCGGGTGGGGGAGTCCCGTCCTCACCGGCACCGCCTGTCATGACTGCACCGCCGAGATGCGGCCCTGGTCACCATCGTTCATCGTGATGTCGATCCGACGCGCATCCCAGTGCTTCGGGATGTCATCATGTACCGCGGCGGTCACCAGGACCTGTTCGGCCGAAGCCGCAACTTGTGCCAGCGCGGCTCGACGGGCAGTGTCTAGCTCGGCGAAGACGTCGTCGAGCAACAGCACCGGGTCCCCGCCTTCTGCACGTAATAATTCGTAGGCGGCCAACCGTAGCGCCAAGGCCACCGACCATGATTCTCCGTGGCTGGCAAATCCTTTCGCCACATGATCGCCGAGGCGCAACTCCAGGTCGTCGCGGTGCGGTCCGACTAGGCAGACGCCGCGTTCCAGCTCCGCGTCACGACGACGCTCGAGTGCATTCAATAACGCGGTCTCGAAGACCTCGGGCTTGCCGACCCCTACCGCCGCTTCGCTTTCGACCTCCTCCACGCCGCTGCGGTAACGGATCGCCGCAGGGCGAGATCCCGGAGCCAGCAGCTGGTAGGCCTTCTCCACTTCCGGAGCGAGTTCGGTCACCAGCTCTACCCGCGCGGAGATCAACTGCGCGCCGTGGGCGGCCAGATATCCGTCCCACACGTCCAGGGTCTCCAGGGCGCCGCTGTCGCCCCGATAACGAGCACCGGCGGCATTCTTGAGAAACGCGGTCCGCTGCCGCACTACTTTGTCGTAATCCGCACGGACGCCGGCGATTCGTGGCCGTCGAGTGGTCGCGAGCTCGTCGAGGTAACGCCGCCGTTCGTTCGGGTCACCACGCACCAGGGAGAGATCCTCCGGGGCGAACAGCACCGCTCGTAGGGCGCCGAGAATCTCGCGGGCGGATCTCACCGGGGACCGATTCAGCCGCGCTTTGTTCGCGCGCCCCGAACTGATATCGAGATCGACAGCGAGCTCACGCCCGTCGTTAGCGACGATGGTGGATACCACCGCGCGATCGGCGCCAGCGCGGATCAACGGCGCGTCAGAAGAAACCCGATGGGAGCCAAGTGTCGAGGAGTACCACAGTGCCTCAACGAGATTGGTCTTACCGAACCCGTTGGGTCCGACGAACACCGTGCGGCCAGGTTCGAGCTCAAGCTCGAGACGCTCCCATGACCGGAAGTCGGTCAGCGCAAGGTGGCGTACGTACACCGATATGCCCCGGTCACCCTGACTCGCTTACACGCTTGACCGCGTGGCCGCCGAATTGGTTGCGCAGCGCGGCCACCGCCTTCATTGTCGGCGAGTCATCCTGGCGGGAAAGGAACCGGGCGAACAATGCCGCCGCGATGCTGGGTACAGGGACGCGCAGCCGGATCGCCTCTTCTACCGTCCACCGCCCCTCCCCGGAATCCTCTGTATACCCACTGATTTCATCCAGCGCTGGATCTTCCTTGAGGGCTTTGGCCAGTAGCTGCTGCAGCCAAGATCGCACCACCGTGCCGTTAGTCCAGGCCTGATAGACCCCTTGGGGATCCTTCACCAAATTCTCCGCGGCCAACATCTCGTAACCTTCGGCGTAGGCAGTCATCAGGGCGTACTCGACACCGTTGTGCACCATTTTCGCGAAATGTCCGGCTCCGACGGGCCCTACGTGGACGAATCCATCCTCGACAGGTCCCGGAGGCCGTAACGAGTCGAAAATCGGCATCACCCGTGCGATGTCAACGTCACTTCCGCCCACCATCAGCCCATAGCCTTCGGTGAGACCCCAGACACCGCCCGACACCCCGGCGTCAACGAAACCAATTCCCTTTTCCTGGAGTGTCTTTGCGTGCGGAGCATCCTCTGTATAGCGGGAATTGCCACCGTCTATCACCAAATCACCCGGGCCCAGCACCGCTGTCAAGGCAGAGATGGTTTGTTCGGTGACTGTGCCAGACGGAACCATTACCCATACGACCCGGGGCGAGACCAACGCCGCGGCGAGTTCGGTCAGCGATCCAACGTCGGAGACTTCAGGCCGCGGGTCATATCCAACGACGTCGTGCCCCCCTTCACGCAAACGGGCACGCATATTGAAACCCATCTTGCCAAGGCCGATAAGACCCAGTTGCATGAAGCATCCCCTCTTCGGTCGGTGCCGCGGGTCATCCCGGTAGGCGCACCGGCATCAACAAATAGACGTAGTCCGTCTGCGCCGCCGGGAAAGGTCCGCTACCGCCAGCTGCTCCATCTTCCTCGCCCGCCGGCCGCAACACTGCTGGCCGACTGGGTGTGGTGAAGCCAAACGTCACCCGGTCTGAATGCAGCGAGCCGAGCCCATCGGTGAGATAGGTGGGATTGAACGCGATCGTCAATGGATCCCCGGAAAAGTTCACTGGAAGGTCTTCCTCGGCCCGGCCTACGTCGTCAGCGCCCGCGGACAACCTCAACAGGTCGTCGGCGAACTCCATACGGACCTGCGCCCCCCTGTCGGCCACCAGCGCTACCCGCTTGATCGCCTCAGTCAATTCGGCCACACCGATCGTTGCCACAGCTGTGTGTTCCGCGGGAAGGAGCTGGCGGAACTTTGGGAACTCCGCGTCCAATAGTCGGGTCGTGCCGCTTTTGCCTCTGCTGCGGATTCCCAGCAAACCCTCCGTGCCGACCGCGGACCCTGCTCCCAGCGAGAGGTGCACTTCTTCGCCGTCAGTACCGGCCTTAGCGGCCTCTGCCAGCGTTTTAGCCGGTACCAAGACTGCAGCTTCCACCCCGGTGGAGGTCGTCGACCAGATGAGCTCTCGTACGGCCAGTCGAAACCGATCGGTGGCTGCCAAAACCACCTTCTCCCCGGAAATCTCGACTCGTATACCAGTCAGCATGGGCAGGGTGTCATCGCGACCAGCGGCCACAGCCACCTGTCCGATGGCCTCGGCAAAGAGGTCCGAGGACACCACCCCGGTCTCATCGGGCAGCGTGGGCAGAGTCGGGTAATCTTCGACAGCCATCGTCGGCAACGAAAAGCGGGCGTTACCGCAGGTCAACGAGACTCGGGTACCTTCCATGCTGACATCGACGGGCTTGGCCGGCAGTGAACGGACAATATCGGATAGCAGCCGGCCAGATACCAAAACGCTTCCAGGACTGGCGATTTCGGCCGGTATCTTAACTTCAGCGGAGACTTCGTAGTCAAACCCCGAGACCGTCAGCCCCTCATCGGATCCTGTCAGCAGTACACCGGCCAGCACGGGCACCGCTGGTCGAGACGGAAGATTGCGCGCAACCCATGCGACCGCTTCGGCGAAGTCCTCGCGGGTCAGCCGAAACTTCAAATCCGTCAGACCTGCTGTCGCCACGTTCATAGCGTCCCTTCGATGCACACCTCGACAAAAGCAAAATCAGCGGTTCCCCGCGTCGTACACAGCGGCGCCAAGACGCGCTACAACGACCGAAACGGCTGTCGATGAACCACCGTAGAGCTTTCAGGCCCAACTTGAAAGCTAATCGGCTGGGCTGACATCTGCGAAGGAAACGCGTGTCAGCGCAGGACAGGCCGGGTCTCCCCAAGGAGCTTCTTTTAGAGATGATCGATAAAGATTTAATAGCAACAGTAATAGGTCCTGTGGAGATTGTGGATAGCTGAGCTTCTGCGCTGAATAACGGGCTACAAGGGATGTTGGCACATTGTGGATATCCGGGGGCGACGGTCGAAGTGTTTGGGGATGGCGGCGACGCTGGGGGAGGAAGCGGGTTGCGCGGCGGAGATACACGCAGCTTGTGCACACGTCGGTACACAGGCGCGAGATGTAACGAATGGGACGTCTGGGACCAAAGTTTTTCGGCGATTTTCCCGTGAGTTCGGGAGTAAAGCGCGGAACCTCAGCGCTTGGCGCGTTGACGGATGCGAGT
>Ga0114920_10000819_pt1 | contig 13818 bp, 9 predicted proteins | sample ChitaG_FD_88683 | JGI IMG/M metagenome (GOLD analysis project Ga0114920, IMG submission 88683) | Deep subsurface microbial communities from South Pacific Ocean to uncover new lineages of life (NeLLi) - Chile_00310 metaG | ecosystem: Environmental > Aquatic > Marine > Oceanic > Sediment ... | reverse complement strand
AGAACTCTCGGAGATGATCGCTGAGTCGCTCTCGGAGGGGCTGCTCGATCACGAGGAGCACAGCAGGCTGACCAGGGCGTTGCAGATCCGCAACCGAGTCGTCAACGACGTAGCAATACCACAGCAGCAGATCCGGGCGGTCCCAGTCGCGCGCGAGGGCACAGGCCCCACGGTCGCCGCGCTCGAGCAGGCACTCACCGAGACCGGATACTCGCGGTTCCCCGTGGCAGATACCGACGGCGCATTTATCGGCTACATACATATCAAGGACGTGTTGTCGCTGGTCGATGAGCTGTATGACGAGACCACCGCGGTGGAATCTTCCATGGTGCGGCCGTTGCCCCGGGTTCCCGCTTCGTTGCCGCTGCCCGACGCTCTCTCCGAATTGAGGCGCAGCAACAGCCACCTCGCGCTGGTCACTGCCGCCGACGAAAAAGTCACCGCGGTGGTGGCGCTCGAGGACCTCGTCGAGGATCTGGTAGGAACCGTCCGAGATGGCACACACCGTGTCTGATGCGGGCCCCGCTGTTGGCAGTCGGGCGACCGGATCCCCAGGCGAACACGCGGTTGCTGGGACGCGGCGCGGCGCTTGCGGACACCGCCGCCGGGATCCGGTGCTATTACCAGTGGGTAAGCTTGATCGACGACATTGCAGACGGCACCGCGCGCTGCCGGCAAGGGAGGAATCATGACCGATCGCGTGACGGTGGGTAACCTGCGCGTCGCCCCGGTGCTCTACGACTTCATCAACAATGAGGCATTGCCGGGCACCGACATCGATCCCGACGCGTTCTGGTCTGGTGTCGACAAGGTCGTCGCCGATCTGACACCGAAAAACCAGGACCTGCTGGCCCGCCGCGACGACCTTCAGGCGCAGATCGACAAATGGCACCAGGCGCGGGTGATCGGCCCTTTTGACCCCGTCGAGTACCAGCGGTTCCTGACCGACATCGGCTATCTGCAGCGCGAGCCCGACGACTTCACGATCACCACAGCAGGTGTCGACGCTGAGATCGCCACGACAGCCGGACCTCAGCTGGTGGTGCCGGTCCTCAACGCCCGATTCGCCCTCAACGCCGCCAACGCCCGCTGGGGTTCGCTCTACGACGCGCTCTACGGCACCGACGTCATCCCCGAGGACGGTGGTGCGACGAAGGGCGGCGGCTACAACAGGATTCGTGGCGACAAGGTCATCGCCTACGGGCGCCGCTTCCTCGATGGCATCCTGCCGCTGGCATCGGGTTCATGGACCGACGTCAACTCGGTCGCGGTCGAAATTCAGGACGGAGCCGGCCAGCTGCTGGCCACACTCGACGATGGCGGGTCTGTCGCGCTGGCCTCGCCCGAGCAATTCGCCGGTTATCTGGGCGAAGCCGCCGCCCCCACGGCACTGCTGCTCGTCAACAACGGACTGCATATCGAGATACTGATCGACGCCGACTCCCCCGTCGGCTCGACCGACAAGGCAGGGATCAAGGACATTGTGCTGGAGTCCGCGCTCACCACGATCATGGACTTCGAGGACTCTGTGGCCGCCGTCGACGCCGATGACAAGGTGCTGGGCTATCGCAACTGGCTCGGCCTGAACCGCGGAGACCTCGCAGAGGAGGTCAGCAAGGGAGATACGACCTTCACCCGGGTGCTCAACGAGGACCGCATATACACCGGCCCCGACGGTGGCGAGGTCACCCTGCCTGGCCGCAGCCTGCTGTTTGTGCGCAATGTCGGTCACCTGATGACCAACGACGCAATCGTCTTCGACGCCGATGGGCAGGACGGCGCAGAGATCCCCGAGGGCATTCAGGATGCGCTGTTCACCAGCCTGATCGGCATCCACGGCCTACGCGCCGGGTCGGACAACGACGGAGCCAACGGTCCACTGGTCAACAGCCGCACTGGCTCGATCTACATCGTCAAGCCGAAGATGCATGGGCCCGATGAGGTGGCGTTCACCTGCGAACTGTTCAGTCGCGTCGAGGACGTACTCGGGCTGCCGCAGAACACCATCAAGGTGGGCATCATGGACGAAGAGCGGCGTACGACGCTCAATTTGAAAGGCTGCATCAAGGCCGCCGTCGATCGCGTTGTATTTATCAACACCGGGTTCCTGGACCGCACCGGCGATGAGATCCACACGTCGATGCAGGCGGGCCCGATGATCCGCAAGGGCGCAATGAAGTCTCAGCCGTGGATCCAGGCCTATGAGAACCAGAACGTCGATGTCGGGTTGGCTACCGGATTCTCTGGCCGGGCCCAGATCGGCAAGGGTATGTGGGCGATGACTGAGCTCATGGGACCCATGGTCGAGCAGAAGATCAGTCAGCCCAGGGCGGGAGCAACCACGGCCTGGGTGCCGTCGCCTACTGCGGCCACCCTGCACGCCATGCACTACCACCAGGTCGATGTCTTTGCGGTGCACCGGGACCTCGCGGGCGAGAAGCGGTTCACTCTCGAGGAGTTGCTGACCATCCCGCTGGCCAAGGAGCTGGCATGGGCACCGGAGGAGATCCACGAGGAGGTCGACAACAACTGTCAGTCGATCCTCGGTTACGTGGTGCGTTGGATCGACGCCGGCGTCGGGTGCTCTAAGGTGCCCGACATTCACGATGTTGCGTTGATGGAGGATCGTGCAACTCTGCGGATCTCCAGCCAGCTGCTGGCGAATTGGCTGCGCCACGGCGTGATCACCGAAGAGGACATCAAGGCCAGCCTGCGCCGGATGGCAGTAGTGGTCGATGAACAGAATTCCGACGACCCGGAATACTGTCCGATGGCACCGGATCCGGACAACAACATCGCGTTCCAGGCGGCACAGGAGTTGATCCTGGCCGGCGGTGAACAGCCCAGCGGCTACACTGAGCCAATCCTGCACCGGCGGCGCCGAGAGTTCAAGGCAGCCAATAACGTTGGCTGAGGCGGCGAATTCAAGACCAGCCGGTGGGATGCCTGCAGATAAGACCTGGACGAGGGTAACGGGCAGGACGAGCGTGACAGGTTTGACGGGCTTGACAGGCAGGACGGGTAGTCATGGGAAGACATAGCCTCCCCGATCCTGAGGGTTCGCCCGACACCCCCGAGTCATCGCCGCCCACCGGCCCGCAGCGCGGTGGCGACTGGGAGGACGGCGAATGGACAGGCAGCCATCGCGCGATAACGCCGGGACGGCGTGGCATCAGTATGGGCGTGATTGTCGCGCTGGTGAGCGTCGTTGTGGTTGTCGGTGCCGTGATTCTTTGGCGGTTCTTCGGAGACGTCCTGTCCGATCGATCCGGCGTCGCTGCGGCGCGCTGTGTGGACGGCGAAGTCAATGTCGCAGTCATCGCCGATCCCGCGATCCTCGAACCGGTTACGGCGCTCGCCCAGCGCTACAACCAGACCGCCTCCCCCGTCGGTGACCGATGCGTCAAGGTCAACGTCAAGGGTGCTGATTCCGATCGGGTGGTCAACGGATTCACCGGGGAGTGGCCCGAAGACCTCGGCGAGCGACCGGCGCTGTGGATCCCGGGCAGTTCGGTGTCGGAGGCCCGACTGGAGGCCGCAGCGGGAGCCGGAACCATCAGCGACAGCCGCTCGCTGGTGACTTCGCCGGTGCTGGTCGCGGTGTCGCCCCAGCTGATAGAGCCTCTGGGCGACCAGAACTGGGGAACGCTTCCGCGGCTACAGGTGGATCCAGCAGCACTTGACGGGCTCGGATTGCAGGGCTGGGGCGGGCTTCGCCTGGCTCTGCCCCTGCACCAGGACAGCGATGCCGCCTATCTCGCGGCCGAGGCTGTGGCGGTCGCTGCCACGCCCGCCGGCGAGCCTGCCAACGCCGGGCTCGGGGCGGTCAAAACACTGGTCGCTGGCGCTCCCGAGCTCGCCGACGCGAACGCCGACACCGCGTTCGACGCACTGATCGGCGCAACAGATCCGGCCGCCGCCGCAGTGCACGCCGTGGTGACCACCGAGCAACAGCTCTTCCACCGTGCGTCCTCGCTTCCCGATGCGACGTCCAAGCTGGCGGCGTGGTTACCGCCCGGGCCGACTGCGATGGCCGACTTTCCCACCGTGCTGCTCGACGGCGATTGGTTGACCCACGAGCAGATCACCGCGTCGAGCGAATTCGCCAGATTCATGCGCAAACCCGACCAGCTTGGTGAGCTCGCCAAAGCAGGCTTCCGAGTCGATGGGGACACCCCGCCGGCCAGCGACGTCGTCGATTTCGCGCCCGTGGCGGCACCGTTGGACGTCGGCGACAACGCGGTGCGGGCGATGATCGCCCAGTCCTTGACCGCACCGATCGCGAGCCCGACCGTCACGATCATGCTTGACCAGTCGATGCCCGCCGACGAGGGCGGCAAGCCGCGATTGATCAACGTGGTGGACGCGCTGCGGGCGCGTCTGCAGCTGCTCCCTGCGGATTCCGACGTGGGATTGTGGACGTTCGACGGTGTGGAGGGGCGTTCGGCGATCACCTTGGGGCCACTGTCCGAACCTTTCGACGGGCAGCCGCGATCACAGGCCCTGACCGCCGCGCTAGATGCCCAGACGCCCTCCGGCGGCGGTGCGGTGTCATTCACAACGTTGCGGTTGGTCTACACCGAGGCGTCGCAAAAGTACCGCGAGGGCCAACAGAACTCCGTCCTGGTCATCACCGCCGGACCGCACACGGATCAGTCGCTCGGACCAGAGGGCCTTCAGCAGTACATCCAGGGCGCCTTCGATCCCGACCGCCCGGTGGCCGTCAATATCATCGACTTCGGCGACGATCCGGACCGCGAGACGTGGGAGTCGGTGGCCCATATTACCGGCGGCAGTTACCAGAACCTCGCGAGTTCGGCTTCCCCAGAAATGGCCACGGCGATCGCGGCGCTGCTGTCTTGACAGAAGTGCCGCTGGGCGATCTGTCCCTGAACACCGAGGCGATTCCTCACGGTAGCGGCATGGCGGACTTGCAGTACCGGCCGTTACGTGCCTCAATGGTATGAAGATGTCACAGCGTCGTATTGGCTTGTGGCAACCGAGGAACCGTTCGAACCTTGGAAAGGAAGGGCAGCTCAGGATGCTCAGGCTGCGTCCGGCGCCTACCGGCGTCGCTAAGGAACCTACCGCTGCCCGCTGGCGTGATCACAAGCGCTACTTATGGTTGCTCGGACTGGTAATACCCAGCCTCGTCCCGGTGTCGTGGGCGATCGTCGCGGTAACCGGATGGGGCGCCCTCTGGTGGTCCGGCCCCCTGCTGATGTTCATCGTCATCCCGGTGCTTGACTATGTGATCGGCCCAGACTCAGGGAACCCGCCCGACAGCGCACTGGGCTGGTTGGGACACGACCGCTACTACCGGTGGGCCACATATCTCTACCTGCCCGCCCAATACGCGTCGTTGGTCCTTGCCTGCTGGCTCTGGAGCGGCGGCGGTGGAATCGCGCTCAGCGAGTTCGACAAGTTGGGCCTGATGCTGACTGTGGGTGGCGTCGCAGGCGTTGCGATCAACGCCGCCCACGAGATGGGTCATCAACGGTTGCAGTCTGAACAGTGGCTCAGCAAGGTGGCGCTCGCACAGACCGGCTACGGTCAATTCTTCGTCGAACACAACCGCGGCCATCACGTGCGGGTCGCTACGCCTGAGGATCCCGCCAGTTCCCGGATGGGCGAGAACATCTATCTCTTTCATTACAGATCCATTTTCGGCAGTCTGCGATCGGCGTGGAGGATCGAGCGCAGACGGTTGGCACGTGGCGGAAGGTCCCCGTGGACGCTGCGCAACGACATGCTCAACTCCTGGCTCATGACCACCGCGCTGTTCACAGCCTTGGTCGTGGGATTCGGCGTGGAGGTACTGCCGTGGCTGATCGGGCAGGCCGTCATCGGGATCTTCATGATGGAGACCATCAACTACCTCGAGCACTACGGGTTACGTCGTCAGAGGCGGCCCGACGGAGCCTACGAGCCAGTGCGTCCGGCACATAGCTGGAACAACAACTCGGTAGTCTCCAATGTATTCCTCTTCCACCTGCAGCGACACTCCGACCATCATGCGAACCCGCAGCGCAGATACCAAGCACTGCGTCACGCCGACGAGGCGCCCCAACTGCCCGCCGGCTATGCCACGATGCTGGTATTAGCGTTGGTTCCGCCGCTGTGGCGACGGGTGATGGATCGGCGAGTACTCGCCCACTACGAGGGCGACATCCAGATGGCCGCGTTGAGTCCGCGAAAGGGGCTCTTCCGGAAATGGAGTGCAGTTGAAGGTAGCGGTGATTCCGGTGATGGGGTCGTGTCGGTGAGCTGAGACGGGCCCCGGCGGGCAGAGGATGCAGGTGCTTACGCCGTATCGCCTACCCCCGGGGAGCCCTGTGTCCGAGCCTACGTCCTTGCCTGCTGCTGTTGTCGCCGACACGATCGTGCGGACCGTCGAACTCGGTGTGACGATCACTGACGCCGCCCTCGACGGTGATGTCACGGTGGTGTTCTGCACCCTGCTCGATGACGGCCGGCGTCAGTGCCCGGGGTGCGGTGCCGAGGGCCGCTACCGCGACACCGTGATCCGCACGTGCCGGTGGTTGGGCATCCGTTGCGGCTACGGGTCCGCGTGGCGCGCTACCGGTGTGTGAGCACCGGCTGTGAGCGGGAAGTGTTCGCCCACAACACCGACCGCCTGGCCCGCCGCGGCTGGTCGACTACCCGGCGGTGTGCTCGCTACGTCTGTCGCCGGCTGATGGTCGACCGCGCCACTGTGGCTGCAGTAGCCAGAGAGTTGGGTCTGTCGTGGGATACCGGCAACACGATCGCCATGGACGCCACCCAGATGATCGTGGCTGCCGACACCACCCGCCTGGACGGGATGCGGGTCATCGGCGTTGACGAGCACCGCTGGTCACACACCCGACGCCCCGGCGAAGACGGATACGTGACCGTCATCGTCGACCTCACTCCCGTCCTTGCGGGTACCGGCCCAGCCCGACTGCTCGACCTGGTCCCCGGACGCTCGGCTGCAGCACTGAAGACCTGGCTGAGCGCTCAGAGCGCGGCGTTCCGTGACCGGGTCGAGGTGGTGGATCCTTTCCACGTCGTGGCCCTGGCCGGGGCCAAGCTTGACTTGTGCCGCCAGCGCATCCAGCAGCAGACCTGCGGGCACCGCGGCCGTGCCGGGGACCGGCTCTATGGGGTGCGGCGTATCTTGCGGACTCGGCTACCGTTGCTCAGTGCTCGTCGAAAGGCCCGGCTGGAAGCTGTTTTCGCCGACGCGGCCCACCTCGCCGTCGAGCTCTGTTGGAGCTTCTACCAACGCATGATCGCCGCTTACGCCCACCCCGATCGGCGCCGCGGCAAGGCCATGATGACCGCGATCATCACCACACTGCGTAGCGGCGTCCCCGCGGTCCTGGAGGAACTGGCTCAGCTCGGCCGCACACTGTGGCGTCGCCGCGCCGACATCCTGGCCTACTTCGACTACCACGCCTCAAACGGGCCCACCGAGGCCATCAACGGCCGCTTGGAAGCCCTACGCCGCAACGCGCTGGGATTCAGGAACCTGACCCACTACCGAATCCGCTCACTACTGCACTGCGGCAACCTAGCCCAACGAATCGATGCACTCTTAAATCCGGATGAGCCACGAAAGGCCGAGCGGCTAATTCAGCGGTACGGCTGACTGTACTTGGCGGTGCAGCGGCTGCTACCTTGCTCCGTCCGCTACCGAAACTGCACTGGCTACGCTGCGGTCCTGTGCCTGCCGCCGGTGGATGACTGCGCGGCCGCCACGTTTAGGTGCCAGCGCCACACCGCGGTCCCAAAGTCGCTCGGCGGGCGCGTCCGTGGAGGCTATCCGTAATTCGCGCAACAAGGTTCGCAGAGTGACATCCATCTCCATGTTAGAGAAGCCGGCGCCAATGCAGCGGTTGATGCCACCTCCGAACGGTATCCAGGAAGGTGGCTTCGGCGCGCCCTGGGCGTATCGGTCTGGATCGAACGCATCGGGGTTTGTGCAGCCCGCGTCATTGGAGTGGGCCAACTGAATGCTGATAAACATGTTGGTGCCTTCGGGAATGACCCATTCCCCGAGCCGTATCCGCTTCTTCGTTCGACGCGGAATGTTGTCGATAACCGGGCGGGTGCGCTGGGACTCCCAGATCACGGCCTGCCGCAGCTCCGAACCTCCGGCGTCGACTTCATCGGTGAGGCGGGCCAGGAGTTTGGACTGCCGGCGTAATCGTTCGATCGTCCACGACAGTTGCGTGGCGGTGGTCTCATGGCCTGCGACCACCATAGTCAGGAGTTCATCTGCAATATGCGAATCCGAAATGGCGTCGCCGTTGTCGTAGCGAGCTTGCATCAACAGCGCCAGGACATCGCCGCGATCCATGAAGTTCGGATCCGACCGAGCCTCGGCGATAAGGGAATTGATCACCCCATCAATCCGGTTGCGAAGTTTTTTGAACCGCCCTCCAGGGCTCCAAGAGCCCAAGTCCCGGCGTGCCGCCGAAGGGAGCAGAACGAAGCGGGACCCCAGCGCAACGGCCCGCGGGACGAGGTCGCGAAGCTCGGCCAGTGCAGCCCCCTCCGCGCCGAACACTGTGCGGAGGATGGCATTGAGAGTGATCCGCATCATCGGGGCCAGCGTCTCGAACTCTTCCCCCTCAGGCCAGTCCGCCATCTCGAGCATCACCTCTTCTTCGATGATGGACTCGTAGTTGCGCATCCGTTTGCCGTGGAAAGGGGGAACCAGCAAGCGGCGGCGCTCCAGATGTGCTTCACCCGCAAGGCTGAAGGTCGATCCAGGGCCGATCGTTGCGCCGAGATTGTGTCCCGGTCGTACAATCAAATCCCGTTGGGCGGCGAAGATTTCTCTGATGAAGAGTGGATTGCTGATGACCACAGTGCGACCCAGTACGGGCACATTGGCTGTGAACTCGCTGCCGAATCGTCGGTTCAGCGCGGCAACGGCCCGTTGCCGGGCAGTCAGCATCACGAAACCCTGCACCAGCTTCGGTAGCTTAGACCCAGGTGGTAGTCGTACAGGGTCGGTCGTCGCCTCTACCATGTCGCTATCCTCCGCTTTGGTATCTACTAAGCAATCGAGATCGACACGCCTGTTGCAGCCCGTATGGTATCAATGCTTAACGAGGTCCCGCGTTGCGCACGGGCGGTTCAGCCAGCGTCGATGTCAACACTTGCAACACCAATCTGGAGGTTTGCCCACGAGGTCATCGGCTGTTTGATCAGCTGAATGAGTAGTCGTTGAGCGGGAAGGTTGCCTGCTCGGCGAGCACCCTGCGAGTCGTGGTTGGGCGTAATACAGTCTCGCCGTTTGGGCCGAAGTAGTATGACCGTGAACCCGCACAGTTGCCGAGGTGGAGCAGCGTGTTGCGCTGCAGTTTGTCCATTCGGTCACAAAAGTGGGCATTAGCTTCATCGGTCACTTCAAAGGACGTTGCGTTGTGCCGATGCAGCTCGCCGAACAGTCGATCCATGTGGCGGGTCTGGTACTCGATCATGTTGAAGAACGACAGGCCGCTGTTGGCAAATGGTCCCGCTGCCATCCCGAGATAGTTTGGGAACTGGGGTACAGACATTCCCTGATAAGCTTGGAATCCATTGCTGCGCCACCACTTTCCGAGGTTCCGACCATCGCGACCAATAATTTCTATCGCCGGAAAGTTGGATTCCCAGATATCGAATCCGGTTGCAAGCACGAGGGTGTCGATTTCTGTTTTCGTTCCGTCAGCGCTGACGATGGCATTAGTCTCGATCCGCTCGATACCGAGTGTCTCCAGACGGACGTGCGGCTTGCTCAATGTCTGGTAGTACTCGTTGGAGTAGGTGGGCCGCTTGCAGCCAAAGTCGTAGTCTGGGCTGAGTTTTTTCCTGAGCTCCTTGTCGCGGATGGCAAAGAAACGCTGGAGGCTTGAGATCTTTGCGGTGGACGACACCAGGGGGCGGAGCAATCGGTACTTGACCGCGGGCAGGAATACCAGGGTGCACTGCATGTCGGTGAACCAGCGGAATAGGCGCTGGGTCACAGGCACCCGCGCGAACATGTGCTGGACGAACTTCGGTATCGCAAAGTCCTGCTTTGGTACCACGTGGATCGGCGTGCGCTGATACACCGTTAGATCGGCGGCCTTCTTGGCCAACTCTGGAATCAACTGCACGGCCGTGGCCCCGGTGCCGATGATCGCGATACGCCGTCCGTCGAGATCGTAACTATCATCCCAATCGGCGCTGTGAATGATCTTGCCGCCAAAGTCGGCGAGACCGGGAATGTCAGGTGCGCACGGCTGAGACAGAAAGCCTGTCGCGGTGATGAGGAACCGAGCGGTCACAGTGCTGCCATCGGCGATTGCGACTTGCCAGACCTTATCGTCCTCGTCCCAGCGAGCGCTCTCCACTTTGCTGTTGAAGCGCATGTGTCGCCGTACGTCGTACTTGGCAGCGACGGACTCGGCATACCGCTTGATCTCGGGGCCCGGTGCGTACATCCGGGACCAGGAGGGGTTGGTTTCAAACCAGAATGAGTAAGTAGGCGATGGCAAGTCGACCGCGAGGCCGGGGTATCGGTTCACGTGCCATACCCCACCCAGGTCGTCATGGCGATCGAGGATGGCGAGGTTCTGGTAGCCAAGCTTCTTGAGCTGGATCGCCGAACCGATTCCGCCGAAACCAGCGCCCACGATGACCGCATCGAGAGGTTGCTGGGTGCTCATACTCCACACCGTAGCTGAAACGCCGCCAGTATTCAGCCTTGCCCAGGCTGGGTGAACGCTGAGAACAAGCTCAGAGGCACTTTTGAGCAAATCTTTCTTGGTCAGTCTGCTCGCCGGATTGCTTGTCCAAACGGTAGTGCGTCCACCCGAAGAATTGTGTGCTGCAAGGAACATCAGGAACCCGGCCGGGGTGCTCGCCCAGATGGTTTGCATCGCAGCAAACTGTCGCGCGGCAGATCCGCCGCTGTTGCTGCAGGGTGGGCCGCTGGTCGCGGGGCGCGAGACATATGTCTTTGCCTAAACTGAGAATCGTAGAGTGAGAACGAACGCCCCGGGACAATCCGGTCTGGCGACTGCAGAGGCTGCCTACGCGTCTAGTGGGGGTTTTGGTAGAGTCTGCTATCGGCTAAATCAGCCTTTGAACTGGGAAAAGTTCTATAGAAACGAATTTGAGCCACTTTTCCGACCGAAGATACGCAACGTGCAGGCCGTAGCTTTCCGCATGGCGAAGTAGCCGCACCGCTATGCCGTATATGCCTGGCATAAAATTAGCCACAGCGTCTCCACCTCTGCTTGCCATGGATGCCTGAAGATAGCTATGCTCTATCTCACGTCCATCACAGTTCGATTTCCACAACTTTCCGGAGGCCCCGCCCATGCGTTTATTTCTTCGATCAGCGGGTGCGGCTGTGGTGTCGTCGGTAGCCGCGGTCGGGCTGACATTCTCTACCGCCATGCCATCGGCCTTAGCTGGCACGACGTTCGTCGTCGGAGGGATCGGTCAGCCCAGCCTCGCCGATTTTGTAATGAGAACCATTCTTGACGGTCGCTTTGCAAAAGACGACGTGGAAGACATTCCCTGGCCCGCCGTCGCATCGGGTACCCACACCCTGGGTGAGTCGATCGAGATAGGCAAAGGCAATCTTCTTGCCGCGATCTCGAATTTCACCGGGCCGCTCACTGTGGTCGGAATGTCTGGCGGGGCACTTGTGACCACTGAAGTGTTGCGGCACTACGCCAATAACCCGGGCGTGGCGCCAGATCCGGCGGATGTGCAGTTCATCGTGATCGCTGACTCGAGCCGTCAGGACTTCATTAACCAGTCAAGCAGCAACTCGCGGTGGGATTACGACTACCAGGCACCGCCGGAGGTGCCCTACGACGTCATCGTGGTGACTGGGGAATACGACGGATTTGCCGACTTCCCTGACAAGTGGTGGAACTTGACCGCAGTAGTGAACGCGTATGCGGGCGTTTTGACGCAGCACATCCAGTCAGCGCTCGCCGACCTCAGTGAGGTAGAGGCGAAGGACATTACGGTCACGGTGAACGACCAGGGGGGCACCACGACCAGCTACCTGATTCGCGCGACAAGCCTTCCCCTTACACAGCTCTTCCCGTTCCTCAGGCCTTACGAGGAGTCGTTGAAAATAATCATCGACCGCGGGTACAGCCGCAACGATGCGCCCAAGGTCGACGCTGTGGCGGCGCGCCGCCAGGCCGCCCAGACAGAGGTCGAAGTAGACGGCGCGCCCGCTGCGGAAGGTCAGCAAGAAGCACCCGCCGTTCTGGCCAGCACATCATCGGGTGGGGCTGAGGAATCCACTGCTGGTGCGGTGGACGACTTGAGCCTGCGCGACGAAGCGGGCTCTGAGGATGAAGAAGCCGACGCGGCAGCGGCCGAGGAGGCGGCGGGCTCTGAGGATGAAGAGGCCGACGCGGCAGCGGCTGAGGAGGCGGCGGGCTCTGAGGATGAAGAGGCCGACGCGGCAGCGGCTGAGGAGGCGGCGGGCTCTGAGGATGAAGAGGCCGACGCGGCAGCGGCTGAATCAGAGCAGTCCGACGAATTGTCCGGCGAGGCAGCAGATTCTGACACCTCGGTTGGCCAGTCCAACGATTCCGACGGAGCGGACAACTCTGCGGACGCAGCATCGTCGGGCGACAGCGGCGGCGCCTCGGAGTAGTACCTGAGGCCCGTGAGCCACGACGCGTCGTGCGGTCATTCATGTGACCAGGCGCGTCGTGGCCAATCACCGATTCGTATTCACGACCCGCGCGCCCAGCTGTCTGAGTGGGGGAAGCAGGCTGTACATAAGATCATCGATACGGCGACCAAATTCGACGGAGCGCCGCCGCGGCTTTGCGCCTAGTCGTCGGCCAGGGTATTTGTCCTCAATGCGCCAGTTGCTTAAGTAATTCTGGAATAACATGTTGAATTTAGACCGGAATCCGAGCTGCCGAAACAAATTCGCGACGAGATAGCGCCAACGGCGTTGTTTGCTTGCCTCAAAATTTCACGGTGGTCCGTGTACGCGCGTGACTAGTGCTGAGCTGATGAGTTGATCTTGAATTCTGGGGTTGTGGTATGTGTTGTCGCCGCGTGTCGTGCGGTGACGCCGGGTTCCTCGGTCCCGGGGTGGGTGCTCTTTCTTGGGGTCGAACGGACAGGGGGTCGGCGGGTCAGGGGATGGCGTGGACGCGGTTCACGGCGTCGGCGAATTCCTGTGCCCAGGGCCGGGTTTCGGGTATCCGTACGATCAGGTGGCGAGAACGGCGCACCAGCCGGGCGGCGGCGTGCAGCAGCCGGTAGCGCAGCGTCGCGGGTTCGGCCTTGGCGAGTGGGCTATTCAACAGCAGCAGCCGCGTCCAGCACAGCATGTCGATCGCGATGGCGGCGGCGATGACCCAGGCGGTGTTGATCGCGAATGAGTTCGACGGCCACTTGGCCAGGCCGGTGTCCTTGCCGCAGCGAATGAACCCCTCCACCCGGGCACCCGGTGGCGCGCCTCCAACCGCTGGACCTGCCCGCCGCGGGTGGCGGTCGCGATGACCTGGTAGCGGCAGCCGTTGATCTGCTCGAACAGCGACAGCTGGCGGCTCCCTTCGATCAGCGTCCAGAGTGAGCGCGTGAATTCCTGCCGGGAAAATGCGGTGGCGCGGCCTACTTCAACGGTAGTCTCATATCCAACTAGCAATCCGTGTCCAACTAGTAATCCGTGCAGCGCAGCATGGGGGGGTAGATGAAGGCAATCAACAACGGTGCCGCACTCAGTCGTGTCCGACAGGGTCGCCGGCGGGCAAAGTGCCTTGCGGCGGCAGTCGCAGCGGCGCCGCTTTTTGCGCTACCAGCTTT
>Ga0114920_10000818_pt1 | contig 13818 bp, 30 predicted proteins | sample ChitaG_FD_88683 | JGI IMG/M metagenome (GOLD analysis project Ga0114920, IMG submission 88683) | Deep subsurface microbial communities from South Pacific Ocean to uncover new lineages of life (NeLLi) - Chile_00310 metaG | ecosystem: Environmental > Aquatic > Marine > Oceanic > Sediment ... | reverse complement strand
GACAATTGCTTTCTAAAATGTATTCTCTCAGAGGACAAAAAGAAGAGTTGTCTTGGTTAATATCAAAGTCCCCGAATCCACGCAGGCTTATCAAGCGGTACAACCACACAGTTAATGATATTTTAGAAAGTCCATATGTGCCTAAAACGCTTAATGCTGAATGGGGACCGAAACTGTTGGTTGATGAGAAAAAGGCTGTTTTGTGGAAGCGTTTTCCTATTAAAGATATGACTGATACTGAACTAAGATGGTCTATACGAAATCATACATATAGAGAAACGCGGCGTATCAGTGATGGGACTATCGCTCGCCGAGGGCAGTCACATAAGGGTTGGGAAGATAGAGTTAAGGAAATGATGGCGGCATTGCAAAGGAGACAAAATACTAAAGGTCAGTAGTCCATTCGTAGCCCATATACTCTTTGAATTCGGCGAGAAAATTTGGGTCGTTGGGTTCAGGATGTGGCCAGCGTTCAGCCATTATTTCGGCAGTGGTTTTTGATTCAGGGTCTAATGGATTATAAAGACTGGAACGATAGTAACGAATATGAATCGCCAGACTAATACAACAAATCACCAGTACAAGTACGATAGTTTTGATAATGTTCACTTTCTTCATAACTGTATATTACCCATCTTAACAGGTCGAAGTCAAGCGCAAAATAGAAAATATGAACAAATTTAGGCTCATATCCAAATCCGGTGATGCCTTGGCGCTTTTACTCAGAATCGCTGAGGAAGGGAATTCAGTTGATTTCTGGCTGAAAACCGCCAAGACCAGACCTTCGTACAGGGGTATGCTCTCTCAGGTATCGGACTGGAGACGCGGGCTTACACGCGATACGGTGTGCATATTCGATATGGTAAGCCTTGGTTCAATTGCCGAACAGCTCAAAAAGGCGGGGTACAAGGTCTTCGGAGCTGGCAAGATAAACGATGCCCTTGAGCTTAACCGTGAGTGGGGAATGAAGATGGCCAAAGTCTCAGGTCTTCGAGTCCCTGAATACAAGCGGTTTACGTCTTTTACGAAGGGTGCGGACTTCATCGCCGAGCAGGGCGGCGCGTGGGTGTTCAAACCAGCCAACAACGCATCACCAGCATTGACCTACCTATCCGACAGCCCCGAAGATATGGTCGAGATGTTAGGATATTTCAAGAGTATCTGGACGGGCAAGGTCGATTTTATCCTGCAAAAGAGAATATACGGGGTCGAGGTCTCGACAGAGTGTTTTTACGTTAAGGGGGAACCCGTACCCAATAGCCTCAATTCGACATTCGAGACCAAGAGACTGATGAACGGCGACAACGGCCCGAACACTGGCTGTCAGTCGAGCGTGGTGCGGTTCTGGAAGCAGTCGAACCCGAAGATATACCGGCTTGGACTCAAGAAGATGGAACCACTGCTCAAGCGGTTCAAATACAACGGCCCGCTCGATTGCAATACAATCGTAAGTGAAACAGACAAAATGCCCTATTTCCTCGAATGGACGGCCAGGCTGGGCTATTCAGCCATATACGCCCTCTGTGAAGGCATAGGGGTAAATGTCGGTGATATGATAGCTTCGCTTGCTAATGGCAGCCCTGGGGCCTCTGGGGCGTTGCTAAGGCCATCATACGACTGGTGTGGCGCTGTCCGCGTAACTGTGCCGCCGTACCCATCAGAACACGGGGTCTCAGTTGGAATTCCGATTAGGGGGGTCGATTCTTTAGAGCATTGTTGGCTCTTGGACGCGAAATTCGAGAAGGGCAAGTTGACAAGTGCTGGAATTGACGGCGTGGTTGCGGAAGTTAGCGGCAAGGCCGATACGATAGAACGGCTCGGCAAGCAAATTTACGACCGCATTGCGAAACTAAAAATTCCCGATAAGCAATTCAGAACGGACTTGGTTGAGAATACGAATAGACGTTTGAGTAAGCTACGTGACTGGAATTATTTCTAATATGGAAGAAGATGAACTCTATGAGAAGGTGTGCAAGGGGCGCTTCGATTGCCTTGAAAAGAAGTTTGATGCCTCTATGAAGAAAATTGATGCTATCCACATTCATATCGTGGGCGACAAGAACTCTAACGGCCTCTCAGGCCGTCTAATCGTAGTCGAGCAGACCATAGAAGTCCACAAGGGCCGCTGGAAGTGGGGCTTCGGCATATTTGCTGCTGTGGTAGGGAAGCTGATTTATGACATTGTTTCCGCGTTATAGGAATGTTGCGAGGCCAAAATTATTTTCTCCCTCTCTCACCCTACCTATCTTAACATCAGAGACACTTCTTCCCTTCCTTCAAGTGTAGGTCATAACCTATAACAAGGATAAGAGCAACTATTAAAAACCTCATCCCTCTCTCTTGAGAGACCATTATATCCAGCGTCTTTTTTTTGTCAAGAAATGATTCCGAATATCATTCCAAAAAGAGAACATTGTCCATATATGGTATATAAATCTTGGCACATACCATATATGGGGGCATACTATATGTTGTGGTTTTGGGGTAGAAAACGAGCCACTTATACTATATGTGGGGGGTGCGAGTAGAGAATGAGGGTAGAATTTCCGGTTATTTTTCTCTTGACATCGGTAAGCTCTTTTGGTAGAATACTTGGTTGTTTATGTATGTGGAGTTGTAGTGTGGTAGTGACGCAAGAGATTATTCAATCTGGCAAAAGCAGTAAAGGTGGTTGGAGCAAGGCTCAATGCGAATTATTTGGTATTGGGAGATTGTACAAGGGTTGGATAAGGGACATAATAGGAAGCGATTTTCCCCAAGTTGATGTTGAAAAGTTCGTAAAATTGAAGGATAAACACCTTAAAGGTAAGCGCAAAATCAAGCACAGCTTAAGTGACACTTTTTTCACATTTTTTTAATTTTTCCCTTGACAGCTAATTCTTTTTATGCTATAATGCCGATATAGTTGATAAGTGAACAATAGGAGTATCAGGTATGCCAGGAAACACCAGACTCTCAAATCCAACAAAAATCACGAATGAATATTGCGCACGGGGAGCTCTTCGTGTCTTTTCCTGGCATACCGGCTCCCTTTGCGTCTAATTTAAGGTGAGAATGATGAAAAGACTAAAGAAACAGATTGTTTGGGTACTCGTTTATGTAATATTTTGGGCCGGTTGTGCTGGTCGCGAGGCAAATCCTATTCCTGTCTATTTACCAGGAGATGAGAATCGTAGTTGCCCAGGCCTCAAATCGGAAGTAGCTCAACTTCAAGCTGATATGGCACGCATACTTCCGAAAACGGATAAGGGTCTTACAAATGCCTTGTGGGCCATAGGTGGCGTTCTTGTAATCGTTCCATTCTTCTTTATGGATTTGAAGGACGCTGAGAAGATTGAGTTTGACGCTATGAGGCAACGGCATAATCGGTTGTTAGTCTATGCTGCCGAAAAGGGTTGTGATATGGGCGGCATTAGAGCCGAGAGAATACCGAGCCTGAAAGAACAAAAGAAAAAAGCCAAAGAAATTCTTAAAGAACAAAAAACTAATGAAATCAATCAAAACAATCAGTAGCCCCGCCGGGCTTTTTCTTTTGAGGTAGAATGAAGACTCTACTGATAATCATTTTGACGATATTGACTACGATTTGGATGGTATTGGCTCTCGTATGTTTATTGCCAGCTTGGCTCTTTGGACAAATACAAGACTTCTTTGAGAAGTTACTTAAGAAGGTAGAGAGAATGCCGGTCTTTTGAGGTAGAGAATGAGCGATACAAAAGGAGAGCAAGAGTTTCTTGACGCACTAAGGTCGGCCTGGGAGGCTGGCTGGCACGCTGGCGGAGCCCGCGTATTAAATTACGACAAGAAAAAAGCTGACTGCTCTGAGATTATGGCTCAGTATCCAGCACAAGTTGCCGCAAAGGATTTGCTCAGAGGGTTAGAGTTGATTGCTGAGGAATGTTTTGACGCAATGGAAGGTACAGGATTACCAGAGTTCCAATTTTATGAGCATTGGATGAATATAGCTAAAAACCGCATTGCCAAGGCTCAATCCAAGCAATCAGTTGAGGTAGGACAATGAGCGAAATGGATAAAAAAAGGGAGCAGCGCTTGAAACTAATCAGGCAACTGCGGGAGGACGAGCAAGGCAGCAAGTTTGGTCAAACAGTTCAACTTGCAAAGCGGGTTGCACAAAAAATCAAGAATCGAGACAATCAGTAACACAGTCAAGAAAGTCGCCGGTATAATGAATATAGGTTTTTTCAGTCAATTCGACAGAGGCGTGGCCGAGCAGGAGCGAGACAGTCTTGATTCCGCCCCGCACGCCGGACTGAAGGAGCATAGTTGCAAAATAATGTCTGAGGCTATGTGGATTCAATGGGATATTAGCTCTGTCGCCGATAGCACGACAGGTTTGGTATAGGCTGTGTCTGTTCTTTGAGAAGTAAAGACGAGTACCGCGAGGATAAGTGCTGAGGACTTTCCGGCAGCTTTCGTTTAACGGGACGATTCTCATTTTACTGCCTTTGCCTACGACGGTGATTCGGGTTAGCTGCGGCTCGACCGAATCCCAGGTGAGCGAGCAGAGTTCAGAAGCTCGCAGCCCCGTGTTGGCCAGAAGCGTAATAATATCGTGCTCGCGTTTAGTTTTGCAAGCCGATAAGAGTTTGAGATATTCTTCCTTTGTGAGAAAATGCCGGACAGAAGGGTTAAGTTTGAATTGCCTAAGATAGCGGGTAGGGTTATCAATGCCGTAATTTTCTTCGAGAAATCGGCAAAATGATTTTATAACCCGAAGATATTTATTGGCAGTTGATTTTTTCCCCTTGAGTACAATCGTGCTAAGATATGCCCTGATAGTACCGATTGTGAGTTTTTCAACTGCCACATCTGGAACCGTTTTAGCGAAGTCCGATATAACTGCCCTATAATAGTCTTGGGTGCTGGTAGCAAGAATGGCAATGGAATTTACCCAGTCCGAAATGGCATTTGATAAGAGCGTCCTTGCCCGCGTCGCTTTGAAGATTCGTAGCATCGGTCGCTTTTCCCAAGGTGCCTCTCACGCGGGGGATTATACCATAATTGACCTTGGATGTCAAAGTTTTACGCAGTATTCATAGTACTGCTGACTCCTCACGGGGCATTACATTCTACCAAAGTCGCCTCGCGGTTGTCAAGAGAAAAATCCCAATGAGCAGCATAAATTTTACTAATGCAACGAAAGGGAATGGATATGTTTGATTTTCTGTCAATGGCGGACAATTACGAAGATAGGGCAGTGGCTTGTTATGAGGTCGGTGATTTGATAATTGATACCTGTTTGGTCACTGATAGCAAACAGGCTTACGAAACAGGCATTAAGCACCCACTGTACAATGATGGTACATGGGTGATTGTCGAGATGTACGACACTGCGGAAGAAGCACAAAAAGGCCACGATAAATGGGTTGAGGCAATGACAAAAGACAAACTGCCCGATTCTTTAACGGATGTTTCAACCTCTGGCACAAAACAGCTTCTTGAAACAATGTGTCCAGATTTTGAAAGTGAAATGTTGAAAAGTTCATAGAACCCCTTTTGAGAGAATCCGCGAGAGCGGCTCACGTTATCCCAAGCGGACGCCTTGCTTGCCAATTTGGATGGAAGCCTTGGAAGCGGAGAAATCCGCACTCTGAGGAAACGGCGTGACAGACCGGAGGTCCGGGCCAGTGCGAGGCTGGCAATTTTGAAAGCTTATGAGACCGAAAATACATAAAAACGTACTGTTGTTAGCGGGCCAAGCAAGGATAGATTCTCGCTCTTTAATTGAGCAATTGTGCGACATAGCACAGACTTTACCGGCCCACAAAAAACTCTTGTTTCTTCTCTATTTCAAATACGGACATTCGACAATCGAGATTTCCCAATTGGTTATGAAGTGCGATTCCACTGTGGGCAGACGATTGAAAAAAGTGCTTGATGAGGTGTTGTTGGTACGGGGCCGTTCTTTCTTGCCAACAGTTGTGGGGGCGGCCCCTGATTGAAAAGGAGACATTATGACTGATATTGAATTAGCAGCTTTAACTGAACTCGTAGCCACAGAGCGTTTTGGTATGCAAGTTGCCAACGAGATACGCGCAAGGCAAGACCAGGCGCCAGCTTATGACGAGTCTGTGGAATGGGAGACACGGGACATATTAGAAGCTGCGTTAAAGGAACGCGGTATTATTGAAAAGTAAATAGCCGTAATGGCTGGCGGCGGCTTCGGCTATGCGAGCGGTTTGATTCCGACGGCAGGTAGCCCAAAAGGTGAGTCCTGCCCGCCAGCCTGCAATTATCAGCTTATAGAAAGGGCATAAATGCTAAAACCCTATTATATCGAAATTCAAGCCGTAAGGATTACTCGAGGAAATTATCAAGCACTGAAAGAACTTGATGTTGGAGATGGTGTTCTTGATGAGGGCGACTTTGAGGATTTTGAAGGCGATTGGTTTGTTGAAGGAGTAAATGGATATGCGGTCTGGGCAGGGAACATAACTTTAATACCAATTAACTAACCGGCGGTGGCGGCAAGGACGCCATTCTAACGGAGTAGGGCCACCGCCTATATTGAAAGGAGAACAATGGAGCTTTTAGAGATGACAGTTGCAAATCGTATCTTAGTCAATCAGCAAAGGATAATGGAAGTTTTGAAATTACACACTTCTGCTACTCACGCGGAAAGAGCCAGTTTATCAGAAGCGATAGTTACGACAAATGACATATTAGAAAGACTTAAAACCTGCGGGGGAAGTCGCGAAATACCGAAGCCAATGCCTAAGATTCCGCATCCTAATAATTATGTGAACATATCGAAGGCATTGGAGACTATTCCTTGCACTGATTGCCGTCAGCCAGAGCCAAAAGGAATATGTTTGGCGTTGAAAGCAATAATACAAGAGGCAGGTTTAAGTGATTTCGAGAATCATTATATCTCAGAAGCCTGCCGCTTTCTGGACACAGCCAACGCCAACAAGAAGAATCTAATAAACAGATGCGGCGAAATAGGCGTAGAGCGGGATGTGGCATTGGGGGATAACGCACAGCTTGTTGCCGACAACAAAGCAAAGGACGACCGAATCAAGGGCTTAGAGGAAGTCGTAGATGGAGGATAGACTATGAAACTTGCCATAAGAATCATATTCGGAACGTTCATACTTGCAGTAATGGCTTTAGGCGCACACCGTTTTTCTAATCACCCCGCTGACCCGAACATCCTCACCTGCCGCAAAATGAGTATTGAGCAGGCGGAGTTGGTTTTCAACATCCAGATAATCCGCGACTGTAATTGTCCGACAGAGAGGTATTTCAAATGAGACAGTTTCGAGGCAAACGTAAAGATAACGGCGAATGGGTGTATGGCAATTATATCTACTTGCGCCATGCCGACAACAGAGAAAGCCACTTTATTCAGGCCATAGACGCTAAATACTATAATAGCCCCAAATACAATCAGGGATGGTCGCATGACAGATTTGAAGTTGACCCCAAAACAGTAGGGCAATTCACCGGCCTCTCCGACAAGAACGGCAAGGAGGTTTATTTTGGACAACATATCAAAGACGACAATGGCCACGTTGGTACAGTTGAATGGTCAGAAAAAGCAGCGCGGATCTATTTTGAATGGGACGATAATACGCGGTCATACCCTCTTGAACATTATGACTACATAGATTTTGAAATCATTGAGAATCCTGCGTTGCTTGCGGAGGCCAAAAAATGAAACCAGGAACGATAATCGAATTACCAGACGGCAGAGTAGGCACAGTTGTATATCACGGGCTCTATGGATATGGCATTAAGTGGGGCCAGTGGGTCGTTCCCGTTGAGCGTATTCTTCGATTATGCCCCCTATTTAACGAGGAGATTCCTGAGGATATGCGCCAATGGGAACCAGAGGCTTATTTGCGTGAGCCAGGAAGTATTAGTGAGGCCGATTGTGTCGGAGAGGAGTTTACGATTCTTGCGGAGGCCGACAAATGAGCCGCGGTGCTTGGTGTAAAACTTGTGAACGCTATCGAGACCAGGCGGATTCGGTAGCTAAAATGGCAGGTGGTGTTTCTTATCCGCGCGGTCGTGGCTCTTGTATAAATCACAAACTAAGTGGGATGGTAGGGCGTGGATTCCCAGTGCCCGTAAAGGCAAACTTTGGCTGCCGATTCCATAAGAGAAAGAAGGGTTGCTAATGAGTGAAACAACAATAAAAACGGCTACTCGCCGAGAGCACGTTCTTGTCGATGTGAAAGTCGAAGCCGATTTAAGCGGGATGCTTTGGACAAGGCGTGGTGACAGCGAGGAAGAACGAGCTAAGGGTCTTGAATCCGCAGTGAAGGACTTTCACGACTTCCTACGAGACCACAGGTCGCAAGATATGGTTACTCTTAGCGTAGAAAGAGTATATCAGGATTTATGTAGTGAATGTAACGAAATATGGGAATCTAACTATCGAGATGATAGCGTGTTTTGTGCATATTGTGGAGCAGAGTTCAGAGAGGCCGACAAATGAACAAGACCCTATTCAACCCGCCGCTTGCTCACGCTGCCGACCCGCAGACGTCCTATGCCGCAGCGGACAAGATGATTAAGAGCGGCAAGTTGGGAGAGCAAGAGAAAAGAGTCTTAAACGCAATCGGAGCGATACCTGGCAGTGCAATGAAATCTTTCGACTTTACAGCGAAAAAGCTCTTTGCCTGCTCAACTATTTCATATTACACAATCCAACGCCGCCTCTCCGGCCTTCGCCGCAAGGATTTTATAGGTCGAGCCCGCAAGGACGGGGGGCTGTGTTGCGGGGAACATCCGAATATGAACTATTTAGTGAAGCGCAATGGTCAATGCGTTTGGAGATTGAAATGAGACGACCAGCAGAATGTGGAGACCCTATTGCGGACGAGCTATGGCGGGAGGAAGTTCGGGTCAGGTCTGCGAAAGCAGGAGAATGGCAAGATATGTTTACCACTGACCCTGACCGATTTCACCCAATCGCAATACAAAGAGTCTTGACAAGGTTGCCCAAGTGCCTTGCCCGTAAACCAGACGGCACAATAGTAAAACGAGAGGATTTGTGATGAGACAATACACACTTGAACAAGTAAGAGAGTTACACGAAGAACAATCGAAGCAGTTTCACCAATTCACGCAGCAAAGACTGCGCAAAATGTGGGCCAACAGGGCCGAAGCAGAGAGACGAACTGAATTAGGAGATGAAGATTATGAGCTTGATGGCGAAAGAACCAGAGAATAGTCAATCGTTCCCACTAATAGAGGCTGGGACTCACCACGCTGTTTGTTATTCCGTAGTGGACATCGGTACGCACCACAGCGACAAGTTTAACACAGATGCGCACCAAGTTGTTATCACTTGGGAACTACCAAAAGTGCGCATTGAGATAGACAAGGATGGTGCGAAGCAAGACCTGCCAAGGGCTATCTCAAAGACATACACTTTGTCTCTGCACGAAAAGGCAAATCTGTGTAAGGATTTGGTTGCTTGGCGGGGCAAACCCTTTACGGAACAAGAACGGCAGGGCTTTGATATTCTCAATCTAATCAAAGCGAATTGTCTGTTACAGATTGTCCACAACCAGAAAGATGACAAGACATTCGCAAACATTGCTGCCGTTGCCAAACTGATGAAGGGAATGAAGAAATACAACCCAGAGAATCCAACGGTAGGTTTTTCGATGATTGAGGATGGCATAGAGCCACCGGAAAAAATACCGGACTGGATAAAGGATATGATTAAGAAGTCTATGGAATATAGGGCCGTACATTCTGCTCAAGGGAATACTGACTTGCAAGCAGCACAAGACCAGTACATTCCAGAGGATACAAGTGAGGCCCCGTTTCCAGAATCTAATCCCTATGTCCCAGGCGACGATGATATTCCGTTCTGAAAAGGTCAAGGAAGATGCCTACTTACGCAGCTATCGTCAGAGATGGCAAGCTATGCTTCCCCGAAACACAGTCAGGATTGCGGACGCAATGGCTGACTACATTAAAAGCAGACGCCCGCGTGGAAGAAAAGCTAACGAGAGTCCGTAGGTCGAAGTCGCATCAGCAGGTCAAGTGTCATTGGGGCCTTGTAGTGGGAATGATAAAGCAGAAATTTGATGATGATGGCTTTGATGTAATGGGTGTTCCTATCAGCCGAGACCAGATACAGAAAGTCTTATATGCTAAGTGCGGGGCTGTTGGCGACGATGGGGAGCATTTAACCTTGAGCAAGATGAGCACAGTACAGGCCAGTATGTTCTTTGAGCATTGCACGCGCTGGGCCTCCGCTCAATTAGGATTGTACATCCCTGAGCCAGATGTCAATTGGAGAGACCATAATGGAACTCACTAAACAAGAAAAACACGAGCTTGACCAGGCAATAGAGCTTACGCCAGAAGAAAAGCACGAATGCCTTGTTCTGGATTTGAAAGCAAAAGTCTTTCCGGCAATTTTCGACCTCAAGACTTTACGTTGGTATTCGGCCGCGTTTATTGATGCTAATGGCGACCACGTATTCACGTTCAAATCGCTGAAATCGCCGACTTTAGAATTAGTGATTAAGTCAGGAGAATGAGATGGACAGGCACAGCCTAAAGCAACTAAGCGACCAAGTAGAGGAATTGTTGCGACACGGCTCTCCAAGTTGTATTCGTCAAGCAAAGAGCATTATGATTGAGAACTTTAGTAGTGTAGTTTATTTTACATTAGACCTTACAAAGCCAGAACCAAAACCAAAACACACTATTGCAGACAACTATCCAGCCGGAGGATTGACCGCAACCGAACCGTGTATGTTTTGCGAGGATTACGAGCGCCTCACACAATACAGAGACTATGTAAATACCAAAGTAGATAAGGGCGAAATGCCTTACTCGTATTCGGCGTGGAATGAAATTGTCGAGGCATTGGCAAAGGAATTGGAGCAAGTCGTGAAGGAATCGCCGACCAAGTCAAACGGAGTTGACAATGTACACCAAGAAGGAACTGCTGAAACCCAAACAACCGATTAGGGTCGGCGGTTCTTTTATCGCGGTCATTCGCAACGGGCCGCACGCAGGCAAGGAGCTTGGCCCGTTCAAGTGTACGCAAGACCGGACAAAAAGAGGCAAGCGGATAAATGACAGAACGGTAAGTAACGGCAGGTTTTTCCCGTGGAAGCAATTTGAGATTAGAAAGGTTACACCGGAGGCGTGATAGTTAGGCGCCTCTGTCCTTCACCCCCGCCTACGGCTACGGGCGGGGCGCAATAATAACTTTTTGAAAGGAGTTTCGATATGGGACAGTACATTGAAAAACAGCACGGGCATTGGCAATTAACAGGAGGCCTTCGAGAATTGCTTTTGGAGTGCAGAGGCAATGACAATACACGATATGCCCTAACCGCTGTCTATGTGGCAGATAACGTCCTTGCTGCTACGGACGGTAGACGATTGGTCGAAATTCAATATAAACATAAAATAACACGTGGGAATTATTTTTGCACAACCGACGGTTTCTTGTTGCCTTTCGTTGATGATGAAAGATTCCCTGACTACAAGAAAATCATTCCAGCAAAGGACAAACTGCGAGCAATTGTTCAGGTGGATGAAACCACGGGAGAAAATGTTGTCGGTCTCATTCTTGGCGAGCTTTGCCACGCCGGTTGCATAATAGCACTCACATTGTATGAGAAAGTGGCGGATGTATTATCCGAGAATATAGACGGGGCAGTCACAGTGTTTGTATCTAAGGAACACACAGGAGACCACCCGTTTGTAATCGAGGCGGATACTAAGTTTGGTCATCTGCGGTATATCCAAATGCCCATTAACGTCAAGAACGAGGTACAGGCATAGCAAGGACGCAATAATGCCAGAGAGGTACACAAAGGATTTCCTTGAATTTTGGGAGAAGTACCCTGCCCGTTGGAGTGATGAGCGTTGGGTAAAACGCGGCAAGTATGCAGCTATGCAGGAATGGAAGAAGCTCTCTGAACAGGACAGGAGAGACAGTCTTGCCAAAGTCAGGTATGTCGTTAAGAACAAATACACACCAGACGCCCGTAAGTGGCTGCACAACAAGATGTTTGATGATATTGAACTTCCGAAAGCTCGGTTGAGTGCCGGAAAAAACGGTTAGGTTGGTAAAAGGAGAATAAGTTATGCCCGAAAATAAAGAAACTTGCGAGCAATATATCAAGCGAATGACTGGTACAGAAGGCAAACTGTTTACTCCAACCGGATGGATTTCCGTACAAAGACATACATATCGAAGGAAAACGATGCTGTTTGTGCAATGTTATACAGATTGCATATACAAAGCAGGCCAGCCTGTTGCGAAATTCTGGATGAAACCCATTGAGTGTGTTCACTTGGCTTCGCAACTTCTTAGTATCAGTCAAATTTGGAACATTAAGAGATTAGGAGAGTCAGGTGGACGAACTAACAAAATGGTTCAACAAAGCTGCGGAACTGCAAAATGAAGTGGGCAGATTAACGCGCCTAACCGACGAGATAAAGCAGAGACAAGACGACCTTGAGGCTGAGAACAAGCGGCTGAAAGAGGAAGTGAAGACGTTAAGAGGAACGAGAAAGTGTTCTTGTGGTGAGTCGATATTTTATTACATATACTGCCCCAGATGCCGCAGGCAATGGGAAAGCTGAGCAAGCCCTGAACGCAGGATAGTGAGTATTGAATTGCCGAAAATGAGGATAGTAAACGCAGGATAGGAGTATGAGATGGGTAAAAGGTTTAAATTGGTGGATTTGCTAAAACTTCGGATATGTTCAATTTGCCCAAGCTCCGTGAAGGCAAAGAATGACAAAAATCTAATGTGCCACTGGGACGAAGACCCAATAACGCCTTGTCTAAAAGTCCTCAAATGTGGCAATTGGCCAGACTGGTCTGAGGCGTTGTGCTCTATTACGTTAAGCGAGTCGTAAGCGTAGGAGAATAACTTATGAAAACACTGAACGTACTAAAAGCAGAAGATTTCCCGGATGTAAGTGTCGGGCCAGCAGGTCCCCTCAAGCGCGTATATGCAACAGAGGGGAACTTTCGCAGGCTTTTGCAAAAGTATAACGAGCTTGTCGAGGCCGTCAACTACCTGATAATCACAGAGAGGCAGGGGAAGGAATAAATGGGCGGTACAGTACACTTTGAATGGAAGAACCAACCGGTTAAACGAGGACGAGACTTGGGTCTTGCAAACAATCAAGCGTATGTTTGGGCAGTTTGTAGTAATTGCCCAACGAGACGATGGGTGAGAATAGAGGCTTTTCGTAAGCCTAAGTTTTCAGGTCTGTGTTTACACTGTAGTAGTAGTAAAAACGCAAAAGCAAATCTAAAGAGAGACCCGAATTATCATCATTCGGACGAAACTAAACAGAAAATCGGATTAGGGCAGAAAAGGCATCTTGCGAGTGGCGGCAAACACAGTATGCAAGGACGGCATCATAGCAAAGAGACAAAAACAAAAATGAGAGCATCCCAATTAGGCAAAGTGGTAACAGAAGAAACCAGAGCGAAACTTTCTAAGGCGCATACCGGACGAAAACATACTAAGGCATATTGCCGGAAAATGAGCAAAATCAAAAAAGGGATAGCACCAAAAAATGTAGCAATGTTAAGTTCAAAGGAAGTAATAGAAAAACGAAGAAAAACATTATCCAAGACAATCGCTGAGAAAATGAACCTTGGCATACCTGTTGGTTTTTCTACGGTACGTGGTGGGAGAAGAGCAGATTTGGATAACATTTTCTTTCGTAGCTCTTGGGAAGCTAATTATGCTCGTTACTTAAATGCTGTTGATGTTAAATGGGAATACGAAAAGCATAGTTTTGAATTTCCTATAAAGCGAGGGACGCGGTTTTATACCCCTGATT
>Ga0114920_10000817_pt1 | contig 13829 bp, 30 predicted proteins | sample ChitaG_FD_88683 | JGI IMG/M metagenome (GOLD analysis project Ga0114920, IMG submission 88683) | Deep subsurface microbial communities from South Pacific Ocean to uncover new lineages of life (NeLLi) - Chile_00310 metaG | ecosystem: Environmental > Aquatic > Marine > Oceanic > Sediment ... | reverse complement strand
GAAAGGATGGAATGGAATAAAATAAAAGACACATTAATGATTGGTGACTTCATTGATGTAGAGACTAAGAATAGTTTACACTGTGGATTCTATTGTGGTATTGAAGAGAATGCACACATACCAAGAATCGTTCTAGCAGGATCACATAAGTTCATTCATCAACCACACGAGAAACAAACATACGACCATAGGTTCTCTATTGATGTGGACAAGATAACAGATGTGTGGATTTCAAATAGATGGGGTAAGATTTCAAAGGAGATAGCTGAAGCAAGAGAGGAAAGTGAAAAGAACTATCCCACAAAGGTAAATCCCGGTTGGGTTAAAGACGATGTTGGAAGAGCTATTAGTTAAAATAGTAACCATATGCTTCAAGGTAGTGGATAGAAGTTTATATAGACTAGGAATGTTACAAGATAAATTAGAATCATTAATCAAAAGAAAATGAGTAAAACTAAGAAGAAAGGAGGGAAGAAAGGGCACACTCTTATTACTTGCTCTCATCCCAAACACAAAAAGAGATACGAGTTTTCTCAGAAGTCAACTTATCATCAGCACATGAAAACATGGCATCCTGAAGAAGTTCCGAAGGAAGTCAAGGAGAGAAGTAAGGAGGTACATTTATCATTTAGTGATAAGGAAACTCAATGGGGGAAAAGGTAAAAGGAAAAATGAAATTATACATTAAGTTGATGTTACTAGCTGTTATTCTGCTAGTCACTTGGATGATAGGCACTCTTTATGAGCGATACCAAAAAGGAGAGACATGGTGTGATGAAAACAACATAACTCATTGTGGTTCTTGTGGAATTGCTTGTTGGAAAGTCAACGCCACATATTTGAAGTATGATAACACAGGGCTTGGTAGTAATGAATGTTGGTGTAAAAAAGAAGGTAATCCCATACAAGTATTTTAATAGGATAGGAGAGATAAAGAATGGAAGTATTAGATATCATAGTAAAAACAAATGCTAATGACGGCAGAGAAATGAAGTTAGATAAAGATGTTTATATAACCACATATAAAAATAAATTCAAACATATCAATCTTAGTGATAAAGCTCCTGGACTTTGCCCGTTATGTAAGGAAAAACATAGGAATTTACAGGCACATCATTTGATACCAAAAAGGGTTAGTTATGAATTAGAGAATAGGGGAGGACTATTAAAGGAGTTAAGAATAAGAATATGTGGGAAATGCTCTAAGGAGATTCATTTAGAGAATAAGATGGGAAATATATTGCGCCGTCTTATTCCTTTGATTAATCATTATACTGATAATAAACTTGACAAGAATAGTAGCTGGATAGAAATACAAGCGATAGTTAAGTTTTTAGAAAAGGAAAAATAAGGAGAAATAAAAATAATAATTGGAGGTATTTTAAAATGCCAAAAAGAAAGTTTGAAGGAATGTCGGACAAGAAATTCTTAAAAACATACCATGCTGCGAATTGCAGCATGAGAACCATGTCAACGAATTTAAAAACAGATAGGTTTACTATTAAAAAAGAATTCATAAGACGTGGTTTAGAGTATAAGGGTTACCAGTACCACTACAATCAAGCTAGAGTGAAGAAAGAAAAGATTGAAGAAAAAGTCCCACTCGATATAAGACTACTCACAACATTGAAGAACGCAAGAATTCCAATAATAGAAGCAGATTTAGTGGAGCAATTAGATACGTGCAAAACAAAGCTATTCTCAGTTATCAAACAACTGAACAATGCAGGATACGATATCAAGAAAATTTACAGTAAAGATGAAACACGATACTCATTAGTCAGATTCGGAACATTCGAAGAAGAGCAACTTTACAAAGAACTAGGTAAAATCGAACTGCCAGCAATTATAAGCTCAGATTGGCATATTGGATCCAAAACATTCAGCCAACAAGCATTCAACGAGATGATTGAAGATTGCGAGGAATATGGTATCAAGAATATAATCAATGCAGGAGACCTTCTACAAGGCCGAGGAGTTCATAGGCTAGAAGCACAAGACATTTCATTATGGAATATAGATGAACAAGTAAGTGAACTAGGTCGCTTGTTAGAATTAATACCAAAAGGTACCAAAGTTCACTGCGTTATGGGGAACCACGAAGAAAAGCTAAAGGGAAATGTCCAAGTTGGATATGATTGCTTAAAAGCATCAGCAACACAATTCAAGAAACTAAAGTATTACGGCCATGTAGCAAAGCTAGGAATTGAAGACACAGATAAAACTATGCTATTGATGCACAGCTCAGGTGGATTAACATACGCAAGATCGTATAGGCTAGAAAGAATCTATGGTGAGCTCTTCGAGAAACCAAATATAATAATAATTGGACACGACCATAGATTAAACGGGCCGTATTCTCTGGGGCCAACAAACATCGGATATCAAAGTGGAACGTTACAAAGAGAAAATTCGTTCCTATTAAACAAAGGCCATATGTCAGTAGTAGGATGGCATATTCTATTAGAGTATAACCCTTGTGAAATTAAATCAATAATGAGAAGACCTAGAACATTTTAAAGAAAAATGAAATCCTCAACCGTAGATACAATCGTATTTACGTACACAGTTTCACTAGTAGCTAATGAATGTCAAAAGAATAGCTTGAAAGGTCTGATAACTCCCAGTAGAGCTATAAGGATGTCTTGCCCTAAGTTTAAATCACAAAATTATAGAAAGAAAAACTAAGGAAAAATGATAAAAGAACTCGAAATATATCACAAAGGAAATGCAGAGATAATTGAGAAAATAAACGAGATTGTACGTTGGATTAACAAGCAAGAGAGTAAGAAATAAGGAAAAATGATAGAAAACATAGATGAATGGTATGTAACAACCTATAGAACTCTTGAAGCGTTTTATAAACGTTTTTAAAGAGAAGAAAAATAAAAACTTTAGTAGAAAAAATGGTATGGCAAGACATAGTAATCTCGATAGTTGGGATGTCATTCGGTTTTATGCTAATCCCTATGATAAAGGATTCACTCAAAGGCAAAACAATCAACCCATTATCAGCGTTTCTAACAATGATGGGAATTTACATCATAGGTATAACAATGTATACGCTCGAGTTATACTTATCAGTTATATCACAATTATTCTCAGGAACAATGTGGGCAATATTATTCATTTTATCAATTAAAAAGAGGAAACAAAATGGGCTACTTTAAAAACCTAGACATAGAAAGAATGAATTTAGAGAAAGATAAAGAAGGCTTGGAGAACGAATTGGAAAAAGTCAACAAAAGATTGAAAGAGATATATGACATGCCTATAAAGCAGGATGTTGAAAAGTATTATAACGTAACATCGACATGCAAGGAAGACATTATCTCTGCATTTGAAGGACGCGACGACTTGAAACAAGTACGAAAGAGAGTTAAAAAGCTAACCGAGAAGGAAATGATATTTCTAGCAAAGAAACTCTCAGAGGATTACTGTAATCAATTGTATTGGGATAGTTTAAGAATAATTTTTCTTGAAAAATTTCTCTAAAAAAATGACAACATACAAAGAAGGAATACAAGTAGGACAACTAATACGGCTTCTCAAAAAGATGCCACAAGATAAGTTATTCGTAGTTGCTTGTGACGAAGAACAGAATCAAGTGTTCAAGGGGGTTTATATTAAGCACTATGAAGACTACGTCCTGATAGCAGGACTAACTGGATGCGAATTGCCCGAAGAATGAAAAAGGAGATAAGAAGTACATATATAGAAAGGGAAGAACTATTTAACAAAATAATGTCTAGTATCCGCAATGAACTTTATAACATACTGAAACTGGATAAACACAAGAAGTTTAAAAAGTATGCTAACAATAAGGGTTATATACCACTATTAAGTTTTCACCCTAGGAAGAAGCTGTACCGTTTTCATTGTTATGTAGAAGATTGTCCATGCAATCAAAGGGGATTATGTCTTAGTGAACATAGAATAATACCTAAACATTCACTACATGAATTTGATGGGGATAATATTATAAAACAATATTGCGGATAATGAAAATAAAAACTTTAGTAGAATAATGAAAAAGGAAACTTGGAAAAGATTAAAAAGGTCATATAAAGAGACGAAAAATCATGACTTTAGAATAAATAAGGACACACTTCGCAATTGTGAGTTATACTCAGCCAAGCTCTTCGAACTAAATGATATCTTTTATACTGCACTTAAGGAACATTTTAAATGCAAAGAGAATAACACATACCTAGATAAACACATTGGAATGTTTTACATAATATTCTTTCACGACTATAGAGCTGCGTTCTCTAACTTACGATACGCATTCAAAAAGGACTATAAAGACGTTATATCAGAATGTATGCTAACCGCAGAAGCCTTTTTAAACGCAGTCCATAAGTTTATAGACACCAAAGATATGTCTCTGATAGTGGTAAGAATGAAAAATCAGAAGGAAGAGTACAACACGAGTATATGGAAGCTAAACAAAAAGGGAAACGAATATCTCAAGATACCATTAATATCAAAAGGTGAGAAAAAATAAAAGGTTTAGTAGAATAGATTTTATTTTGGAGGTAAAAGAAAAATGAGTATAGTAAACTTTAGGAAAGTAAAATGTGATAATTGTGGAAAAGAGGAAACGATAGAGGGTGGATGTAACTTACCATTTGGATGGCTAGAAGTACAAATAACTGAGTGGCAAGGTAACTCAGGAAGAACTCGCTTCGACAAGGAAGTATGCAATGACAAATGCGCATTGGAATTAATACACAAGTTAAAGAAGATTCCACCCAAACCGCCAGCAAAGATTTACTAAAATAGATTTTATTATTGAAAATGAAAATAAGAGCAGTAGAGGATGTTAATCCAAAAAAGGTTTTAGCAGAAGGAAATAATCTCTCTGAAGTTTTAAGGGGATTATGTATAAGAACGTGTCATAAACAAATGACTACAAATGTTTATTTAGAGATTGAAAGGGTTGAAATTGTAAAAGATTGGAAGAAGATATCGGAAGAGGATATAGAGAAGTTAAAATCAAGAGAATAGGTTTTATTATTAAAAGATGAAAACAAGAGGAATAATAGAAGAACTCATAGAATTGACAAGTGTTTCACTTCGTTGTGTTATCTTTGGGATAATCGCAATTATCTTGTTTCTTGGAGTTGTTCTCCTCGGTTACACTCTCTTAGGTGCAATGGTACTACTTGCTCTTTCCTACTTCAATTTGGCTGACTTCACTTGGATGGGTGCGTTAGCAATTGGTATTATCCTCCTTGTGTTTGATATAGTAACATAAGAGTTTAATTATTGGAAAATGAAACAAAGAGAAATAAAATTTAAGGCTTGGGATAAGAAAGCTAAGGTAATGGTTACTGTATTGGGTATAGACTTTGAGAATGAAGAGATATTATGCTATGCTGATGACCATAAGCAAAATATCCATACAGAGAACTATAAATTATCCTTTAAAGATTGTGGGTTAATAGAGTTCACAGGTCTCAAAGACAAGAACGGAAAGGAGATTTATGAGGGAGATAAATTCAAGATTACTGAAAAACCTAATGAAACTAATGTAGTGGAATATTATCTTGGACATTATTCTCTTACACCACATGGTCTTCATTTAGAAGATTGGAACGAACGTGGTGAAGTCATCGGTAACATCTATGAGAATCCAGAACTTTTAAAAGAAGATGAAAAAGAAGAATAGGAATCCCTTTTGTAGAGACTGCAAGATTCCTATGAAGAAAAAGCAATCTCATGGTATCAATGGTAAAAGGTTTCAATGTCCTAAGTGTCATAATGAAAGATGAAAAAGAGAAAGAAGTTTGAATGTGGACATAGTGGCTTTGGAAAATACTGCCATCTATGTAAGCAGTTAAGTGAGGGGAAATTAATTCAATCTGAAGGTAAGTATATCAAACCTGAAGAATGAAAAGGCCTGAAATAACAATCAAAGCAAGAGAGGATATAAAAATACATTCATTTTTAAGAAGAGTACCTAATGGGGAATATATCAGAGTAAAAGAACATATTCGTAAATTCCCATATAATAAACGATATTTTATCTATGGAGGAAGAAAGAATGAAAAAGTCAGAACTATACAAAAAGTTGATTGAAATAGAAGAAGAGAGTAGTGAAAATACAACTATAACTATGCCCTATGCTCTCTATTTAAAGAGACTCAAGAAGATACTTGAGATAGGGAACATTGAACTCTGAAAGATGAAAAGATCTGAAAAAGATATAAGGAAAAGTAAATGGTATAAAAACCTCTCAGATGAAGATAAGGAAAATTATGAGGCATCTCGGCAAGATGCGTGGGAGAACTCTTTAGAATATCACTTACTAATGAGAGGAAGATGAAAAAACCTAAACCACCTTGTCTTAAGTGTAAGCATAATGAGGACTGTCCAGTTTACAAAGAACACGGAATGTGGATAACCAAGTGTAGGGAATTTGAAGAAGAATGAAAACCAAAATTAAGCCAAAGGATATTAAGGAAGGCGATATTGTAGCAAAGTTATCTAAAAATAAGAAAGGATTTATAACAGACACTACTGATGGTGAAAAATACACTCCAAAAGGATATTTCATTATTTCAAAAATAATTAAGTGCGATACAACAGATATATATAACCTAGATGGAGGTTTTGGTTACAGCACAGGCGAGCCGAAGGAACAGCTAGATAGACATTATATGTTATTACCAATCGGCATCACCACCAAGAAGATTAGGGATAAGATTAAGGAGCTGGAGGATTTAAGGGATAATACAATTATTAATGGTAAATGGAAAGATGCTGAGTTTTCTGGACAAATCCAAATCCTAAAACAACTCATAGGTGAAGAAGAATGAGAATTTATAATATGGGAAACAAGAAGATTGAAGAACAGATACTTGATAACCTGATTAAAAAAGGAGAGGAGTTTTATAGAAAGTATGGTGATAAAAATGACTAAGAAAGAAATTGAGGAAGGAAATTTACCAACTCCTTTGGAGGCATTGAGAGCAGTATTTAAGGAAGGTAATCCCTCAAAGCAGATATGTTGGGATATCCACGGATTAATTGATGACCACGATATAGAAGGTGCTGTGAAAATGTTTGATAATTTATTCATTGAATATGAAAAACTCCTAAAAACCAACCACGAAAAGGAGATGAAACAGATAGAAAGTTGGTTAAAGTTTTATAAAAAGAGATATAGAGAGTTTGAATCTAGTTACGATATAGAAAGTAATCACAAAATCCTCGCTCTCAAAAAATCCCTGAAAGAGAAGGAGGATGAGATTGAGAACTTGAAAGGGATTTTTAAGAAACCGAGCAAGAAGTTAGTTAATGCGATAAAAAAAGGGATAGAGGTATAAAATAAAAATGGGAATCGAAAAGGTATTAAAAGAAGCGGAAAATAAGTTCTCGATTGTGAAGCGAGACAAACCAGAAGATAATGAAGTTATAATAGCTATGAGTTTTACAATTGAACATTGGAATATGCTTAAAAAGTCTCTTATAGAAGCTCACACGGATTCAAGTGAGAAAATAACAAAGTGGTTCAACACGAGAGAAGAGGGAATTATTAGAGAGTTAAGAAAACCCTACGCTGATATATACGATAAACTCATTTCAATCTATAAGAGTTGTGATGATTGTAGAGGGTTTGAAGTTCAAAATAAGTTAGGTGACTTCTTGAAGTGGTTTGCAAAAGAGTTTGATATTAAACAAACAACTGTTAGCGAATATTCACAAAGAAAAGAACTCAATAATGAAAAAGAAAAAACTAACAGAAATTAAAAAAAGGTGTGATGATGTGAATGAGTTAATTAGAGAATCTCAAAGATGGTGTAAAGTTATAATTGATTTATGTAACTATGGTTTAAAAGGAACATAAAGAATGAAAAAGAAAGTTGGGCTTATTGTTGATAATATCACTAAGCACAAATGGGAAACTAGAGAGATAAAGAAAGAGTTGGAAAGCCGGAGCATTGAATGTGAGTTGATAAACATCTACAGTTTTCCTATAAGCACTAAGAGGAATAATCGGGGCATATCTCTCGCTCTTGCCAGAACGACCTCGGCAACTCATTTTAGAATTGAGGCGTTAAAATCACTAGAAATCTCTGGCGTGAAGGTTATCAATTCATCAACATGTATTCAGAATGGGGGAGATAAATATACCTCTTTGATTCTGATGAATTCAAAAGGATTGGAAACACCAAAAACCTTTATGGTTTCATCCTTTGAATCAGCCGTAAAGGCAATCTCTGAAGTAGGAACTCCTGCTGTATTGAAGCCTGTATTCGGAACATATGGAAAGGGTGTTTTTAGAATTGTGAGTTTGGAAGAGGAAATTTATCGACTCGATGGTTTAAAATATCCTTATATTGTTCAAGAGTATCTTCCCCATAGAAAGGGGGATATTCGAGTATTTGTTGTAGGGGATGAAGTACTCGGAACTATTAAAAGAGTTGCACCAGTTGGTGAGTGGAAAACCAATATATCTGCTGGAGCAAAATCTACGAAACTGAAGAATAACAAGCATATCTCAAAAATAGCAATCAAAGCAACAAGAGTGATTGGAGCTAAATATGGGGGTGTAGATTTAATTGAAAGAGACGGTAAGTTTGTAGTCTTAGAAGTAAATACGCAACCAGACTTCAGAGGGATTTACTCTACCCTTGGAATAAATCCTGTGGGAAAGATTGTGGATTTGGTTGGGGATTTAAGATGAAAATTAACGAATTGTTTTTCTGGAAAAAGGATTGGGAATTAACTTTTTCAGGATGGGCTGGTGGACATTTCAAAAAGTTTCATAGTAAAGACAAAGCAATTGAGTATGCTATATCACATTGGAACTACGGATTGTTTATTGATTTGAAGAATCTAAAGAACGGAGAACGCATAAGACTCAAAGATAATCCTGAAGAAAAACCACGTCCAGAAGAAGTAAATTGTAAACATCATTGGATTTATGGTGGGAGTGGAGTAACTTGCGATGAATGCGGTGCACATATTCCCCTTGCATGTAGCTTTCATTGCGAGTGTGGAGGCGGTTCAATTGCCTGTTCCAATACTATAAATAGATGCGTAAAGCGATTAAACAAACAAAAGGACAAAGGCAAATTAGAGTTGAAAAGATGGCGTGGTGATGAATTCGGAAAGGCATATTGTAAGATTTGTGGAAAGGAGCTGATTGATAGCCTTTGCTATAATGAAGTTTGTGCATTGGTTAAAATAAATTGAAAGAAATTAAAATTAATCCCTACGGAACGATAAGTCGCACAGAGTTCTATGATGCCACAATAGGATGGCGCAAGTCATTCGTAGGTTATGGACAGGCACATGCCTTTGCTATGTATGACACAATAGACAAGATTCTTGATGAGAACAAACAAATTAAAGGCATAATTGAAATTGGTACTGGCAGTGGTTCGCTTTCTATATTCCTTGGGCTGGAATGTTATGAACGAGCTTTTCAACCTCTCCTTACATTTGACATTGAGAAAAGGATACTTCCCCTTTTATTTGAGCTATTAGACATTCAATTCATTAATCAGGATTGCTTTTCCAAAGAATCCATTAAAATTATTAAATCCTATTTAAACTCTCCTATCTTATTTATATGCGATGGGGGAAATAAGAAAAAGGAATTTAATACATTTGCTCCAATGCTTTCCAAGGGATCAATAATAGTGGCTCATGATTGGACTTATGAAATATGTTATGATGATATTAAAGATACAGTTAAGAAGCTTGAACTAGAGCCCATTAAGGAAGAGGAATGGTGTGAATCTCCTGATTACATATTGACAAGTTTTTGGAAGATAACAAAATGAAAAAAAGTCAGAATATAGCTTGCGATACTTACCAAGAAGTATGCGATAAGTGTAAAGGTACTAAATTTTTCCTATATTGCCTTCAAAGAGGAGAGCACGGAACATATTGTGATGTAAGAGCAGTTTGCATCAATTGTGGCAGAGTGCTAGATATTGATGATTTTGTATTTAATAAAAAACTAAATCCCATAAAATGAAACACAAAGTAGACATTGTATTAAGAACGCACAATAACTTCGCTTTAACTGATAATTGTATACGAAGTTTAATTGCAAATACAACAAAGAATTTGTATAGACTAATTATTGTGGACAATGGCTCTGATGCTCCAATGAGAAAGTATTTAAATAGCTTAAAGAAATCTATAGATAATGTTGTTCTAATTCTAAACAGTGTTAACTATGGAGCAGTTGTTGCTTCTAATCAGGGCATGGAAAGATTCCTGAAAGATAACAAGGCTAAATATATAATGATTCTTGATAATGACACGGAGTTTCTTAAAGGCGATTGTGACTGGTTGGAAAGAATGCTCTCTTACTTTGATGAGAACACTGGAGCGGTTGGTGCTACTTCAAACAAGGTATCGGGCTATCAGTCATTGCGCTGGGCACCCTTTGAATTAGAGTGCAAGTTCTTAATATCATTCGCAATGATAATGTCAAGGGATGCAATATTAAAGACAGGTAAAATGGATACGCTTTTCAATCCAGGAAACTTTGAAGATGTCGACTATACTTTGCGAATGAGAGAAAAAGGCTTCGACATTAAGATAGCAAAGGATGTATTCATTCATCATCATTGTCACAGAACTTTTGAAAAGATAACTAACTTGGAGAAATTAATTCAAACTAACACTTGGAAATTCATGACAAAATGGGGCGAGAAAACACTACAGAATTTAGGACTAAGAGTGGTATAGAAATACACGACTTCTCTGACATAACATGGAAGAGAATGTCAGGTATGAAAGAGCTGACTCGAAGAGGAGTTCTTTACGTTGGATTCCTTTGTGATATCAACTGTCGTATATGCTACTATCGGTATATGCCTAAAGAACAAAGACCTTGGAAGGATATAAGGAATTTAAAAGCGCTTTGTAATAAGTTTAGGTTTTACTATCGGAATCATGAAGTTGATATAACTGGTGGAGAGCCTACTATATACCCAAAGATATTCGAACTATTAAAATATTGTTCTCTAATCGGCTTAAAGCCAAGCATAATCACCCACGGACAGAACTTATCTCCTAAGCGATCCAAGCAATTTCAAGAGGCTGGAATAAACGATTTCTTAGTAAGTGTTCATGGATTAGAGAAGTCCCATGATTATATAACTAATACCAAAAACGGCTTTAATAAAGTAATGGGCTCTTTAGACAACTTAAATGATATTGGTGTTCCTTTCAGAATAAACACAGTATTGACAAAGTATTCTTGTAATGATTTACCTAAATTAGCAGAACTCTTTAAAACAAAAGATGCCAAGCAAGTTAACTTTATATCGTTTAATCCCTTTAGCGAATGGTGTTCAAAACCTCAAATAGAATTTCAGGCAAAACATTCCGACTTCACTAAACCATTGTCTAAAGCAATAGACATATTAGAGGAAGATAACATTAAGGTCAATGTAAGATATTTCCCTTTCTGTATGCTTCCGGGGCATGAGAAGAACATAAGTGGGTTTTGTCAAGTTCCTTATGACTTGAAGGAATGGGACTATGCATCAATGCACGGATTCATAATTGACCAAGTTAGACGATTCAGAAGTCTTGATGAGTTCTATTATAAAACGGCAAGGAGAACTATATTACGACTATCCAAAGAAAATAAGAAATGCAGAAAGTGTAGTGCCGAGTTTATTTGTGATATGCTCTTTTATCAGTATCACAACAGATTTGGAGATGATGAATTAAAACCAATAAATCCCATAGACGAGAAAATTGCCAATCCTCTTTACTTTAAATTAAATAAATACACCCTAGAAAATCAACAAGAAATAGTAAAAAAGATAAAGAAAAAAGAAGAACTATCGGAAAAGGAGAAAAAGGCGAGAAATGAAATCGTGGAAAGGCCGAGACTCTATGGGTTGAATAAACATAATCAGAAAGAAAAAACAAAATGATTTGCAGACATCCCGATATGATACGGATTGAGAGAAATTTTCTTAAGTGCACGAAATGCAAAGTGTGGAAAGGTGAGCGAGAAGAACCTCATCACTACTCCTATGAATACTATATGCCTCCTGGGTTGAATATCTTTAGCAAGTTGGGCATTCCAAGACGCAGATGGTATTTCAACATTCACAAGAAAGTGTGGAACGAGTGTGGTATTAACTTGGACAAGATGGTAAGTGCTATGGAGATTGGTTGTGGAATAGGACGAATACTCTGGACACTTCATTCTGAGCACGGTATGAAATGCACCGGTGTTGAATCTTCCGACTGGGCGATTAAATGGCAAGAAGAATCGCATGGAACTAATGATAATTACAAGCTCTATAATACTAATTTTGAACTGATGGACTACTCTAAACTTGGTAAGTTCGATCTGATATATGCTTGTCATGTGCTAGAACATCTTGAAGACCCCATGAGCACCTTAGAACAATGCTACAAACTACTTAACAAGAGTGGTTATCTTTCTATGATTGTTCCAGACAAGGAACACCAACTGCACCTTCACACCCATAATTGGGCATTTGACAAGGATGTGTTAACTCTATGGTTTAAGCAACTTGGGCTTAAGAATATTAAAGAGGCATTAACCAAACCTTATAATGGGATGTGGGGCAGTGTCATTAAAGGCAAGGATGGGGAAGCTATTAAAATTCTCAAAGAACCAGCTGGACATTACATTCACATTTGCGGTCAGAAGTAAATCATTCTCATCAGTTCATTTACTGGTGAGCAAACACCCCACCAGACGAGACGAGATAAGGTACAGCACCCACCTTATTTCGTTTCTCTGGTGATATTTATATAACTAAAAATGAATTACAAAAAACTAATAGGCAAGATTACTCCAATCGAGCTATTGGAACTTTTCAGGACAATTCCTCAAAGGGATGTATCAGAGGCAGCTTTTCAGGCTTCTTGCAAAAGGGTTGCTAGGCAAGTGCCGATAAAATTAGAGAATGTAATATCAATTATAGATAACTCAAGTTCAATGATCGGGCCAGGAGAGAATAAATATCGTCCCATTTCAGTGGCCGAATCAATTGCCGGAGTATTGTTTCACGCCTCTTTTCTCAATATAACTTTCGGGGAGCCCAATAAGACTATCTTTCTTTCAGAACTAAAGGGGCAATTCAACCCTTCAAAGTCAATAAAGAGAATGCTCAAAATGAAGCCAAATTACATCTTTATAATCACACCCGATTTAAAGCCGGAAGTGTTATTGCCACTTCACAAGAAACTTCGCAAAGAGCAGGTAAGAATAATTCACATCGACCCCTTTTGGAATAATCCTCTTCAGGAAACGAAAGACTTGAGCGACTTCACAGACTCTTATAATATCAGGAACATAGAACAAATTTCATTACTTCCCATTATAACTATGATTAAAAGAATGAATCTCAAAGAGCGCAGGGCGCTGTCTAAATACTTAAGGAAATCACAACGATATCCCCAGTCCAAAAAGATAAGCTCAAAATAAAACATTAATTAACTTATCGAGAAGTTCTCGCAGAATATTCTCCTTCTCACGATAAAATGTAACAAATATTATATAATTCATTTATAAATAATTAGCATATTGTTTAACTAATTAGAAAGTATAATGTATAATGTATATAGACCATTTATATAGACTAACAACAATATATTAACCCCTCAAAATTATCATCATACAAAATGGATTACCCTCCTACAATGCCCCCAATTTACCCCAAGGAAATGTCCTTGGAACAAATTATTGAACTAACTATATCTGAACTTATACCCGCATGGAAAAAGATAGAAAAACAAGATAGAAAACCTCTGACCTTACCAGCATTAGATACCGGCATAAGACTGGAGGGCATATTTCATGG
>Ga0114920_10000816_pt1 | contig 13849 bp, 11 predicted proteins | sample ChitaG_FD_88683 | JGI IMG/M metagenome (GOLD analysis project Ga0114920, IMG submission 88683) | Deep subsurface microbial communities from South Pacific Ocean to uncover new lineages of life (NeLLi) - Chile_00310 metaG | ecosystem: Environmental > Aquatic > Marine > Oceanic > Sediment ... | reverse complement strand
AACCGGAGCGGCAGGATAGGGGGCAGTCGTGTCAAATCTGGAAACAACGATCGGAGCTGTCCACTGGTAGCGGGATTGCAGCTTTGCCGCGCCCCATCCCATAGGATTTTCCGGCCAGGCAGTAATAATCCGAGCCTGACGTGTTTCGTAATCCCAGCGAGTGATCAAACCGCCATAGCTTCCCGCATAGACGATATCCGGATTATCGTGGCGGGGTGCAATATGTCCACTTTCACCCCCTCCCACAGGATGCCAATCAGGTTTATCAATGCTTCCTCCTGTAGTACGGCTGGCAATGCGGACAGTGGAATTATCCTGCTGAGCTCCATAAACCCTGTAAGGAAAGTGATTATCGGTTGTGACATGGTAAAACTGAGCTGTTGGTTGGTTGTCCTGTGCTGTCCATGAAATCCCGCCGTTATAACTCACATTAGCACCCCCATCATTCGAATTTATCATCCGGTCGGGATTTTCAGGGTCAATCCATAAATCATGATTGTCGCCATGGGGTACGCGGATGGTCGTATAAGTCCTGCCTCCATCCACTGAACGGTAAAAAGCTGTGTTGAGGACATACACAGTGTCTGCATCCTTCGGGTCGGCATATATCCGGGTATAATAAAATGCTCTCTGGCGCAGACGGCGCTCATCATTCACCCTGCGCCAGGTTTGACCTCCATCTTCTGAACGGAAGACTCCGCCATCTTTGGCCTCAATAATGGCCCAAACTCGGTCCGGACTTGTTGACGAAACAGTCACTCCGATTTTGCCGAGCATGCCCTTGGGAAGTCCTGGATTACGAGAAATCTCAGTCCATGTATCTCCCCCATCTGTTGATTTGAAGAGTCCGCTTCCGGGTCCTCCACTGGAGAGGCTGTAAGGAGTGCGATAGAACTCCCAGAGTGCCGCATAGATGACCCTGGGATTTGAGGCGTCAAGGATCAAGTCGACAGCTCCCGTCTTCGCATCCCTGTCGAGAATCTTCTCCCATGTTTTCCCACCGTCTTGCGTGCGGAAAACTCCTCTCTCTTCATTGGGTCCGTAGACATGCCCGAGCGCTGCAACATAAACAATATCAGGATCTCGAGGATGGATACGCACCCTTGCAATCTGGCTTGTATCTCTCAAACCGATGTGTATCCACGTCTTCCCGGCATCAGTGGATTTATATATACCATCCCCGTGGGAGACATTTCCTCGCATCTGTGTCTCACCCATTCCCACATAGACCACATTCGGATCCCATTCTGAAACTGCAATGGCGCCGACCGAACCGGTCTTGAAGAACCCATCTGAGACGCATCTCCAATTCAGACCGCCATCTTCGGTCTTCCAGACACCTCCTCCTGTCCCTCCAAAATAATAAGTATAAGGCTTGCTGGGGATTCCAGCTATGGCTGTCGAACGTCCACCCCGATAGGGACCAATACAGCGCCACACCATCGATTTGTAAAGATTCGGGTTGAAACGGTTGAACTTCTTTGATGACTGAGTCAAATTTCCTGTTGAAGAATTCAAGAAGCTGCAGATAAAAATGAAGCAAAAGAGCATAGTGAACAAGACTCGAGATTTTTTCATGGTGTACCTCCCTCCTTTGAAATCTTTCTCATTTTTGGTTCATCTCCCAATTAGTTGAAAATCATGACGGAGTAAGAAGGCAAGTTGTCATTCCTGCGGAAGCAGGAATCCAGGCCTGTGCCCGCGCAGGCGGGTAGCGGGAAACCAGTGAAATCACATTTAGATATCTCTGGATTCCTGCTTTCGCAGAGCCTGCCCCTGTGAAAACAGGGGAATGACGAAAGGATAGGAAAGACTTTTCATCAACTAAATGGGAGAAGAGCCTCATTTTTTTATTTTCAACGCCTTCTCTTTTTAAATGCAAGAATAATCAATGGCGGCGTGATGAGTGTTGTAAGAAGGGACATTCCCAGGACAATAGTATAAATCTCCTGGGTAATCGTATGGAGGGAGAGGCCAACGAGCCCGACAATGATCCCCACCTCTCCTCTTGGGACCATGCAGACTCCTATCTGAATTCTAGTTTTCCAGTCATTTTTCCAGCAAGCCAGAGCAGCCCCGATCATCTTGCTCAATACAGCCACTGCCGTTACAAGCAATATTAAAAAGAGTAAACGGGGCTTTAAGAATGCGCTGGGATCAAGATGGGCTCCCATCATTACAAAAAAGAAAGGGAGAAAGAACTCGTTGACATACTTGACTTTATTTTCCAGATCATAGACGCCGGCCAGCTCATCGATCACAATTCCTGCCATAAAAGACCCGATTATTGCAGCAAGACCGATCACATCAGCCAGCTCTGCCAGACCCAAACAGAGGATAACAGATAAAACGAAAGGACCTTCAGGAATATTTAATCTTTCGATCCAGCGACGTGAGCTTGCGGCCAATTTAGGTCCCCACCACATAAGGAAGCCGACAAAAGCAATGGATTCCATCACCAACAGGGAAAACTCAAGCGTTTGAAACTCTCCTCTCGCTAATCCCTTGACCAAGGCCAGAACAATCAGGGCAAAAATATCATCTAAAACTGCCGCTCCCAAAACAATATAGGCGACTTTATGCTTGATTAATCCTAGATCTTTCAGTACCTTGACAGAAATCCCGACGCTTGTAGCCAGAATAGCTGTGGCGATGAACAGGCTTTCGACAAATTCATAACCCACAAGCAACACGCTTACAAGGCCCATAACCAAAGGAAAGATCACCCCGAGGATTCCGACAAGGATTGCGGTTCGGCCAACTGCAAAAAGATCCTTCACCCTAATTTCCAATCCCACGTGAAACATCAGGAAAACCACTCCGATCTCAGCAAAAGACATCAAAACATGGTTTGAATTATCGATTACGCCAAGCACATAATTTCCCAGAAGCACTCCAGCCATCAACTCCCCTATGATAGGGGGCATTCTCAACCTGACACAGATTTCCCCCAGAACTTTGGCAGAAGAGAAAATAATGAAAAAGTAAAAAAGGAGATTTCCTGCTTCCATGTTATTGCATACTCATTATAATCTGGCTGGGCAAGAAAGCAACAACCTGAGGATTTCCTTCATATTCTTCTATCCAAACTCATTTTCCCCTTGGTTTCAGCAATATTCTAAGAGATTGCTTCACCCTTTCAGGGCTCGCAATGACAAAGGTGGGCTTGATGAATCAAGCCCCTACAATACATCAAATCCCTGCAATACATAATGTGGGCTTGATGAATCAAGCCCCTACAATATATCAAATCCCTGCAATACATAATGTGGGCTTGATGAATCAAACCCCTACATGAATCAAGCCCCTACAAATTCCTAGCGTTTGATCAGTTTTTTTACGGCGGATTTTATGTGTTCGGCATCTATTCCGTATTTATCCAATAGTTCCTCAGGTTTGCCGGAACGAGGCATATCATTTATGGCAAGATGAACGATTTCTGCTTTTCCATTTAAGGCCTGGGCAACAGCATCACCCAATCCGCCATTCTGGAAATGATCTTCAACAACAACAGCTTTCCTTCCTGTTTTTGCGACCTCTTTAGTGATATTGTCTTTATCTATCGGTTGAACAGAATAGGCATCGATAATCCGGATCGAAATATTCTCCCTGCGCAGCTCCTCATAAGCTTTTAGTGCTTCATGGACAGTTATCCCTGCCGCTATAACAGTAGCCTTATCATTCTTGCTCCTTTTTATGATTTTTGAGCCTCCAATCGGGAATTTATCTTCTCTGCTGTAAAGGAGTGGAGTAGCGGGTCGAGTTGTTCTTATGTAGGAAAGGCCTCTATATTTTGCCAAAGATTCAACGCAAGCCTCTGTAGAATAAGCATCACAGGGGTACAGGACAGCGCAGCCTGGGATAGATCTGAACATGCCCAGGTCTTCAAGTCCCATCTGCGAGGGTCCATCTGCTCCAATACTCACCCCTGAGTGGGAACCACAAAACTTTATATTTGAAAAAGAATAGGCAGCCATCCTAATCTGGTCATGAGCCCTGGGCAAGAAGGCGGAAAAAGTTGCTATAAAGGGTATAAAGCCCTTAGCGGACATGCCTATCCCCATGCCAGCCATGTTCTGTTCAGCAATATATGTTTGGAACGCTCTTTTTGGAAAAGCCTCAAAAAATGACTCAGCGTATGTTGAATTCTTTACATCCCCATCAAGAGCCACCACTGCTTCGTTGACTTTGGCAAGGTTTAAAAGAGCATTACCGTAGGCGCGTCTTGTTGCAGTTTTATCATTATAGATATTTTTTCTAAAATTATATTTTTTGATGGGTTTAAGGCTCTTCATCTTTCTTGGCTTACGAACATACTTTCTGGCATCAATAGATGGTATGGGGCTGAGTTCTTCAAGGGCTCTTTTCATTTCCTCCTCTTTAAGAGGTTTTCCGTGCCAGCCGTTTTTATCTTCAATAAAGGAAATTCCTTTTCCTTTAATTGTTTTAGCCAAAATGACTGTCGGCTTTACATTTTGTCGTGCTTTTTTGAAAGCTTTTAAAATCTCTGGGATTCTGTGCCCGTTGATTGGAATCGTCTCCCATCCAAAGGCTTGGAACTTTCTCTTGTAGGCTTGGACATCATGCCCGTGCATTGTTGCCTCTGACTGCCCCAATCTGTTTATATCCATAATCGCACAGAGATTGCCCAGTCTAAGAAGAGAACCCATGTTAGCTGCCTCCCAGACTGCGCCTTCCGCACATTCACCATCCCCCATGAGAACATAAACTCTTCCTGGCGATTTTGCCAGCTTCATGGCTAAAGCCATCCCGACTCCAACTGAAAGCCCTTGTCCGAGAGAACCTGTCGCCGCTTTCACCCACTTCATCCTCGGTGTAGGATGTCCCTCAAGCGTGCTCGTTATTTTTCTTAAATTCATCAGGCTTCCCTCAGGGATAATGCCCGCTTCAGCATAGGCAGCCCATAAGATAGGTGCAGCATGCCCTTTCGAAAGAACGAGCTCGTCGTTTGCTAAATCCTCTGAATCTTTGGGATTATACTTCATCTCATCAAAGAACAAACACGCAGTAAGGTCTGCCATGGATAGGCAGGTCGTAGGATGACCTGACCCAGCTTTAGTGGTCATCTTAATTGAATGAATGCGCAATCTCTTTGCTATCGCTTCCAAGGCTTTTCTTTTTTCCATAGGCATATACCCTCCTTATTTCGAGCTCATTAAAAGTATTTATTCATCCCGTTGACGACAATCTGCTGTTTAAAAGAACGGATTATTATAATATCTTCTTCTCAGCTAAACAACATTTATTTGTTGGGGACGTTCCCTTTTTTTCATACCAAAGACTTGTCGATTTTTTTCGAAAACCCAAAGAATGGTAAATGGCCAGAGCATCGGCGTTTTCCTTATCTGCTGTCAGCTCAGCCATCTCAACTCCCCTCTTCTTTAAATGGTAAAGTCCGACCTTGAGCAGATTTTTGCCTATTCCTCTTCTCCGATAATCAGGATCAACCCCTAACATGTGAATGCGTCCTTTTTTCTGAACATCTCTCTGGCCCCTGTCGCCAATCAAATGCATCCAGCAGTAGCCAACTATCCTTTTCTCTCCTTTTGCCACAATGACATCCTTCAATCTACTCTCTGTTAGATTGAGGTAGTAGATTATTTCTTCTGTTGTATTAGGGCAGAAGCCCCATGTTCCGGTAAAGCATCTATTCTGAATTTTGGCGAGAAGTGCTTCTTCTCCGGGCTTCAGTGAGATAATTTCCTGAGAGCTCAAATCAAACTTGTCATCTGGCAAACCTTGAAGACCAATCTCTAACCCATGGAAGTGTCGAACTACGGAAAAGCTGGACTTTGAGAGCAAACCTCTAGCTGCTGCATTATCCTCGGATACACAGACATGGGCAATCTTAAAACCCAGTTTTTCTGCTCTCTCTAGGATGGACTCCATCATTTCCCCGGCTAATCCCCTTCCTCGATGGCGCACGGAGATCAAGCCGTTGAGAATGACTCTGCCAATTTTTGGCTCAGGACTCATATCCGCGCACCCGATGATCTTTCCTTTCCACTCTGCTAAAAGAAGATGTTGCTCTGGAGAATAGCCTGGCTTATCCATCTTTTTTTGAAATAATTGAGTAACGCTCTTCCATTCGTCAGGTAAAAACATGTCCATACTGTTGAAGAATTCCATATATTTTCCAAAATCATCTGGGGAATAGTGTCTTATAATGTAGGAAGAATCACGCATCTTGATTAACCTGAATTATTCATAAAAACTGCCGATACCTATATTAATTTTCAATTTTTCTACCTCTTAGTATTATTTCTCACAAGATCAAGAGAATTACCCTTTTCGTTATATTTTTTTTAATCATTATCGTCATTTTTTATGAATAATTCAGGTTAGTTGTAAATATTAACACCTGTTTTACAAAATGTCATTCCTGCGGAGCTTGTGCCCGCGCAGGCACAAGCTCCGCAGGAATGACGAAACGGAAAAAAAGATGCTTACTTTACTAACAAATAAATTGCATCAGGAAAAAAGATATTATACAATTTCTCGAAATAATCGCAATCTAAAAGATAGGCCTATGGAAAAAAAGAAGACTGACATGCTGGTTGTGACCCCACATCCAGATGATGCCGAATTTGGAGTCGCCGGGACTGCAGCCAAATGGACACGTCAGGGTAAAATCGTTGTCTATGTAGTATGCACTAATGGAGATAAGGGAACTGAAGATTACAACATTAAACCAGAGCAGTTGGCTAAGATCAGGGAAAAGGAACAGCTGGCAGCAACCGAGCTTCTGGGTGTCAAAGAGGTTGTCTTTCTCCGTCATCCTGACCAGAGCCTTGAAGACACTCCTGAATTCCGGAAAGAGATCGTCAGGCTCATAAGAACCTATAAGCCAGAAATCGTGGTTACCTCTGCTCCCTACCGCCGCTATATCTGGCATAGGGACCACCGGATTGTAGGACAAGTAACTTTGGATGCTGTCTTCCCTTATTCCAGGGATGTTTGGGCTTATCCTGAGCTCCTTGACGAAGGCCTTGAGCCACATAAAGTCAGGGAGGTATGGCTCTGGGCATCAGACGATGTAAACTTCCGCTCTGATATCACCGAAACGTTTGACCTGAAGCTAAAAGCCCTCCAATGTCATAAAAGCCAGATAAAAGAGCCATTTGCCTCAGAAATGGAAAAATGGCTGTGCGAGCGGGCAAAAGACATGGCAGAAGGTGAAAAGTTTAAGCTAGCCGAGGGCTTTCACCGGGCGGAAATATGGTGGTAAGAAAAACTTTCTTTCTTGTGATTTCTCTGAAAAGGTCATAGGTTTCTGCTGCCGTCTTATCCCAGGAAAAGTTATTTATGACATTCTGGCAGATTCTATCTCTCGACCATAACCTCATATCATTTGAAAAGAAATACTCCAAAGCGTTGGAAAGTGAGGAGGGATCATTTGGGGAAAAAGAGAGGCCGTTTTTCCCTTCTTTAATAATGGTTGTCATCTCTCCAATTCGAGAAGCGATAACAGGGGTTCCGCAAGCCAGCGCCTCAAGGGCCACCAATCCAAAGGATTCATAAAGAGACGGAAAAACAAGCGCATCAGCTGCAGAATAATATCTTCTAAGTTCATCTTGTTTTTTAGAGCCCAAAAATTGGACCTTCCCCCTGAGGTTTTTCTCTTTTATAGCGCGCCTGATGCGAATAAATTCTTTACTCCTGGGAAGATCAATGGTTTTCCTTCCTCCTCCAATAACTATCAATTTCAGCTTATCATACAGAAGAACATCTCTCAGCCTTAATAATTCCAAGGCATCGATCACGGTCATGAGCCCTTTTACCGGATCAATTCGACCCACATAAAGAAGAACTCGATCATCTTCCTTGCAGTGTATCTCCTTCAAAACTTCAAGGCTCTTGAAAGGATAGAAAATCTTCCTGTTGACTCCAGGATATATGACCTTCACCTTTGAAGGCGGAATTTCATATTCATCGATCAAATTTCGTCTTTCCTGTTCAGAAGAAGAGATCAGGGCGTCTGAAACATGGGCAAAATGTTGTTCAGCGCTTATTCTACACTTGTGCTCTGTTCCGTTATTTTCCAAGACTATCCCCTTCAAAAAAGCCAGCGTATGATAGATATGAATAAGCGGAAGACCGAATCTCTGCCTTAGCCTCTCCCCCACCAATCCAGAAAGCCAATAATGGGTGTAGATAAGGTCGTAGCTTTCCCTCTCTCTAATAATAAAATTCTCCAGATTCTCATAAAATTCAGGGAGAAAGCCATAGAGTTTTATCCGGTCAATCGGTCTCTCTGGCCCTCCTTTTAAATGCACGACTCGAGCTCGAGGAGAAAAATGCCTAATTTCTCTAATTTTCGGGTTCTGGATACGAGTAAAGATGTCTATTTTCACCTCAGGAAAATTTGAAAAAGAGGAACTCATCTCTCTCAAATAGACGTTCATTCCACCTGTACCGTCTCCTCCCAAAAGAGAGAAAGGGCAACAATGGAAGCTGATAGCGCAAATCCTCATGTTTAACTTTCCTGTGGAGTCAGATTTAAAGTAAATATTTTACTATCTTCAGCACCAAAATAATACTTGTATTCCTCTCTTCCCCTTAAAAAATCGGCTTTCTCTTTCCTCTCTGATATGGCTTTCTCAATAGAATGATTAAAAAGGTAGATACCAGGGCTAAATCGGGCGAAATCTCTACTGTAGGCTACATTGTAAAAATATATTTGGTTAGAATAAATGAAATTCAAAAGAGCTGCCATCATCTCATCTTCATGATATAAAAAAACGAGCTCAACCCAATCCTGGAGGAAGAATCGATAAGTCATCTCACGGAAAAAACTGATCATGCCTTTGGTTTCCCAAAATTTTTCTTTTAAAGGACTGCTCTTTTTATGCAAAGCTATAAAAAGTTCAATGGCGGATTCTAATTCTTGGGGATCTGTGACTTTTTTTACTGTTACACCATCTAAAGATTCCAGTCTCCTCAATTTACGCCGGATCTCATGACGGTTTTTTTTGTTAAGGCTTTTCATGTAATCTTCATAGGAAGATGGAAGCTCAAGCAAGGGAGTAACTTCTGTCTCAGTGAGTGAACAAGAATATTTATATTTAGGCGCTAATCTAGGCAGAAATTTCAATGTAGGCGAGGAATGTTTTATATTCATCAATTCAATCTTTTCTATGCCTGGATAATTCTCTCTGATAAATTTCAATAAATACTCATAAAATTCTTTTCTTCTCTCGTTGAGTGTTATGATATCACAATAATCACTGACCTCTTGGCTGGCGATAAAGCAGAGGCATTCATCTCTAATCATAAACGGACAAATTCCTACAGGATTCCCTTTCTCATCCTTGAAAATGAGGATCTCGAGTGAACTTTCACCTGAGAAGTATTTCCACCAAGAAGAGATCCATTCATGCGTGAAAAATATGCAATTCTGCTCTGAAGAGAAAAGAAGTCCATTCCACATGTCTCTTCTTTTCTCTAAATTTTCGAGATCACAGATGCGCTCAACTTTCATGAATCTTCTATTTTAACCTTTCTCCTGATTTTATTCACCTCTCTGCACCTTGGGCATTGTGAGCGACCAAAGGAAACGTGGCAATCTCAGATCTAGGGGCTTATAATTATTAATGTAGGGGCTTAATTCATTAAGCCCACCTTGGAGGAGTCAAACGATGCATCAATCTCAGATGTAGGGATTTAATTCATTAAACCCATATTTTATTTACATAAAATTAATTTTCAAAAAGCGGTGGGCTTGATAAATCAAGCCCCTACAAATATGAGATTGCCACGCGCACCTCGCAATGAAAATAAATATGAATTCATTTTACAGTTTTTCTCCAAATTTCATCAACTCCTTAATTAGGAGTCCCCTTAATTTGTAAAAAAAGTGAACCTTTTATAGAAAAAATTCGTCTTTTATTATAGAAATGGATAATTCTATTAAAGTATTTAAACCTGAATTATTCACGAGTCGAGGTTGCTGCAGATGCAAGGCGTCGGCCCATGAAGCTGTGGTCGTCCACTGCGAATGGGCCGCAACGAAGCAGATGCGGTGAGATCGGCTCGCCTGAAGGGTAAAAAATGCCGATTATGATTAAAGAGAATCTAACGAAAAAAGCTATTCCCTTGATCTTGTCCGAAATCATGCTAATAAGCATATAAAGTTGAAAAAAAGAGATATCGGCAGTTTTTATGAATAATTCAGGTTAAAATAAGAGCATAATATCAATGAAAAATATCACCCCAAAAATCACCTCTAGAGAGGATTTACTTGCTTCTATATCCAGGTGAAACTAATTTCTTAGGGAAAGAATTCCCTTCCACAATTAAATGAAGTGGAATAAGTACGAATTTCTTGACACAGCAGTGCCTTTTTTCTTATTATGCTCTCTACAAGAAGCTAAATTCTTATAACTTTAAGGAAGATTAAACAACGATGAATCCTATCGAATCAGAAGCTGACAAACGGCGCTTTCCACGGGTGAAGGCTCGAGTCTTACATACTCAGCCCAGGTTTTACGGCCCCCCCAGGCTGCATGGACAAAAGCGCCCAATATCCAACATAAGCCCTGGAGGAGTGAGGATTTACAGCGACGAGACCCTCAAAGAGGGAAAATCGGTACAAATCGAACTCGAGCTTCCTTCTGGAAAATCGGTTAAAGCAACTGCAAGAGTGGTGTGGATAGACGAGCTTCCTCCAGGTTCCGAAGGCCGATTTGATGTCGGACTCGAGTTCTTTGTTATATCTAAAGAGGCCTTTGATGAACTCGAGTCCATATCGGAGAATGGATCCCCCGTCGAGTAGCCAAATATTATCTTTGTTTTTTCACAAGGAGAAATATCCATGAGAAAAAAATTTCTCTTAATAATTCTACTCCTGCCGGTCCTTCTTACGGCCCAAACTGAAAAAAAACAGGATGTCTGGGAGCCCATGAAGTTATTCGTCGGAAAATGGGAAGGCAAGGGAGAGGGAAAATCTGGAGTCTCAAAAGTAACGAAAGATTTTCAATTCGTTTTGAACGAAAAATTCCTCCAATTGAAGACCAATGCCGTCTTTGAACCTCAAGAGAAAAACCCTAAAGGAGAGGTTCATGAAGATTGGGGGTTTTTTAGTTTTGATCAATCCAGAAAAAAATTTGTCTTTAGACAGTTTCATGTAGAAGCATTCATAATTCAGTATATCCTTGAGGAAATCTCAAATGAAGGAAAAACAATCGTTTTAAAATCTGAACATATAGAAAATGGCCCGCCCGGGCTCGAAGCAAAACTGATTTACAAGTTTATCGATGATGATACATTAGAGGAAGGTTTTTATCTTGGCTTTGCTGGAAAAGACCTCGATTGTTATATTACGAACCTCTTAAAGCGTAAGAAATAGATAGAAGCCCCCTGATTAAACATCGTCCTTCAAAGGGGGTAATAATTCACTCATCGAAATATCACCCTAAAAATCATCTCTATAGGTGATTGTCATTCTCTATCTGTTGTGTGAAAATTATTTTGCCTTGCTTAGCTGGCTGGGCAAGGTAAGACCCTCCTTTTCCCCTTTTCCTTATCTATTCCCCCAACAGCCAGCCTCTCTTTTTATAACAAAATCTAAAAACTCCACCGATGGCCTACTAAAATAGCTGGATTCTTCATTTCTACAATGAGGCCAGCAATAAAAAGCCAGTCATTCGGTATCCAGGACAGGCCAAGGTGGAAATTGAGACCATCATAGCTTAAGAAAGGACTCCAGCGTTCTGTTACAGTCAAGGTTAAATTAGCCAGGAAATACTCCCGATCAAAGTCAGGTAATAAGCTAGCTAAGCCAATCGAAAATCGAGCAGAGAATTCTCCGCCGAAATCAAAGGCCTTTGTCAATTGGATAAACACCGATTGATCACTTCCTCCAGTTTGTACGCTGCCCGTTCCCAAAATAATGCCAGGTCTCAAAGATGATTCATCTTCAGAAAGAGGCTGCCACCGAATACTCCAAATGAGTTTTTTAGATTTAACTGTGTAACCCAGACCTAAATCAAGCCAGGAAGTTATTCCGGCGCGAAAATTAAAAACTCCTGTTTCATCCTCACCTTTTGGAATGGACATTACAGTCGAAATTAGAGTTCCAGAAGGCAATATAGCTCCAGTACTACGGCCCGAGCCAGAACAGATTGGACAGCCAGGACCACATTGCTGAGCTGAAGAATTAATAGCTAATCCTAATATTATGATAATAATTAAAGCTCCATATCTTCGCATTTGTAAACTCCGCTCAGACCCACCCCAATCGCATGAGTGTCTTGTTCGCTTTCCAAGCAATAAGCGCTCCTATTCCGATCAGCATAAAGGTTAAGATTGGACTGAAAGTGTCATAAACTTGCAATCCTAAAATAATGGCAGAAATCACCAAAAACAGACAGAAAGTTGCCAATCTCTTACGTCTCACTCGGTAAGGCCTCATCTGCGCTGAGAAGCCATCTGGCACAGCATCTTCAGGACCTATTTTTGACATAAAGGATTCAATTTTAGGCTGAAGACTGAAATGGACATAAGATAATAACCCCATCATAGTGAATACAATGAGCATTTTTGCTAGCACAACCCAGCTTGTCCAGAGAGCCTCAATACCCAACGGGCCAAAAATGAGCAGTAATACGCCCGAGATTAGCACAGTCCATTGGAATACATAACATCTGATCGCACCGTGTCGGATGATATTCTCCATATACCTATCTGCATAGTAGTTAAATGAGGATCCCAATAAAGCCCGTTCATTAACAACTATAAGATTAAACATAGGAGTTGACATGAATACAAAACCCATCACATGAAGAAATATCAATACATTGTAAAAGATTTCCATGATACCCTCCTATTCATTGAAAAATCAGAGAAAATTAAATTCGGCTTGATTGCTTATATAAACAAGCTAACGATTATAAATAATTATCATGTGATAACACAATTGTCAATTATTATTATAGGTATTATAAAGATTGTCGGCATTAACTCGATTTGTCTTCAATTCCACTTTTCTACAAAATGGCGTTAAATTATTGACACCTGCATAATAAATGTCCGCTGTTTCGTCATTCCCGCGAAGCTTGTGCCCGCGTAGGCGGGTAGCGGGAATCCAGAGAAAAAAGACTGGATTCCGGGTTTCCCCACTTTCGTGAGGACAGGCAAGCCCGGAATGACAAGAATAATAAGGATAGGACATTAATATTACAGGTATCAATAATTATATACGATTACTGTTGATCACAGTCTAGAGCAGATCCCCTACTTCTTAAAACCGGGCTATGTGACTAAATTTGTGTCCAAATCTAGTCCGATCTCTGACAGATAAGCCATTCAAACGGTCACAAGTCTATCCGAGTCCCGCACGATCTCGTAATGATCCTTGAGGGTTGACAGCGGACAAATCTCCGATTCTTCAAAGCTGCGTAGTTTCAAGCAGGTGCCGCAAGCGAAGAATTGACCTCCTGCATCAAGAACTTTCTGTGCCTGCCCCTTCACATCGAATTTTGAGTCTCTAATACTGTCTATCTCCACCCCCTTACCCGACAGAAAAATGCGCACCTCGTCGCCTTGCTCGAGACTATAAAGAGCAAGACGCAGTGCATTAAAGACAGTTTCTGGTTCAGCCTGAGTGATAATCATTCCGAGTTTCATGAATCAAGCTCCTTTTCGCACCTTCTTTCTGGAAAAAACAATACTTAAATGAAATAAACTGGCACGCCTGACAGGATTCGAACCTGCGACCTACGTATCCGGAGTCCGTCGCTCTATCAAGCTGAGCTACGGGCACACCCTGTTGAGAATGATATTACTCAATCAGAGCATTATTGTAAATCAGAAGTAACAGTCATAATTT
>Ga0114920_10000815_pt1 | contig 13867 bp, 13 predicted proteins | sample ChitaG_FD_88683 | JGI IMG/M metagenome (GOLD analysis project Ga0114920, IMG submission 88683) | Deep subsurface microbial communities from South Pacific Ocean to uncover new lineages of life (NeLLi) - Chile_00310 metaG | ecosystem: Environmental > Aquatic > Marine > Oceanic > Sediment ... | reverse complement strand
TGGCCAGCAACTCCTTCGCCTCAGTATCAGTCATTTTCCCCCGTTCAACACGCGATTGGATTCTTTTCCGGGTTTTATCTAGATTTGCCTTGAGTATATCTTCGTCTAAATCTGTAATGGTAACCTCAACCCCATGCTGGGCAAGTGCCTGACTGATGCCCATGCCCATAACTCCTGCTCCGACAATGCTTGCTTTCTTAATCTTCACGATTACCCCCCAGAACGTATTTATTTTATAGATTTCTTTTTCGCATACTCTATACTATTGTATGTTGCCCGGATGGCTAAGAGGTAAAGGCATTAAGGCCGGTGGCATTACGCCCGATGATTAATTTATGCATTTGGGAAGTGCCTTCCAGCAAGGTGGCTACCTTGACATCCCTGTAGTAACGCTCTACGGGATACTCATCGGAAAAACCATAGCCCCCGTGAACCTGAATGGCGTTGTTTGCCGCTCTCAAGGCAACCTCTGACGCGTAGTACTTTGCCATAGAGGTCTCAACAGTGTTTGGAACACCTTTGTTCTTGAGGTAGGCGGCTCTATAGGTTAAGAAGCGTGCCGCTTCTGTCTCCACAATCATGTCGGCAATCATTTCTTGTACCAGTTGATAGCTCCCTATAGGCTTCCCGAACTGCTGGCGGGTCTGGGAATAGAGTACACTGGCGTCGATGCAGGCTTGGGCCAAACCCACACAGCCGGCGGCAACACACAGACGAGCATTGTCAAAGGCGGTCATAGCAATCTTAAAGCCCTCACCCACCTGTCCCAGTACATTCTCCTCAGGTACCACGCAGTCCTTCAAGATTAGCTCGGCGGTGTTGGCAGAACGTAGCCCCAGTTTCCCATGAATATCCGTGCTGGAGAATCCGGGGGCATCCTTTTCCACCAAGAAAGCAGCAATCCCCCGGTGTTTCTTAGCCTTGTCTGTTTGGGCAAAGATTAGAGCCACCTCAGCTACCCCACCGTTTGAGATCCACATCTTGTTACCGTTGAGCCGCCACTTTCCTCCATCTAGCACAGCGGAGGTCTCAATGCTAGCTATATCGCTGCCCACGTTTGGCTCGGTGGTGGCAAAGCAGCCTAATATCTCGCCCTTCGTAGTACGTGGCAGATACTTTTGCTTTTGCTCCTCGGTGCCCCATTGGTTAAGAGTTAGCTGGAAAAGGGAGATGTGAACGGAAACAATGGATCGTAAGGCAAAGCTAACGCGGCCGAGTTCCTCCATCATTAAAACGTAGGCAATGTGGTCAATACCCATGCCACCATATTCCTCGGGCAACGGTGCTCCCAACAAACCCAGAGGTGCCATCTTGTCTAATATATCCCTCGGGAAGCGCTCGTTGCGGTCATCATCTCGTGCTTTTGGAAGGATTTCGTTCTTGGCGAAATCCTTCATCAGGTTGCGAATCATGATTTGCTCTTCTGTCAAATCAAAGTCCATGGGGCTACTCCTCCTTCAGTCATTGACTGTTGCGAACTCAGCTTCTAGCTGTTTCGAGCATCTTGCTGGCAAGTGCTGGTATTTCTTGTAGGGTTCTGGCTACTGGTACACCGGCTGCCTTAAAAGCGCTTATTTTACTTTTAGATGTGCCTCGTTCACCCATGATTATGGCACCGGCGTGCCCCATCGCCTTTCCTGGAGGGGCACTTCTACCGGCGATAAAAGCTATTACTGGCTTATCGAACTGCTCCTGGATATATTCTGCTGCTTCTTCCTCCATTGTGCCCCCTATCTCACCTACTATGACTACGCCTTTCGTCGGTTCATCCTCCTTTAATAGGCGCAACACATCTAGTATACGTAGACCTACGACCGGGTCACCACCTAGCCCAATAACTACACTTTGACCAATACCCTGTTCTGAGAGATGCGCTGCTATCTCATCACTTAGCGAGCCACTCCTTGAAATAACAGCAATTTCGCCAGGTATCACTGCTGAACCCGATATCATACCTAAGCTTGTCTGGCCAGGCACTATTATTCCCGGCGTGTTTGGACCTATGTAGCTTGTGCTTCTTCTGGCATATGCCTTAATCTTTAACTCATCGTGGAGGGGAACCCAATCGGTTATTATGACCATAAAGGCAACACCCGCGTCTATAGCCTCAAATGCCGCATCTTGCACAAATGAAGCCGGCACGTATATCACCGAAGCATCTATTCTGTGTTCATTTATAGCCTCCTGAACCGAATCATAGATAGGGATATCGAATAGTGTTTGCCCCCCTTTTCCCGGAGTAACCCCGGCCACGATTTTAGTCCCGTAATCTAGCATTAGCTTCGTTTGTAACGCTCCAAGCCTTCCTGTAATTCCTTGAACCAAAACATTGGTATCCTTGTCAACGAATATGGCCATTTCTACTGTCTCACCTAGCTATTCTTATCGCCTCTCTCGTTCCTTCTCCAATATCGGAATATAGGTTGACTTCTGAACCCTTGAGCAACTCTTGGGCGCGTTTTTGATAAAGCTCTCTTCCCCGCATAATTGCGATTATGGGAGTTTTAACTTTCACTTCCTTAGTGGCTTCGATTATCCCTTCTGCCACGGCATCTGGCGGGCTTACCATCATTCTCACCATTAACAGAATCACTTTGATACGCGGGTCTGATTTTGCCTTTCTTAGGAGAAGACCAACACCGTTTTTCATCCGCTCCTTAGATAAGCCTCCACCGGTATCCAAAAAACAGGCAGGACGTCCACCCTCATCCTCGATTGTGTCCAGCAGAGACATGGTGAGACCGGCACCATTTGCCATAACTGCGATATTGCCTTCTAGACCTACATAGTTTACTCCCCCCTTAACTCCCTCTCTTTCCCACAGGTTGTCAATACGCTGGATACGCAAATCTTGCCATTCTGGATGTCTAAAAAGTGAATGGTCATCTATTTCACATCTGGAATCGCCGGCAACCATTTCTCCTTCATTGGTTATAACTAGCGGATTGATCTCGGCAATACGGGCATCATAGGAGGCAAATACATCGTACAGTCGACAAAGTATTTTACTAGTTGAGATTAGAGTTTTCCCAGTCAACCCAATCTGGCGTATCAGGTTTACTGCTTCATAGACTCTCATTCCATAAAGGGGATTGATAGAGCTGGATGCTATTTTTTCAGGATTTCTTTTGGCAACCTCTTCTATTTCCACTCCACCCTCGGCGCTTACTATAGCTGTTGGTTCGCCATTCTTATCATCAACCGTTATGCCCATATACATCTCATTGGCAATGTCGAGCTTCTCCTCGACCAGCAGGCTATTGACCTTGCATCCTTTCAATTCCATACCAAGCATCTCTTGGGCTATCTTCTTAGCATCGTCGGCTGTCTTGGCAATCTTTATTCCGCCGGCTTTTCCCCGTCCGCCGGTTAAAATCTGAGATTTGATCACCACCTCTCTATCAATTTTGATAGCTGCTTGCTGTGCTTCCTCGCCTGTCCTGACTAAAGCTCCCTGTGGAACAGCAATACCACATTTCTTAAATATTTCTTTCCCTTCGTATTCATATAATCTCATAGTGCCTATATCTATCCGAGTTTATTACATTAATATAATTCCCTGCTGGTAACATGGTTTAATGATTTCGCCGCCTTACTGGTTGCATGGCCTTCTCTCCTTTAAAGTCTGACTATGCTCTTTCCTGCGAGCTGACGCACTTATATGCATAGATTTGGTATTTTAGGAGTCTTTTGTCTCGCACACGGATGAGTTGCTGGGAGCTAAAGCAAGAACAATCAAGGATAATTGTACAACATCTCCGCATATGTTTCATCTCCATTATTCACTATTTTTCTTCTCAACTGCTCCGCTTTGTTAAGTTGTTAGTACTCACTGGATACGAAGTCCTTGATCTGGGCATAGCTAAATACTGGCCCATCACGGCATACATAAAGATTGCCGATATTGCACCGCCCACACTTGCCGATACCGCACTTCATTCTTTTCTCTAAAGTAGTCAATATCTGCTCCGGTGTAAATCCTAGTCTCTCCAGCGCAGGGAAGGTAAACCGTATCATAATCGGGGGGCCACACACTATAGCTACCGAATTCTTGGCTGGGGGTTCTACCTCCTCCAATACTACGGGTACAAGGCCTACTCTTCCGGTCCAACTATCATCACCGGCGTCAACGGTGGTTGCCACATTTACTGTTTTGTCCTTATCCCATGCCTCTAGGTCGTAGGTAAAACAAAGGTCGGCCGGGCTACGAGCCCCATAAACGATATCTATATTTCCATATCTATCCCTGTTATCTATAGCATTCCATATGAGAGACCTTAGCGGCGCTAACCCAATACCGCCCCCAACGAATATCAGATTCTTGCCTTCTAGTAAATCGAGGGGGAATGAGTTGCCATAGGGGCCTCTAAAGCCTATCTCTGCCCCTTCACTAAGGCGGTGTAGCGCCCGGGTCAACCTACCTACCTTGCGTATACTGCATTCCAGATGCTCTCTTCTAGTGGGACTTGACGAAATACAGAATGGTGCTTCACCTATACCCAAAATAGAGAGCATGCCAAACTGCCCTGATTCAAAAGTAAAATCATTGCGGAGCTTCTCATCCTTGAAATTTAACTGAAAAGTCTTTGTGTCACCAGTTTCATCAATTATTCTCTCCACTACCGCCAAGTGCGGGAGATAAACATTGCCTTTAGCCATAAACTTTGGGTGGTGACTTATGTCAGCAGTTGTCATCGTTCACTTCTCCTGCTCACACTCTGCTTTAGCGGGTAGATTAGTCAAGGCAAGGGTGATATCCCAGTTTACCGGGCACAAACGAATACAGCGGCCACACCCGGTACAGCCTATTACGTCAAAGTTCATAGGATAAAACTCATACTTGTGACATACCTTCTGCCTCAACCGCTGCCATTTCTCTGGTCTAGGATTCTCCACAGGCATTTTGGTATAAAGAGGAAAGGCACAGCTATCCCAGTTCCTGAATCTCTCCCCGTGATTTTTAATAAATTCGTCGTTAATGTCAAAGCAATAGCAGGTGGGACAAAGGAAGGTACAGATACCGCAGCTTATGCATTTTAGAGCCACCTTCTCCCAATAATCTTTGTTGTCAAAACAGCTCAACAGCCTGTCCTTAACACCCTCGACGTTTATCTTCCTGGTTACTTTACGGTAGGCCGTCTCCTTAGACTCCTTGGCTCTGGTTTCAGCGGCTTTTCCAGCTGTTTCAGTAAAACTAGTACTAGTTAGTAGTTTATTGCCTTTATCGGTAATCGCTTCCATGAGAAACTCATCACCGATGTCAGTAAGTAATAGGTCTACATGAGACGAGTCATCAGGGCTGCTACCGAGCGAGGTGCAAAAGCAGCTGTCGTAAGGTCTGGTGCACGCCAGTCCAACCAGTACTGCCCCTTCCCTTTTAGCAAGGTAGTAAGGGTCCTCATAAGCATCGCGAAAGGTCATATCCAGCAGTGCCAGACTTCTAGCATCGCAAGGTCTAATACCGAAAACCAGTTGCTTTGGTGTGTCCAAGAGGGGCGCTTCTATATGATAGCCTTCCTTGTCTCTATGGAAGCTAAACATCTCCTCCATTGCAGGCAAGAAAAGGGCTTTAGGCGGTACGGTGGTGTTTCGATACCAGTCCAAGAAGGTAGTGTCTACGCCGTCCCACTTCGTCCACTTAGTCGCTCCTTCAGCCCGTGAAGGTGTCAATATAGTAAACTCGTTGCTCCATTCGCTGAGTAGCTTGGCTAAATCCCGTTTCTTTATTTTGTGTTTCTTCATCGGGCAACTTTCTACTTAACTAAATCTTCACTATCTGTGATCTCGTATGTAGCCATTAATGGTGGGATATCCTTGTCCATCCCTGCCTTATAGTGAAACAGTTCATCCGCTATCTGGTACATTTCTCGGCTCAGGCTTCGAAGTGGTATATTCACCGGACAGGCACGCTCACACTCACCGCAGTCGGTGCACCTACCCACCACGTGAATATTTCTGGTAACCTGAAATATCAGGTTGTCTTGCCACTTGGGTACGGGTAGCAACCATTGTGGCTCACTTTCTTCAACAAAGCAGCGTTTACAAAAGCACGCTGGACATATGTTGCGGCAAGCATAGCAACGCAGGCAACGGTTGAATTCATTTCTCCAGTAACTCCACCTCTGTTCAGGGGGCTTATCTTTCAATTGCTTTATCTTCGTTAGACTGTCAGCCTGGTTATCGACACCGATGGAAGAGGCTGGCTCTCCAAGAAGAATGTCATACTCTTTGGGGGTGGGCAACTCACAGCCGAGGCAGTTATCGTAGAGTACTTCCTGGATAGGGAATTCCTTCCGCTCCCCCTCAACTGCTACTACCACGCTGGCCTCAGCCCAGGAAATATCTATTATCTCATCGCGTTCCTTACCAGCTAACTGTTCTACTTTGTCGAGGTCAATAATTCCGGGGCAGGGGATTCCCAAAATTACTACATCGTCCCGGGTTACTTTATTATCTTGCAATAGACTGACGAGGGAGCGGCTGTCACACCCTTTAACCACAATGCCGACTCGCCCCTTAGTCTCAGTCAAAAACACGCTGAGGTTATTGTTTATGAAGGGGTTGATTACCAAGCGGTCAATATCGGCTTCATCACTGGTTATCAATGGTGTTGTGGTGAACTTCAGGCTACCATTCTCAAAGCCGATAATAATATCAACCCTGCCCTCTTTTAGTAGAGCTCTCGCCTCACGGCGAAGTTTCTGTTCCATTTCTCCGTATTTCATCGGCAAACAACCTGTTGGGCCCAATTTTCTTAATCTCTTTATTCATCTCGCTTAATAGCTCAGTGAGCTTACCAGCTTCAGAAGCTGAAACCCAGCTTAGCGTAACTCGTTGCGGTTCAACACCCAGATACTCAAGGAACTTCTTAGTTATAGACATCCTCCTCCGGGTGTAGTAGTTTCCTGTCTGATAATGGCAATCACCCGGATGGCATCCCGAGACAAGTACACCATCAAAGCCAAGGCAAAGAACCCTTATTATGAATAATGGATCGACTCGCCCAGAACAGGGGACTCGTATGATTCTAATATTGGCTGGGTACTTCTGACGGCTGGTGCCGGCTAGGTCAGCGGCTGCATAGCTACACCACTGACACAGAAAACCCAATAGTCTCGGTTCCCACGTACTAGCTTCTTTGTTCATATTTACTGACAAAGTAACTTGCTCCACTTCAAAATTATATCAGCATGCCACCAATCTGAGCTAAAATTTGTTCATTAGTAAAGTGTCTGAGGCCTATAGCATGACTCAGGCAGCTGCTTACGCAGGCGCCACAGCCTTTGCACAGGGCTTCATTTACTATGCAGACCTCCTTCTCCTCATCAAAAGAGATAGCAGTGTATGGACAGATAAGGCTACAAATCTTGCAGCCGGAGCAAAGGTCCTCATTAATAGTGGCTATAGCTGCCTCAATCTCTACTTCACCTTTGCTAATCATAGCCAAAACTCGGGCGGCAGCTGCTGATGCCTGAGCTACGGCATCGGGAATATCCTTAGGCCCCTGACAGCAACCCGCGATAAAGATACCGTCAGTGGTGGTAGCTACTGGGTCTAGCTTGGGATGCTTTTCCAGCAAAAAGCCATCAGCGCTTTGGCTGATGTTGAATAATCGAGCGACAGCCTCAGCATCTGGTTGTGGCTCCAAGGCTACACACAGGATGACCATGTCTACCGGCACCCTAATTATTGAGCCTAACAGTGTATCCTCAGCCACAACAACCAGTTTCCCCTTCTCCTCCTCGTTGATAGCCTGGTCAGTAACTTCGGCTACCTTCCCCCTTATAAAATTGGCTCCTTCGTCGGAAATGCGCTTATAGAATTCCTCATAGCCCTTACCAAAGCAACGCATATCTATATAGTATTGATATACCTCGGCATCGGTTTTCTCTTTTATTAGGTGAGCGTACTTAAGAGCATGCATGCAACATACTTGAGAGCAATACTCATTATAGTTTCTATCACGGCTACCTACGCAGTGAAGGATAGCAATACTCTGGGGAGCTGAGCCCTCTTTAATGACTATATTGCCCCCCGTTGGCCCAGCTGAGTTGACCAGTCTCTCAAACTCAAGGCTGGTAATGACGTTGTCCAGCCGTCCGTAGCCATACTGGGACATCGGGGTGGGGTCGAACACGTCGTAACCAGTGGCTAGGATTATCGAGCCTACCTCCACCTCAACTACTTCATCTTTCTGTTCAAAGTCGATGGCATCTGCCTCACAGACCTTCTCGCAGAGATGGCATTTTTCTTTCAGGAAATAGGTACAGTTCTCGATATCAATGACTGGTATATTAGGCACGGCTTGGGCGAATGGGGTATAGATGGCCTTCCTCTTACCCATTCCAGCGTCGAACTCGCTGTCAACCTTCACCGGGCACTTTTCTTGACATAATCCGCAACCGTTACACTTGTCGGCATCGACATACTTCGCCTTTTTCCTGATTTTAACCTTGAAGTTGCCCACAAAGCCTGATACCTCCTCTACCTCGCTATAGCTCATTAGCTCGATATGGGGGTGGGAGCCTACGTCTGTCATCTTCGGAGTGAGAATACAGGCTGAGCAATCCAGGGTGGGGAATGTTTTATCCAGCTGAATCATGTGCCCGCCAATACTGGGGCTCCTCTCCACCAGATAGACCTTGTGTTCGGAATTGGCGATTTCCAGGGCGGCTTGAATACCAGCGATACCTCCGCCTACTATCAGGGTGTTGGGATTAAGTGGAACCTTCCTGACCTCTAAGGACTGGTGGTAATAAACCCGCTTGACCGCAGCGCTGACCAGTGCCTTGGCCTTCTCTGTAGCCATCTCCTTGTCCTCTGTCACCCAGGAGCAGTGCTCGCGAATATTTGCCATCTCAAGTAGATATGGATTTAACCCTGCCTCCTGACAGGCACGGCGGAAAGTAGGCTCATGCATTCTTGGCGAGCAGGAAGCCACCACTACTCGATTGATACCAGAATCCTTAATATCCTTTCTGATAATTTCCTGCCCTGGCTCGGAGCACATGAAGATGTAGTCACGAGCTATTACCACAGAGTCTAAATTCTGAGCAAACTCGGTCAGTTCCTTGACATCAACTGTGCCGGCAATATTGCTGCCGCAGTGGCAGACATAGACACCGATTCTGGGTTCGCTCCCCATATTGCCTCCATCTTTGTTAGATAGCCTTTTTGAACTAACTCCGCAATGACTCCCTGGCTACAGGGCTTCTTGGACTAATTCGGCGATATCCCTAATTTCAATCACATCGCTCTTTTCCGAGGTCAGCACGCTGTCCTCAAAGTTGAGCATGCAATAAGGACAGGCCACCGCCAGGACATTGGCGCCTACTTCAAGGGCCTGCTCTAGCCTGATATCGGAGAATCTTTCGCCGCTTTTAGTTTCCATCCAGATCCGGCCGCCTCCCCCCCCGCAGCATAAGCTGTTTTCACGGTATTCCCACATCTCAACCAGCTCCAGGCCAGGGATGCTCTTTAGAACTTCCCGAGGCTCATCATAAATATCATTATGACGCCCCAGGTAACAGGGGTCGTGATAAGCAACTTTCTTATTTACCTCTTTGGTAAGGTTCAGTTTGCCTTGTTTAATAAGGTCGAGTAGATATTGAGAGAAATGGATTACCTCAAAATTGGCTCCAAGCTCAGAGTATTCGTTCTTAAAGGTGTGGTAGCAATGGGGAAGTAACCACCACCTTCTTAACGCCAGCCTCAGCAAAAACGCTGATATTACTTCGGGCTAGACTTTGGAATGCGTCCTCGCTACCCGCTTTGCGGATACTCTCACCGCAACAGACTACATTGTCGCCTAAGATGCCAAAATCTACATCAGCCTTCTTTAGGATATTGACTGTAGCTGGGGCAACTCTCCGGGCAGATGGGTCGTATACCTGATAACAGCAGGGAAAGTATAATATCTCCGTTCCCTTGGTATATGTCTTTATATCAAGGTCTTTGGCCCAATCGGCTCGCTTCTCCGGCAGCTCTCCCAGTGGATTGCCTACGGCCAGAAGGTTTTTACCTGTAATCCGAAGCGAGTCAGGGACCTTGGCTATGCCAAATTCTGAAACGGCCCTGCGTAAGGCTCTCATAATGTCTATTATTTCCACACCCCGGGGACAGCGCTCAACACAGAGTCCACAGCCAGCACACTGCCACACATCTTCATCTTCAAAATCAATCAAACCCAATTGACCCTGGTGCATTATGCGGCGAACTATGAAATCTCTTACCCTGTTCCAGGGGCATACGGCAGTACAGGTACCACACTGGTAACATAGTTTGAGGATTTCGCCACCTTCCTCCGTTATGATTTCTATCACTTCTTTAAGCGGAGTTACTGCCCGCATAATATTCTCTCCTCCAGGTTGCTAGTATGATGTCATCCCGTTAATTGCCTATGGTTTGTCTGATTTATCACTAATCTATCCTGAATTTGGCCTTCCCTTCTTGGTAAAGGTCTCCACATCTTTTTGGCCATTACTATCATCCCCATAGCTACTAGCTTAGACTTTCAGGCCTTTTAAGATATCTTTGGCAATAATGCTTCTTTGGAGTTCCAGGGTAAGCTCGATAGTGCTGGTGACTAAGGCATTGCGACACAGCCTTTCCATGGGTAATCCGGCTATACAGGGTGGCCCATTGAAAATGTAGGCTACCCGGTCGGCGACACTACCGAGCATTTTGGCAGTGAATAGCTTAACCATAGCCGCCTCATGCCTTATAGGCTCTCCGTTATCTGCCTTGCCAGCCGCTTCATAAACCATGAGTCTGCCAGCGTGAGCCTCTACCGCTATATCAGCTAGCGCTGCCTCAATACTGGTTCGCTTGGATATAAGTTGTCCAAATGATTGAAAGGACTGGGCCTGTGTCACTGCTTCCTCAAGTAATCTCTGAGCTACCCCCACACACCTGGCGCCTCTTATTACCCGGCTCGATGGTAGCCACTTCTTGCCTAAGTGGAAGGCTTTACCCTCTTTTCCCAGTATATTTTCCGCGGGCACCCGGCAATTATCAAAGCTCAGCAACATAGGCTCTTCCTCTTGAGCGCGCCATCCTGTTTTCTCCTCGCCTCCAGTCACACTAAAGCCAGGGGTATCCTTATCTACCAGGAGGCAGGTCACCCCATCCTTAGTTCCTCCCTGGGCAGTAGCGGCAAAAACAACGGCAAAATAATCTCTGCCAGCTTTAGAGAACGATAACTTCTTGCCATTTAGGATATAATGGTCCTGTTCTCTTTCGGCTCTCGTTCCCAGGCTGGATATATTGGCTCCCTTACCTGGCTCCATTAATGCCAGGTAGGCATACCTTTGCCGGTTAAGTACAGGCAGGAAATAGCTTTTCTTCTGCTCAACATTACAATGGAAAAGAATGGGGGTGACATCCCCAAAATTGAAAGGAATAACTGTCTGAGCCAGCTCCTCTTCAACCAGGCAGCTGCATAGAGTGCCCAACCCGGCGCCGCCCAGCTCCTCTGGTATATTTACTCCCCACAAACCTATGTCATTAGCCATCTTGACCAGTTTTTCCTCGGTCTCTGGAGGCAGGGACATCTTAGCATCACTGAGGTCGGTAGCTCGGCCCATGATGTCCCTCTCCAGGGGCTTTAACTGGTCGTTAACAAAGTCTCTTACCAGACTTTGCACCATCTTTAGTTCCTGGGGTATCTCAAAATCCATCTCTGCGCTTCTTCCACAATAATTTATGTTTAACTCAAGGCTTCTTCCAAAAACAGGTCTAAATCAAGCTCATCCTCATCACCTATTCGCTGCTCGAGGCGGGACATAACCTCCACCATACGGTGATTGATGACATAGTTCTTGATAGTGGTGTCTACCTGAGGGCAGACCAGAATGCAGGCATCACATAGGTCACAGTCCTCACCGACTATACTTTCTAGAGCCATTGATGTCCTTTGCTCTGTCTTCTCGCGGCGTGAGGGTTCGCGAGACAAAAATGGGCAGATATCTATACAATTGCCGCAGGCTAGGCATTCCTTGTGCCCGCTGATGTTTTCACTTATATTCAGGGCATGTGCCGGGTTGAACCCACTGGAGAGGAGACGACACCGACCTACTGGTGGGCTTTTGGTATTTAACACTGTGTTCAAAACACCCTCAATTTCTTTGACTTCGATTTGAGTACGTAACGGCATATTTCTCCCTCCCTTCCAAATACTAAGGTAGCCTTATCTGACTTGGCGTTAAAATGCTTCTGCTGTAATCAGATAAGTAATCATATGGCTGTCTGGCGTAATTAGGTAACAGCATTGGTGTGGCTGGTCGGAGTCCATCCAGACCGGCCTGTTTTATCTCTGCCCGCCACTTACGCACATGGTCTAATGTCAGCTTGCCTGGCTCTACCCCTTTGGCGTATTTGGCTGCGGCGCTACCGGCTCTCCTCCCAAAGACAAATATATCCAGCGTTGAGTTCCCGATAAGCCTGTTTCTGCCGTGTATTCCACCTACACATTCGCCAGCACCAAACAGTCCCGGTATACTGCTAGCACCATCGGTGTCAATCTTAATCCCTCCATTCTGGTAGTGCAGCGTGGGGTAGATTAACATCGGCTCTTTAATTATATCGATGCCAAAGCGGTCGAACTGACGAACCATAGCCGGCAACTCTCGTGCTATCGTTCCTTCTCCTCGTATCATATCAATCATCGGTGAATCCAGCCACACACCAAGCTCTCCGGCGGGGGTCTCTACACCCTTACCGCGCTCCCTACATTCCCTTATATTTGCTGAGGCAACGACATCACGCGGCTCCAAAGGATTGATAAACTGTTCACCATCAATGTTGGTCAACTGCGCCCCTAGAGCTCTTACCTTCTCGGTAATCAACTGCCCCAAAATCTGCACGGGATAGGCAGCACCAGTGGGGTGATATTGCATGGTATCCATAAAAATCAGCTCGGCACCCGCCCGATAGGCAATTACCAGTCCATCAGCGGTAGCACCGTAGTGATTGGTGGTAGGAAAGTTCTGAATATGCAAGCGCCCCATGCCACCTGTACTCACCACCACTGCTTTGGCGTGCACCAAGATAGGTTCACTGGTTTCTAGATTTACCAATATCGCCCCAGCTACCTGCCCTTTGTCATCCTTTAATAGCTCTACTGCTGGTGCGAACTCTACATAATCTATGCCCCTGTTCCTGACCTCGTCACGTAAAACGCGCATTTCCTCCAGGCCGGTATAATCGCGGGCTGAATGCAGCCTCAACCTGGAAGCACCACCGCCAGACAATTCACGCATGGAACCATCGGGATTCTTATCCCAGTTAACCCCCAATGTTTCCAGCCACTTAATCACCATAGGGGCATCTTTCACCAGTGCCTCTACCAGTTCCGGCGCGTTATCAAAGTGACCACCACCCATTGTATCCAGGTAATGAATAGCTGGAGAATCATCGGGTCTATCGGCAGCCTGAGTCCCAGCCTGAGCGCCCACGGTATTAGCATCGCCGAGGCGCAGTTTGGTTACCAGCAGGACGTTAGCTCCATTCTCCTCAGCCAACAGCGCTGCCGAGGCTCCAGCCCCACCACAACCGATTACCAGAACATCCACATCGTAATCAATCTTATTAAGGTCAACCTTATCCGGGTCAATGCGACTGATTCCCTCTAGCATATCCGCCATCTCGTTAGGTGTGCGCTCTCCCTTGTTTGGCCCCACCAGTAGTTCACGCATACCCTCTTGGATACAATCAGGGTGAAAGCTTTGCAACAAGGGTTCCTTATCCTCCTCGTTAAGGCAAGGAAATGTCTCTTGCAAGCGCCTCTCTCTGGTCGCTTCTACTTTTCCGATACTTTCTTCCATATAAGACGGATACATTTTGCTTGCTCTTTCTCTTTATATTATTC
>Ga0114920_10000814_pt1 | contig 13871 bp, 12 predicted proteins | sample ChitaG_FD_88683 | JGI IMG/M metagenome (GOLD analysis project Ga0114920, IMG submission 88683) | Deep subsurface microbial communities from South Pacific Ocean to uncover new lineages of life (NeLLi) - Chile_00310 metaG | ecosystem: Environmental > Aquatic > Marine > Oceanic > Sediment ... | reverse complement strand
CGGGGACACGATAGTCTGTGACCTCCCCACTTTTGGAGGCGCCTTGGCCGCCTTCGAAATGGAAAATCCTCAATACTTTGCCAAGGACATACAGGAGGACGGTTCAGACATAGGGGGGATGAGGGCAGGGATATACGATCTAACACAGAAAGGAGTGACCCCTAAATTCATCTATGTTGTTCCGGACTTTCAAAATCCTTCGGGCATCACGATGAGCCTGGAAAAGAGAAAAGCCCTCCTTGCTTTAGGAGAAGAGTATAAAATTCCGATCGTTGAAGACAGCCCCTACAGGGAACTCCGGTATAGAGGCCATTATATCCCCTCCCTTTACTCTCTCGATGACAATCGGGGAAATGTCATCGGTATTTACACTTTTTCTAAAATATTCTGTCCGGGATTGAGGGTAGGGTTCAATATCGGGCCTCCAGAAGTCATCAAAAAATTTTCCTTCATCAAGGGTGCAAACATTCTCAACACGCCCAAACTCAACCAGGACATCTGCACGGCTTTCCTTCGCGAATACGATCTGGACAAACATTACAGAAAAGCCAGAGCTTTTTACTCAGAAAAACTCGATTTTTTCCTCGAGACTTTGAATGAACTTTTTTCCGACTTGAAGGAAGTCCATTGGACAGTCTCGGAGGGCGGCCTCTTTCTGTGGATGACAGTCCCGAAGCACATAAATACCATGGAACTCTTCCATACCGCCATAAAAGAAAAGGTCGCATTTGTGCCTGGAGAACTCTTTTTTCCCAGAGGATATGAACAATTCAATACAATGCGGCTGAATTTTTCTTTTCCATCTAAAAAACAGATTGTCCAGGGTGTTCAAAGATTGAGGAATGTGATAAATAAATATCTATAATTAACCCATTATATCACGGAGAAAACATGTCTGACGACTCACAGTACAGCCCGGGAGTTTTAAAATATGTCAAAGAGGCAGAAAAACTCCTAGCCCAGAGAAAAGAAATTCTGGCCCGCATTAAAAAATACAAATTTGACACACTCACCGTCCACGGCCTCTATTCAGTCGAGGAAGCTCTTAAACAAAACCAGGGCGCGGTGATCGAACCCCTTTACCTCTCCGCCTCCCAGGCCTATCACGACTCAGATGAGATGGAAGCAGCCCTGGCCTATCTTATCCCCACTTGGTGTTACACACGGATTGCCAATCCCACGACGTATTATTTGGAATGGATGATGGCCCTTCTCGAAGGTTACCAGACCGATTATGAGACTTCCTGTCTGGTCACTGCTTCGGGGATGTCTGCCGTAATGGCCGCCGTAGATCCATTCCTTGTCAAACAAAGCGATGGGGAGGAAAACATTAACTTTGTCTCCTCCATTCAGCTCTATGGAGGCGCTTACCAGCTGTTTTCAATCAGAAAGGCCCAAGAGCAGGGAATCGATGTCCGCTGGGTTGAACACCCCCAAAACATCGAAGAATGGAAAACTAAAATCGATGACAATACACGATTTGTCTATGTGGAAGCACCCAGCAATCCCCAGCAGTCCTTTTGCGATATAAAAGCCCTTGTGGACCTGGCTCACTCCTTCGAAATTCCTTTTATTATCGATACCACATGTGCAACGCCCGCTCTTATGCGTCCCATTACCTATGGAGCTGACATTGTCGTTCATTCGCTGACAAAATCCATCACTTCCGGAGGATTTGCTGTTGGTGGAGCTCTGATCAGCCGGAAGCCGATTGTCACGAAAATTAAAAATGAAAGTCCGCTCTTTAAGGAAAGTTTTGCGGAATACGTCAAATTCCTTTCTAGTAGAGACACGGGTCCGGCCGCATCGCCCATCAATGCCATCTTTGCCCTCAATGACCTGCGTACACTCCGTTCGAAGATGGATCTGGTCAGTTTGAACTGCCAGAAAATCGCTGAATTCCTCAATACACATCCCCGGGTCTACCAGGTCGATTATCTTGGACTGCCGGATTTTCCTCTCCATAATCTGGCAAAAAACTACATGAAACTGGTCGATTCAGAGGATGAATCCGGCACGGCCGCAAACCGCTATGGACACTTGATGAGTTTCCGGGTGGATGGTCCTCCTGAAAATGCGCGCAAAGTCTTTGACAATTTCAAACTCATTTTTCGGGCCACAGATCTGGGCCGGATCAAAAGTGTTGCGACCATCCCTGCCATTTCCACTCACCAGCAGCAGGGAGAAGAGGCCCGGATAATGGCCGATATCCCGCCACAGCTCATCCGCCTGTGTGTGGGGGGCGAAGACTCGGCAGACATCATCGCCGATCTCGACCAGGCCCTCAACTCTCTCTAAGGATTCGAGGATACAAGGGTTCTAGGGTTCAAGTTTTTTTTTAAAAGATTTAATAAGTGTTTCACTCGAATCCTTGACCCCTTGAATCCTTATCTCTTATGATTTTAAATTGAATTTTGAGGGGTAATGGTCTAGAATGAGGGCAGTGGAAAAGATAAGAATCCTTGGGAACCAGAACCTGCGGCTCAGAGGAGAAATCCGGATAAGTGGAGCTAAAAATGCCGTTCTGCCGGCCATCGCCGCGTCGCTTCTGACAGAAGAAAAGATTGCACTGGAAAACATCCCGCTCGTTAAAGACGTTTTTACCATCCTCACTCTGGTCAAAGAACTCGGTGCAAATTATCACCTCAACGAGAATTCTCTATCGATCCAGGTCCCCAAAATCCAATCCGATGAAGCCTCATATGAGCTGGTCCGTGCCATGAGAGCGTCTATTCTGGTTCTTGGGCCACTTCTGGCTCGTCACGGAAAAGCTATTGTTTCTCTCCCAGGAGGATGCGCCATCGGACCCCGCCCCACAGACCTTCACATTCACGGGCTGGAAAAACTGGGGGCAGACATCACCCTGGAACACGGTTATATCCGAGCTGAAGCCAAATCACTCCGGGGTGCAGAGGTCATTTTCGAAAAAAAGACTGTCGGGGGCGCCGAAAATCTTGTGATGGCCGCTTCCCTGGCAAAGGGCGAAACTATTCTAAAAAACTGTGCTCTGGAGCCCGAGGTGACCAATCTCTGTGAGCTTCTCGTAAAAATGGGCGCAAAAATTGACGGAATAGGCGAAGAGACCATCAGGATCATAGGTGTGGACCAACTTGGGGGTGCCGTACACGAAATCATTCCCGACAGGATCGAAGCCGGAACCTATCTCATCGCCTGCGCACTCACCCAGGGTGACATCGTTCTCACTCATACACATCCCGGCCATCTCGAAACCCTGATCGAAAAATTAAAATTCTCCGGAGTCTTCATAGAATCCATCAACAACCATTCCCTCCGGGTAAAAGGAACACCCAACCTCAAACCTCAGGATATCACAACCTCTTCCTACCCAGGATTTCCTACGGACATGCAGGCTCAGTTTTCAGTTCTCATGACCCAGGCTGAGGGCACATCCATCATCACGGAAACAATCTTTGACAGACGGTTCTCCCATGTCAATGAACTGCTTCGCCTTGGGGCCAATATCGAAGTCTTGGGAGACAAGGCCATCGTTAAAGGACGCACCCCTCTCTCGGGAGCCGAAGTTATCGCCATGGATCTCAGGGCCTCTGCCTCTCTTGTGCTGGCCGGTCTCATTGCCAATGGAGAAACTCTCATCTTCGATTCCGAGCATCTGGAGAGGGGATATGAGAAAATTGAGGAAAAACTTAGATCCCTTGGGGCACACCTGGAAAGAATCACTGACTAGGATCCGCGAATATGGACAACTGCATTTTTTGCAAAATCATAAAAAAAGAAATACCCGCCCGGATCGTGTATGAAGACGAAGATATTCTCGCTTTTGAAGACATCAATCCTCAAGCCCCTATCCATATCCTTCTCATCCCGAAAGACCACTTCGCCTCTCTCAATGCACTCCCAGAAGAAAAACAACATTTGATTGGCCATATATTCACTAAAGCCAGAGAGATCGCCAACGATAAGGGAATCAAAGACCGCGGCTACAGAATAGTCCTCAACACAGAGAAAGACTCGGGTCAAGATGTCTTCCACATACATTTCCATCTTTTTGGGGGACGACAGATGACCTGGCCCCCCGGATAATAAAAAAGGAGGTAAAACCATGGACATCACTTGGCTCGGACATTCCGCGGTCAAAATCAAAGGGTCAAAAACAATTATCATCGATCCCTTTCTCACCGGAAACCCGGCAGCCTCGACATCGCCCGAAAGCATAACAGAGGCGGATGCCGTCGTAGTCACTCACGACCACGAGGATCATCTCGGAGATGCCTTTGCGATCGCAAAACAAACAGGCGCCGTCCTTTTCAGTATCCATGAAATTGCCTGTGTGGCAGAGGCCGAAGGCATTACAGCCGAGGGGATGAACATCGGCGGCACGGTTGAAAACAATGGAGTCATCGTTCACATGGTTCAGGCTCTTCATTCCTGCGAAAAGGGAGACCCGGCTGGAGTCGTTATCGAGCTTGATGGAAAAAATATCTATCACGCCGGCGACACGGGATTGACCTATGATATGAAACTCATCGGAGAGTTTTTTCATCCCGATCTGAGCTTGCTTCCGATCGGAGACAGGTACACCATGGGTACTGCGTCTGCGGCAAAGGCCGTCGAATTCACTCAAACCAAAAAAGTGATCCCCATTCATTATGGAACATTCCCTATTGTCGAAGTCGATCCTGAAGAATTCAAGCAAAAAGTTGGCGATATGGCCGAAGTCATCATCCTCAAGCCGGGAGAGACGTACACGCTTTAGAGTCGGTTTCTTAAGAAGCAGTCCTCATTAAAATCAATGCCGTATCTCATCGATGGAAATAACTTCATTGGATTTATTGCACAATCCGAACTCAGGAATCCACAGAGCCGGTACACCTTGATCGGTAGACTGCTGGCCTTCCAGGAAATCAAAAACACAAAGATCTATCTCGTATTTGACGGCCCCCCTGACCCAAACATCACGGACAGCACATTCCCGCAAAATAAGTTCTCTGTGCTCTATCCCGAAACCGGCCAGAATGCCGACGCCGTCATCATAAACGTCATCTTGAAACAGACGGATCGACGGCAGTTCTTCGTGGTCAGCTCCGACAGGGAGATCAAAGACTTTGCCAAGCTGAATGGCGCAAAAAAAATGGACTGCAAAGACTTCAACAGGCTGCTCAAAGCGACATTAAAGGAACACAAAAAACTCAAGGCTAACGAAAAACACGTCACATTCCCTTCCCCCCTTGAAGTCCACAACTGGATGGATATTTTTAAGGAAAAAAAATGAAAAGCTTTTCACTCATCGGTGCAGGAAAGGTCGGCACATCACTTGGAAAAGCTCTGTCTGAGGCCGGTTACACCATCAAATCTCTGTCCTGTGCAACACTCACGGAAGCGGAGGAAAGCCGCCGCATAATCGGACGTGGTGAACCTTCTATAAACAACATTCATACGGCCAAAAATGGAGAGATCCTTTTTATCACAGTACCTGATGACAGGATCAAGGACGTTGTCCGAGAACTGGAATCTTCCGACATTTTCTGGCAGGAAAAAACCGTGTTCCACTGCAGCGGACTCCTTCTGTCAGAGGTTCTTAAACCCCTTAAAAGAAAAGGGGCATCGACAGCATCCCTCCATCCTATACAATCTTTCTCACATAAAGATTCAGCACCCGGTATCCTCCAAAACACCTATTTTGGCCTGGAAGGAGAGGAACAAGCTGTCACCACAGGCCAGAAAATTGTCCGTGACCTTGGCGGCCGTTCAATACAGATCCAGCCTGACGATAAACCTATTTTCCATGCCGCCTTCAGCATAACCTCCAATTTTTTTGTGGTCCTCCTTGATTCGGCCGTCGCCCTCCTAAAATCCTCAGGTCTAAGCGAAAAGAAGGCCGTCCAAATTCTGCATCCTCTGCTGGACAGCACATTAAGAAATATCATGAAGAACAGCGTCCGGTCCGCACTGACCGGCCCGATCATCAGGGGGGATGGACAAACCGTCAAAGTACACCTTGAGGCCCTCAAAAAATTTCCCGGTGTAGAAGATGTTTACAGACAGCTGGCAAACAGAGCGCTTGAAATGGCAAAAGAGGAAAAGATATTGACAGCACAGAAGATTAAAGAGTTGTTCCGAATTCTGGAAGATAGATAACTTCCTCCTCCAGTTTAATCCCATATTCCTCCTGAACACGCCGTTTGAGCTCAGCGGCTAAATCCCGAACATCCCATGCTGACGCATTTTCCGTATTGATAATAAAATTGGCGTGAAGTTCATAGACGGAGGCGCCGCCGACTCTCAACCCCTTGGCTCCGACCTTGTCGAGAAGTTTGGCCGCAGCTATCTTGTTTCCATTCGGTATAATGGGATTTTTGAAATAACTTCCCGCGCAGGCTGTACCCCAAGGAGGATGATTGGCCTTCCTTTTTTCCAGAATGCCCTGGATTTTTTTCGCGAGCTCTTCTTTTTTCGACTGCTTGACGGCAAAAGAGGCCTTTAAGAGAACATCATGTTTCTCCTTAAGTCCACTGTGCCTGTAGCTAAACGTGAAATAGGCGTTGTCCACTTCGATCGTGTTGTTTTCCAAGTTCATAATGGTTGCCCTGTGCAAGCACGCTCCAATATTCTGCTCAAACGCTCCTGCATTGCCGAAGACCGCCCCTCCGACTGTACCGGGAATGCCGGCCATAAACTCCAGGCCGCTTTGGCTGTTTTCTGTGCAGAAGTGAAGAACCTCATGAAGAGGTGTTCCTGAATAGACTTCTATTTCAGAATCATTAAGTTTTTTTATTCCCTGGACAGAGTTCTTTAAAATGAGTCCACGGTAACCCTCATCCGCAAACAGGATGTTATAACCGCCCCCAATGACATAAAAAGGTGTCTGATAGTCTCGGGCCAAACAGATAGCTGCGGAAAGCTCCGATTCGGTTACCGCTTCGAAGAAATAATCGGCTGTCCCTCCAATCCTGAAATGCGAAAATTCACTAAGAGAGACATCTTTTTGCAGGGATTTTCCGACCGATTCCGAAAACTTTGCGGTGAAATCCATATTCGCAGCAGCCATGCCGTCATTTTATCTCATCCCTTCTAAAATGTCTAAAATCATGTTATTATTTATACATAATTAATAAACGAGCTGGAATCCCAAAACGTAATACTATTGACAAATCAAAGACCAGACGCTATTATGCAACAAATCTTTTAAACGAGGTCTGAAATGAGGAAAGTAATCTTGTCGAGTTTGATGGTCATTCTCACGATGTCTATCTCACTCCCAGCACAGGATACATGCAGTGCTGACTATATCGCAGCCGTGTCCGCCAATAGTGTTGGTGAAAAATACAATTTACTGAAGGCCTGGGTAGCCAGCTGCTCTGGTAAAGGTATTCAGTATGAAAATTTCGCCTATGCGTACCTTTGCACACTCCAGGGGGCCCCAGGAAGATCGACTCAAGATATAGTCGACTACGGTGAAAAAGCACTGTCTTTCGGTGGCTTTGATGATGACATGAAATACACCATCTTAATCTCCGTTGCCTCCTCCTATATCCAATTGGGGAATAACCTAGCAAAAGCCAGGGACTATTCGGGTCAGGCCATCAAACTTGCAACGGCCAATAAGAATAAGGGCGCTGATGCCGGAAATCCGGCCCAATGGAATCAGATGATTGGAGGCGGGCACTACGTCCAGGCCCAAGCTTTTGAAAAAGAAAAAAATCTTAAAGCTGCGGTCACACCCTACATCAACTCTTACAACATTTTAAAGAACAAGCTGATCGCCGACGATCTGGCAAAAATCGGACAGTCTCTCTACAACACCAAATCCTATGCGGATGCCGAAAAAGCCTTAAAAGTTGCTTCAACAGTCATCAATGACTTCGGAACGGTCCATCTCTACGCAAAATGCCTGCACAGAGGCGGGAAAAAAAGTGAAGCCCTTACATTTTACAAACAGGCCTATACAAAACAGAAAAACGGGGAAATCGCCTATAACATCGGACTCATTTTGGCCGGCGAGGTTCAACAGAATGGGACATCAGCCAATGAGGCCATCAGATATCTCCTGGATGCCAGCTTTCTTTCAGCCGCCAACTCCAAGCAGGCCATGAGTCTCGCCGAAAGCCTTTATTTTTCCAATGTTGACAAGACCTACAACGATAAGGTCAAACTCCTCGGAGACAAAGGCAAAGAACAGGAAAATCTGACAAACGATTTCAACAAGAAATTCGGCGAAAAAGACGAAGAGGAACTCACAGATGCAGAGATAACCGAGATGGATTCCATGCTCAAGAAACTGGAAGCCATCCAGGGCGAAATCGAAAAGCTCCAGACAGAGCAGGCCGCTTCACTAGAAAAGTGGCAGCAGCTGATTGCTCAGACCAAACAGAGGCTCGGAATCAACTAGCCTGAATTCTTCATAATAACTTCCGACACATTTTTTCAAAATCAATCCATTTTAGAGCCGGACGGAAATCGAGCAAGTTTTTCTCGCTGGGAAAAACGAAGCGTGATTTCTAATCACTTTACAGAACTCGTTCTTGAAATCACGGAAATGGGGATGCGTACAGTTGAAAAGGTAATCTGTCGCCTTTTTTCTTTTTCTAGTATAATATTTTACAAACAAAGCAGATGGCTCAAATGATCGAAGAAAAAATCAACCACCTCAGAAAGACTATAGAATACCACGAAAAAAAATACTACGTGGACAATGATCCCCAGATTTCCGACTATGAATTCGACATGCTCGTCAAGGAACTTCAGGAACTGGAGATGTCTTTCCCTGAGTTTGTCGTCCCTGAATCTCCTACACAGCGCGTTGGAGAACAGCCCTTAGATGGTTTTATCTCTGTTTACCATCAAGCACCAATGCGCAGTCTGGACAACTGTTACAGCATCGAAGAGTTAAAAAGCTTTGAGGACAGGCTAAAAAAAAGTATTCCTGAAGAAAAAATTCAGTATGTCGCGGAGTTAAAAATCGATGGGTTGGGGATATCAATCACTTACAAAGACGGAAAATTTGCACAAGCCATCACCCGGGGAGATGGGATCCGGGGGGACGACGTCACAGCCAATGTCAAAACTATCAAAAGCCTGCCTCTTGTGGTAGACGACAAACGGGACATCGAAATCAGGGGAGAAATTTTTCTGCCCTTCTCCTCCTTCCATCAAATCAATGAAGACAGGCAGTCTTTGGGTGAACCTCTGTTCGCCAACCCTCGGAATGCGGCCGCGGGATCCATCCGTCTTCTCGATCCTAAAGAGGTCTCATCGAGAAATCTTGATCTTTTTCTCTATGCGATTGACATAACGGGAGAGGATGGATCGGATCAATGGGAAAGCCTCATGGAGTTGAAGAGGCTCGGGTTTAAGATCAATCCTATTTCACAGCCGTGTGACACACTTAATGATGTTATCTCTTTCCACAAAACCTGGAACGAAAGGAGAGATGAACTGGGTTACGATGTGGACGGCATCGTCGTTAAAGTGGACTCAAAAGGTCAGCAGCGGCAATTGGGAAGCACAACCAAATTTCCAAGATGGGCCATTTCCTATAAATTTCCGGCCCGTCAGGCGACAACAAAAATCAACGACATCGTTATCCAGGTAGGAAGAACCGGTGCCTTGACACCCGTGGCTGTTCTTAAACCCGTGAAGCTCTCAGGTATCACAATCAGCCGGTCAACTCTACACAATGAAGATGAAATCCGAAGAAAAGATATTCGCATCGGAGATCATGTTCTGATCGAGCGAAGTGGGGACGTCATCCCGAAGATTGTCTCAGTCATGAAAGAGAGGCGAACAGGAAAAGAAGTTGAATTTGTTTTTCCAAAGACTTGTCCTGTGTGTGCCTCCACCGTCTTTAGACCGGAGGATGAGGCAATATCCCGGTGTTTTAATCCCTCCTGCCCCGCAAAACTCAGAGAATCTCTTCTTCATTTTGCCTCCCGCAGAGCAATGAACATCGAAGGGCTGGGTGAAGCTCTTGTCAATCAGCTCCTTGATTCAGGAGCAGTGAAGTCTATCCCGGATCTCTATTCTCTTCATCTCAGCGATCTCGAGAACATGGAAAGGATGGGACCCAAAAGCAGCCAGAACCTGCTCGATGAAATCGAACGGTCCAAAACAAACGAGCTGTTTCGGTTGATTTTTGCCCTGGGGATCCGTTTCGTCGGAGAGAGAACGGCTCAAATCCTGGCCAAACATGTCAGAAATATTGAGTCTTTGTTCACGGTATCCAGCGACACATTGATGAATCTTGACGACGTCGGCCCTAAAGTCACAGAAAGTATCATCTTTTTTTTCCAGCAGTCTGAAAACAGGGATCTTATCGATCGTCTGAAATTGGCAGGCCTAAATTTCTATATAAAAAATGAGCAAGGAGCCCTCCATAAGCCTGCTCTTGAAGGCAAGAGTTTTGTCCTGACCGGAACTCTCGCGGCACTGACCAGAGACAGTGCGAAAGAAAAAATTGAGAGCCTCGGAGGAAGAGTGGTGGCCTCGGTGAGTTCGAAAACAGATTATGTCGTGTTGGGAAAAGCCGCAGGTTCAAAGAGAGAAAAGGCTGTAAAATTGGGAATTTCGCTTCTAAATGAGGAGGATTTCCTCAAAATGCTCAACTCGTGAATTATTCAGGTTAACCGATAGTCGTTATTTTTTCTTTCCAAAAGGTTCAAAAGTAAGAAAGTCTTTCAGGGTTTTTTTCTTTTTCTTTCCAAATCCATTCATTTCCCGCAACGCGATTCTGTGGTCCGGATCTATGTTGATCGCTTTTTCAAACTGCTTCTTGGCTTTAATAAGAAGCCCCTCTTTTTTGTACAACATCCCCAAACCCACGTAACCTTCTGCATTCCAAGATTCGAACCGGATAGAATGTAAAAAATTCCCCTCACTTTTTCTGTGAAGTGATGGTATTTTTGATTGAGTCAGGGCCAGAAGCAGAAAATACTGTCCTTTATCCCCTTGCAAGTTAACCGCTTCTTCAAGAAAGACAACCGCCTCCTGGTACTGTCCTTTATCATATAGTGTTTTTCCCTGACGAAATTTCACTTCAGCCGCTTTGGCCCAATTTCTCTTATCCTCCACAGGGGGCCTTTCCTTCTGTGTATCATAAACCTTTCTCTTTTTTTCATCACTTAAGGTCTGATAGGCTTTGGAGACCTGATCAAAAACGGCCTCGATGACGCCCTTAATTTCATGCGAAAGATCACGTTCATAGAGATCCGGATGGAATTTCCTTGCCATACGAAAATAGTTCCTTTTGATCTCGGCCTCGTCAGCCGAAGTCCCCACATCCAAGAGCTGATAATAGTCAAGATTAGAAAGATTTTCACTCAAAGCCAGTGCGTCAGCAATGTTTTTTTCCGTATCTCCGATACTCGTACTTTTCGCCGGACCAAATGAATCCAGTTTTTTATCCTCTTCGGGGATATCTATCAAATCCAGGCTGAATAAAAGATACAGATTTTTCCAATAACTCTCAGGGTGGAACTGTGATCCTCGAAGGACTGATGCGGATGAAACATCACCCTTAATGGATTCTAAAACATCTTTTTCTTCTTCTGTCAACCGGTAGAAAAAACTTTTAGATTTGGGAAAGGGATGCTTCCTTTCAAAAAAAACCCTGATTGCAGGATTGAACTTCATGCGGCGGACACCATCTTCAATTAAAAGGGGGATATTGATCTTGATATCAAATTCCTGATCGGCCAGATCTTCTCTCTCCTGGAACTTGAACTCCCCCTCAAAATCAGGAAATGTATTCAGGAGGATCTCTCTCATCTGATAACTCAAACCCTCCCGCAGCTCATTTTCGGATATCAAGCCTTTCTTGACCAGCACTTCTCCCAGCTTTTTTTTTGGCTCGATATACAAATCGATATCCGTGTAGACATTATCTTTGATTTTACCAAGCTTATAAAGAACCTCGCCCAGTAACTCTTGAGGTTGGTTTGTTTTTGCAGAAACTAAACTCCCGTTGTGAAAGAACAAGTACTTCTGCACAGCACCGTGGCGGAAAATGAGCTGCCCTCTTTTGCTGTGGAAAAAAATGTCTTTTAGATATAGTGCAATATGTTCCATGGCTACTTATCTATAGTCGGGTCAGACACCAAAAAATGGCCTCCGTAAACATGTATTCATTTATACACCAAAACAGGGTCCTCTTCAAATCAAATTGAAAAGAGGTGAAATTTGTGTTAATTTTTGGATATGAAAGTCGCGCTTGCCCAGATCGCACCCCGTTTAGGGGATATTCAACACAATCTTAAGCTTCATCAAAACATCGCCGCAAAAGCAAAAAAAGAGAACGTGGATCTCCTGATTTTTCCAGAACTCAGCCTAACAGGATATACCCTTAAAGACTTAACCCAGGACATCGCTATAGATGCCCGGAAGGATGCCGTGTTCAAGAAATTAAAGGTACTCAGCCAGGGAATGCCGCTGGTCTTTGGTTTCGTTGAGGAAGGAGAAGACGGCCTGATCTACAACTCTTCGGCATTCCTTTCACAGGGACAAACACTCCACATCCACAGGAAGGTCTTTCTGCCGACATACGGCATGTTCGAAGAAGGAAAGTTCTTTGCTCAAGGGAAAAACTTTCGCACATTTTCAACACCCTTCGGCAAAGCCGGGATGATGATCTGCTATGACTTTCTTCATTATGGGGCCAGCTATCTGCTCTTTGCCGGCGGTTCTGGCCTGAACATCATCACCAGCGCCGCACCCGGACGGGGAGTCACTGGTGATTCATCATTCGCCACAAGCTCCATGTGGGAGCTTATGGGAAAGACCATTGCCCGTTTTTCTTCGGCCTTTGTTTTCTACTGCAATCGAGTCGGTTTGGAGGACGGCAAAGTCTTTGCCGGTGGATCGTTCATCTATAATCCGGCCGGAAACCTCATCGCCCAGGCCCCTTATGTGGATGAAGACTTCCTTGTGGCAGATATCGATCTGGAAGAGATAAAGACTTTTCGTAAAAAGTGGCCCTATAGGAGAGATGACAAACCGGAGATTATTCTTGAAGCTTTAAAAAGAATCGTCAAAAATTATGAAGATTAACGCCCCCTTTGTCGAAAAAATACTGACGAAGTTCATCAAGGAGGAGCTCTCTAAGTTTCAATACAAAAAGGGGATTCTGGGAATCTCAGGTGGACTGGATTCCGCGGTGAGTGCCTTTCTCGCCGTCAAAGCACTTGGCGCCAATAATGTTATTGGCCTAGTTTTACCCTACGGCGAAATGCCCCGTTCATGCGAAAAGGACGCCCAGGATGTCGTCAATACGCTCAAAATCCGGTCAAAAAAAATTGACATATCACCAATGGTGGATACCTATTTTAAACATCATCCCTCTTCGGACCGACGGCAAAAGGGAAACAAAATGGCCCGGGAACGCATGTCCATCCTCTACGATTTTTCGGAGAGAGAACATGCACTTATCATCGGAACTAGCAATAAAACAGAACTCCTCCTGGGATACGGAACTATCCATGGGGACATGGCCTGTGCCATCAATCCTCTTGGTGACCTGTACAAGACCCAGATCCGTCAGTTGGCCGCATATCTAGGTGTGCCGGAACATGTCAGAAAAAAGGTGCCGACCGCAGGACTGTGGGCAGGACAGACGGATGAAGATGAACTGGGCCTCACTTATAAAGAGATCGATCAAATCCTTTTTTTACTGGTCGATAAGAGAATGCCCCGAGAGAAGGTTATTGACTCGGGATTTGCCAAAGAAAAAGTGAACAAGATCATCCGGCTCATCAAGGGATCGGAATTTAAGAGAAAACTTCCTCTTATCCCAAAGATCTCGGAACGTACCGTTGGCCACGATTTTCTCTTCCCTTATGATTGGGATAGATAACCATGCCCACGGATAAATCGGACAAGTCCAGCTTCGGCAAACTGTACAT
>Ga0114920_10000813_pt1 | contig 13874 bp, 14 predicted proteins | sample ChitaG_FD_88683 | JGI IMG/M metagenome (GOLD analysis project Ga0114920, IMG submission 88683) | Deep subsurface microbial communities from South Pacific Ocean to uncover new lineages of life (NeLLi) - Chile_00310 metaG | ecosystem: Environmental > Aquatic > Marine > Oceanic > Sediment ... | reverse complement strand
CAGTCTGCCTAGCCTTAGGGAGGTCCCGCCCCAAGATTTCTCCTGAGGTAAGTAGTCTTCTTATGGAAACTGGTTTGGAAAAAGCGAAGATTATTCCGGTGATAATAGTTGTATGTATTTCGGCCTCTTACAAAAGGCTTCCAGCGATATAAAATTTAAAACCCTATTGATGACAAAAGGGGGAAATAGATGATAGAGCAACTAAAGAATTTGGAATGGAATTCTGCAACACAGGCAATACTGGATATAACACAGCTACCTCAATACACTCTAAAGATTAACAGTTGTTCTAACGGAGGTAAATAATATGGCGCAGCTTATGACAGTAGAAGAATTGGCTGAATACTTACGTATTACCAAAAGGACAATTTATCGACTGCTCAAGAAGGGAAATATACCAGCAGTTAAAGTGGGCCATAAGTGGAGATTTGATAAAGAAGCAATCAATGACTGGCTACACCCCAAAATGGGAAGTGAGAAAGTGCGTATTCTGGTTATTGATGATAACCCTGTCATAGGTTTACTTTTCAAAGAAGCCGTAGAAGCATCGGGGGACACAATCGTAACTGCCAGCGCCAGTACTGAAGGCTTGGAGTACGTGGAACAACTGAATTTTGACCTGATCTTTCTTGACCTGAAAATGCCTAAGATGGATGGGGCAGAACTTTTTGCTCGGATAAAGAAGATTAAACCTCAGATACCGGTAACCATCATTACTGGTTATCCTGATAGCGAGATAATGGTGAGAGCTCTTCAGGAAGGTCCTTTTAACGTGATGAAGAAGCCATTCGGCACTTCGGATATCACTACTGCTATTAATCAGGCAAAAGAGAGGAAGCTCTTGAGATAAACACTGCGACTAAAACGCATCTTTCGGAATACAGAGATGCGTCACTTATGGAGGGAGAGCCTATGCCGGATATGAGGAACTTTCATAATTGTCTGGGGGCATGATGTGAAAGAGAACGACAACACTGTTGTTTGTAAAATACCTTGGCAGCAATATTTTCCCTTTCAATCGGTAGGATGATTTGCAAATAGCGGAGGCAGAGTTGGCATGGCATATAGAGTGATATCAAGGGAAGCGCAGGGATTAAGAGGCGGTAGCCGCTTGTTTGGGACCAGTGGTATCAGAGGCGTGGTAGGCAAAGACCTAACTCTGGACTTGTGCTATGAAATTGGCAAAGCTCTGGGTACAAGCCTTGCCGCTCAGTCCAAAATCTGCCTGGCCACTGATGCTAGACAGAGCCGAGAATTAGTTAAGGAAGCAATCACTTCTGGTTTGCTTTCCACTGGCATCAACATAGCGGATTTAGGTATGCTACCTACCCCAGCATTAGCTCTGGTTACTAGAGAAATGGGCTTCGCCACTGGGGTTATGCTAACAGCCTCGCATAATCCACCCGAATATAATGGCATTAAGCTCTTCACTAAAAATGCTATCGGCTACAGTGAGACACAAGAGCTGGAGATAGAGAAGCTCTACTTTGCCAGGAAATTCAGGCAAGGAAAGGGAACTCTTGAACAAATACATAATGTGAGACAGAAATACGCTTCCTTAATAAAAGGTAAACTCCCTTCTTCAAGAATTAACCGTAAGTTGAGATTGGTTATTGACCCCGGCAATGGTGCTGCCTCGGGCTTTGCCAGCTACATATTTGCCCAGATGAAACTCAATGTCATCCCTGTGAATGACGAACCCGACGGCCATTTCCCGGGGAGGAATTCTGAGCCCAAGGAAGAAACCTTGCAAGGAACAGTTGATTTCCTGAGAGAAAACGATGCTGATCTGGCTATATGTTTTGATGGCGATGCTGACAGGGTTGTCTTTTGTGATAAGGAAGGTTTTTTGGGATTTAACGAGATGATTGCTTTCATCTCAAGACTCATGGTTAAGAAAACAGGCAAAAAAAGAGTCGCTACTACAGTGGAGACAGGAAGATTTCTTGACTTAGCACTGGAGGATCTGAGTGTGGATGTAATACGAGGGAAGGTAGGTGATGTCAGTGTGGCTTACTTAACTCAGGAATGTGAGGCTACCCTGGGAGTAGAAGGGGTAGGTGTCTACATCTTCCCTGAGCTGGGTTATTACCCCGATAGCATTTTTGCCGCGCTCATGCTTCTAAGCCATTTGAGCTACCCAGGACAACTCAGAGAGTTCTTTCAATCATTACCTCCTATGTCCTTCAAAAAGATGAAGGTTTCCTGCACCAATGCGCTTAAAAGGACTATTATGGCTCAGTTAAAGGAAAGTATCTATTTTCTTGGATCTGCCGAAATAAACACTATCGATGGTCTAAGGATTGAATTTTCTGATTCCTGGATGCTTATCAGACCAAGTGGCACTGAGCCTGTTATCCGGGTCATCGCTGAATCAACTTCAAGAGCACGGACTGATGAGCTTATAGAGAAAGGGGCAGAGCTTGTACAAAACCTTGTGGAGGCCAATCTATGAAGGTTATCTTTCTCTGCGGTGGCAACGGCAAGAGAATGCACCCCCTTACAGAGGACAAGTTTCTCCTCGATTTTCTGGGGAAACCACTGCTCCAGCATCAGATTGAAATGGCACAGGAGGCGGGCTTAAGGCATTTTGTCATCATTGGAAATCCGCAGAATATAGAAAAAATAGAAAGAATAACTAAGAGGTTCGTTGATGCCCACTTCGAGCTTGTACTCCAGGAAAAGCCATTGGGCATTGCCGACGCCTTGAGAATCGCTGCGCCCTTTCTCCGACGAAAGGTTTTAATAGTGAATCCCAATGACGTTTTCACAAGTTTGGCATATAATGAAATCACATCACCATCAGGCAGGAATTCCGCTTCATCCTGCATGCTCGGCTATCAGGTCAAAGAATATTTCCCCGGAGGCTATCTTGAAGTGGATCCCCAAGGTAATTTGAAACACATCGTGGAAAAACCTCAACCCGGAGAAGAACCGAGCAACCTTGTGAATATTCTGGTTCACCTCCACAATGACCCCAGGAAACTGCTGGCATATATTGATACTGTCGAGACTGACAAGGACGATGTATATGAGTGTGCTCTGGATGATATGGTTAAGGATGGACACAAAATCAAGGTGATTCCCTACGCGGATTTCTGGGCGCCCATAAAATATCCCTGGCATATCTTTAGAGTAGTAAAATATTCACTCGATATAGCTAAGCCGTATATTTCCTCCACGGCCCACATCTCCGAAAAAGCAAGCCTTGAGGGGAAAATTATTCTAGCTGATAACGTTAAGGTACTGGAAAATGCTGTGATAAGGGGGCCAGCCTATGTTGGCCCCAACTCCATAATTGGTAACAATGCCCTGGTGCGGGATTACAGCCATATCGGCGCTAACTGCGTGGTGGGTTACTGCACTGAGATAAAACACTCATACATTGGAAATAACTGCTGGTTTCACTCTAATTATATTGGGGATTCCATCATAGATGATGATTGCTCTTTTGGCAGTGGCGCTATAACAGCTAATTTTCGCCTAGATGAAGGGAACATAAGTATAAAAGTCAGTGATGCTAAGGTTGATACAGGGTATGACAAGTTGGGCACCATTATGGGCAAAAATTGTCGCGTTGGGATAAATGCCAATCTCATGCCAGGGACCAGAATAGGCTCTGGTTCTTTCGTGGGACCCCAGGTATGTCTCAGCCATGACCTGGAGGCAAACAAGGTAATTTTGCTTAAACCTCAATATCAGGTGATGGACAACGTAATGAAGCTAAACCAGAGCAAAAGGCAGGAATTATTAAACAGCCTGGAAAACTAATATGTGCGGCATAATTGGTTATTGTGGTAAAAAGCTTGCAGCTCCAATTCTTTTCGAGGCACTGAAATGCCTGGAATATCGCGGTTATGACTCAGCAGGCATGGCTACCTTACGCGATGGGCAATTGCTAGTAGAGAAGGATGCTGGCAAGATTGACGAAGTCAACCAGAAGCATAATCTGGAAGCGCTTCCTGGCAATATAGCTATCGCACACACTCGCTGGGCAACTCATGGCGGCGCTACACAGGCCAACGCTCACCCACATATGGATTGCCACAGCAGACTAGCTGTAGTTCATAACGGTATCATTGAAAATTATCAAACGCTTCGCCAGGAGCTTATCAAGAGGGGACACCATTTCAACTCGGAAACTGATACAGAGGTTATTCCCCACCTTCTAGAAGAGGAAATGCAAAATGGCTGTGCCCTAGAACAGGCTGTCTTAACCATAGCACCCAAACTTAAGGGGTCCAATGCTTTTTTGGCTCTCTCCCTTGACGACTCTGGCAAAATTGTGGGTACCAGGAAAAACAATCCCTTACTTGTTGGCATTGACGGAGATAATAATTATGTTAGCAGCGATGCCCTGGCTTTTTCCAAACACACTCGACGGTTAATAACCTTAGGGGATACCGAGGTGGTGGTGTTAAGCTCGGACAGGGTTAAATTTTTGGATGCTGCGGGCAATAAGTTGGTGAAGCAAGCCATAGAACTAGATGAAAGCTGGGCGAATAATGGTAAGAATGGCTATCCCACCTTTATGCTTAAAGAAATAATGGAAGAACCCGCGGTAATTGACAAAACGATTCAACAGGATGAGAGAAAATTCACAGAGATGGCTTTGGATATCTTAAGGGCTAGGCAGGTAATCATTACTGCTTGTGGTACCTCTCGTTATGCTGCTCTGGTGGGCAGATACCTTTTCTCTAAAATTGGCAGAAAATTCTGTGATGTGGTCATGGCCTCTGAGTTCAGCTATTTCGCTGACTCGGTGGACAAGAACACCCTGGTTATAGCGGTTTCCCAGAGCGGCGAAACCGCTGATGTAATTGAAGGGGCGAAAACAGCTAAGGCTGCTGGTGCCAAGATTATGTCAATTGTCAACCGACCCAATTCCACACTAGCTGACTTGAGTCATCAGGTTATTTGCCTTAAATGTGGGCCCGAAGTGGGTGTAGCTGCCACCAAGACTTTCATATCTCAGTTAGCTATATTTTACCTCCTATCTTTCTCCATGGTTAATTCCTTCAGCAAAGCAGCCAACCAGCTCGGTGATATATGTAGCAGGGTAAGCGAAACTTTGGATTGCAATAATGGCAGACTCTATGAACTGAGCCACCAGTTAAAGGATAGAAGCGATTTCTATTACATTGCGCGAGGGATTAATTTTGCCATTGCCTCCGAAGGCGCTCTAAAGCTCAAGGAGATTTCCTATATCCACGCTGAGGGAATGCCGGCCGGAGAGCTCAAACACGGCACATTGGCTCTCATCGAGCAGGGTACTCCGGTGGTGGTAATCTGCCCCGGCGATTATACCTATGATGAAACCTTGAACAACGCCATAGAAGCCAAATCCCGTGGTGCTTACATCATCGCCGTCTCTGACAGAGAAAGCGAAATCTACGATTACTGGATCAAAATCCCTCGGGTTGATGAAATCATATATCCCATGGTCGCCGTCATCCCTCTCCAACTCCTGGCTTACCACATGGCTATCAGCCGAGGATATGATCCAGACAAACCTCGCAACCTGGCAAAATCGGTTACTGTAAAGTAAAGAATGATAAATATCTTTTCAGGCTGATATTTTTTAGCCTTTTAACCACAAGCTCTACTACTGCTGTCTCACTCTTTGCTGTTCTTCTTCGTGTCATAGGGCTTTGTTCTCTTTACAATTATGTCATGCGCTGGCTAATATCTCTACAATCCTTTCTGCTGTGTTCCTTGAGCGGCAATATATGGGGATGAAACAAATGAAGAGACTGTTTGTTTCAAGCCTTCTTTCAGGCTGTATTTCGGGTTATAGCCAAAGGCTTCAGCTCGGGAAATGTCTGCCAGGCTATGCTTTACATCTCCTGGCCTCGGCTCTCCATGAATTGGTGCAACATTGCTTCCCACAGACTGGATAATAATCTCTGCTAGCCGATTTACAGTGGTTCTTCCCCCTTTCCCAATATTGAAGACGCCCATGGCATCGCTTGTCACCGCCAGAATGTTTGCCTCTACCACATCTTTGACGAAGGTAAAATCCCTCGTTTGCTCACCATCTCCAAAAATGATAGGAGCTTTCTTTCGGGAAACCCTATTTATAAACATGGGAACCACAGCGGCATACTGGGAATTTGGATCCTGTCTTGGGCCATAAACGTTAAAATATCTCAGGCAAACGGTAGGAAGTCCATAAATTTCTCGAAAGGCCTGGCAATAATATTCCCCGGCAAGTTTGGTTACGGCATAGGGTGATTGGGGATCAGGTAGCATATCCTCTTTCTTAGGGAGAGTTGGCGTGTCACCGTACACCGAGGATGACGACGCATAGACTACTTTCTTAACATTGTTATCCCGCGCCGCCAGGAGCACGTTGAGGGTGCCGGTGATGTTGGCTTCGTGAGATGATCGTGGGTCCTTTATGCTACGAGGCACGCTGGGAATAGCTGCCTGGTGAAAGACGAAATCCACTTCACGAAAGGTCTCCTGCAACAAAGGCAAGTTGGTGACGCTACCCTGTACGAAATCCGCATTGCCCTGCTTTGTTGGGGATACCCTAGTCTTAACTCTCGCCTGCTGAGGGAGAAGACGGTTTGTGGAATTGGTTGGGTTGATTAGAGCAGCGATATTTTCTCTCTTTCCTGTAGAAAGGTCGTCAAGGATAGTTACATGATAACCTCGTCCTACTAATTCATAAGCCAGGTGGGAACCGATGAAACCAGCGCCACCAGTGACAAGCACCTTTTTGTTTTTAGCCATCTCTGCTAACAATTATACACTGCTATCGACAAAGCGAATCTTACACAGTTGAACAATTTGTTACAATCTGTCATATAGCTCTGGCATCATGCACAAATTACGGAAATTAAGCGTGGTCCCAGCAGATAGTTGCACTCCTATGCTAATTGTGCTAAATTACACAAGCTTCGTTGGTCACCGTGTGAAGTTAGAAAGATAATGGAAAGCCCATCAATAAAAGAACTCCTGGAAGCCGGCGCTCATTTTGGTCACCCAACTAGCTATTGGCACCCTAAGATGGAGAAATATATCTTTACGCAGCGCAATGGGATACACATCATTGACCTGGAAAAAACAGTTGCGATGTTAGATAAGGCATGCGCCTTCGTCAAGGATCTGGTGGCCAGTGGGCAAACCATTTGCTTTGTAGGCACTAAAAAACAAGCCCAGCAAGTAATAGAGGAAGAAGCTAAGAGATGCGGTGTATATTATGTCAACCAGAGATGGTTGGGAGGAATGCTAACTAATTTTGCTACTATACAGGCTCGAATTGATTATCTGGTTCGCTTAGAAGACAGAAAGGACAAGGGTGAATTTGATTACTTGCCCAAGAAAGAAAAGGGGAAATTAGAAAAGAAAATCCTGCGCTTAAATGGGCAAATGGGAGGGTTTAAGGAAATGACTGCCCCCCCTGGAGCTGTCTTTATTGCTGATCCCATCAAGGACAAAATTGCCTTTGCTGAGGCCAAAAGACTAGATGTCACTGTAATAGCCATCATAGATACTAATTGTAATCCCGATGGTATTGATTATCCTATTCCGGCCAACGATGATGCTATTAAGACAATCAGGTTAATAAGCAGCAAACTAGCTGACGCCATAATTGAGAGCAGAGAAATACAGGTTTCTGAGGAAGCAGCAGCAACTGAACCAACATCCGTGGAATCAGAAGAACCCATCGAAATCATGGGCTCTTACACATTTAATCCGGATGAGAATTAGATTGGGTTGTTCGAATGGAAGTGCCAACCGACGCCATCAAGGAAGTAAGAGATAGAACCAGTGCCGGCATACTTGAGTGTAAAGACGCTCTACTAAAGGCAAGTGGGGATATAGAAAAGGCGATTGAGGATTTGAGATGCCGTGGGTCAGCAATTGCTGAAAAGAAAGCCGGGCGCGTTACCAGCAAAGGGATAATCGAAACTTATATTCATCATACCGCACAGATAGGAGTGTTGGTAGAGGTAAATTGTGAAACTGATTTTGTAGCTCACACCGATGAATTTAAGCAACTTGCTCACAACTTAGCTATGCAAGTGGCTGCTACATCCCCCCAATTTATCACCGTTGAAGAAATCCCCGCAGATGCGGAATTAGATCCCCAGGCAGTTTGCCTGCTCCTTCAACCTTTTATTAAAGAGCCTGATAGAAGTGTAGGGGAAATTGTCGCTGAAACAATAGCTAAGGTAGGCGAGAATATAAAGGTGAGTAGATTTGCCAGATTCGAGCTTGGCTGTAGCTAACTGCATTTCTGTTTTTGCTAATAACTGATCATGATGAATGAAGTACTTATCGAACTGAATGCAAAAATGCAAAAAGCCGTTGACGGCTTAGCCCGAGAATTAGCTACTATCCGCACTGGACGAGCTAATCCAGCTCTGGTGGAGAATATCACGGTCGATTATCATGGAGCGCCTGTTCCAGTCCACCAGATTGCCAGCCTATCCACACCGGAAACTAATCTAATTGTCATTCAACCATGGGATCGCACTTCACTACGTAATATCGAGAAAGCTATCCTTAAAGCTGATATCGGCCTTAATCCTCTAAATGATGGCAATGTGCTTAGAGTGGTTATCCCGCCTCCTAATGAGGAACGTCGCATAAAGCTAGCAAAATCAGTATCAAAAAAAGTGGAGGAGCGACGCGTAGTGTTACGCAACATAAGACGGGATGGCATCGCAAAATTAAAGGAGATGGAGAAAAGTAAGGAAGTATCACAAGATGAACTTAAAAATGCTATCAAGCAGGTTGACGACATCAGCAACGTCTTTATAGACAAAGCAAACGACATAGGCCAGAATAAAGAGAAGGAAATAAGGGAAATATAACCTCAAAATTTGTGAAAGGCTTGAATGACAGTTCGCCTATAGCAAGTATAGTATCTCAAGAAACACCAACCTACCGCACCTACCACAGCCTAAAAGTGATAAACTATAGCTATGTCTAAGCAGAGAGTTGTCACCGCTGCTATAGGTATTCCTGTTATTATTTTCGCTGTTTGGTTTGGCGACCCTGGGTTTAGCCTGTTTGTTGCTCTTGTGGTGTTGGCAGGCACCTTCGAATTTTATCATGCGGCTCTCAACCCACGGCAGCCTCTGGTTTACCTTGGATTGGTATGGTCGGTAGCACTTGTTTTAAGCCCTCACTACACAGACATTTTGCCCGTAATTATGTCAGCCGCTGTGGTAATTTCCCTAATCTGGTTACTATGCTGCTCGCCACGAGAAAAAGCATTTCATAACTGGGCATGGATAGTAGCTGGTGTGATTTATGTGGGGTGGATGCTTAGCTACTGGGTTGGCCTTCGCCTCTTGGATAATGGTAGAGGCTGGGTTTACCTGGCTGTATTCAGCACATTTGCCAATGACACAGGTGCGTTTTTCGTGGGGAGAGCATGGGGTAAACATAAACTAGCCTCTGCTATAAGCCCAAGTAAAACCTGGGAAGGAGCACTGGGCGGTTTCTTAAGCGCTAATGCAGGCGCTATCATAGTATTTCTGATTCTTAAGCTCTTTTCCCCCTTACCCCTGGGATACTGGCAAGTCATACTCCTTGGCTGCCTTATTAGTCTCTTTGCTCAACTTGGTGACCTGGTTGAATCATTATACAAGCGTACCATGGGGGTAAAAGAATCAGGCAACTTGCTGCCAGGGCACGGTGGAATTCTCGACCGCTTTGACAGCCTTATCTTTGTCGGGGTAATGGTATATTATTATGTAAGATGGATGGTAGCATAAAGAAAATAGCTGTCTTGGGTTCGACAGGTTCCGTAGGCCAGCAAGCTCTAGATGTCATTCGTGCTCTGAATACAAAGTTTCGCGTGATAGGGTTAGCGGGCGGAGGAAACCTCAGCATTCTGGAACGGCAAATTAAAGAATTTCAGCCTGATATGTTCTATTCCTCTATTACGCCTGACTTTGCTTACAAGGGAGATTTCTTATCTATGGAGGAAATAGCCAGTCATCCCGACGTTGACCTGGTCATTGTAGCCACCTCGGGCAATGTAGGACTAAGCCCTACATTAGCAGCCCTCAAAGCAGGCAAAACGGTAGCTTTAGCCAACAAGGAGGTATTAGTAATGGCAGGCGAAATCATTACCCACACAGCCAGACTCCACAAAGCTCAAATTCAGCCTATTGATAGCGAGCACAGTGCTATTTGGCAATGCCTGCGTGGGGAAGAAAGCAAGCCGCAAAGAATTTTTCTAACTGCCTCCGGCGGCCCATTTTACCGTTATTCCCCAGCGCAATTAAGTGAAGTGACAGTGGAACAAGCACTTCACCACCCCACCTGGAAGATGGGGAAGAAAATCACTGTTGATTCGGCAACGCTTATGAATAAAGGATTAGAGGTCATCGAAGCACATTGGCTTTTCGCTGTTCCTCTGGAGAGAATTGAAATCTTAATTCACCCGCAAAGCATTGTTCATTCCATAGTGGAATTTGTAGATGGCTCACTGAAAGCACAACTCAGCTTTCCTGATATGAGATTGCCTATTCAGTACGCACTCTGTTACCCTGAAAGACTATCCGGCGCAGGACTACCACATCTGGATATGAGCAAAATTCAATGTTTAAAATTTGAACCAGTGAACCTGAATAAATTCCCTTGCCTTAAACTAGCACTGAGCGCTGGTAGGCAAGGAGGAACTTATCCAGCAGTGCTTTGTGCTGCCAATGAAGTGGCTCTAGAGCTTTTTCTTAACCAGCGTATCAGTTTTACTGATATAGCCACAATAGTACAGGGGATTCTGGAACAGCATCATAATATTGCTCAGCCATCGCTGGAGGAAATTCTAGCTGCTGATGCCTGGGCAAGGGAGCGTGTCAGGAAACAGAAGTCGAGGTAAAAAGTGGACATTGCCATAGCTATTATTCTTTTCATCATAGCCTTGTTCGTTGTGATCTTACTTCATGAGTTAGGGCATTTCGTCACTGCCAAGCGTGCCGGCGTCAAGATAGAGGAGTTCGGTTTCGGTTTCCCTCCACGGCTTTTTGGCATTAAACGTGGTGAGACGGTATATTCAGTTAACGCTATACCCCTAGGAGCTTTCGTCAAGAGTGTGGGCGAAAATGATCCCACACTACCCCGAAGCCTAGCCAGCAAAAGCCCATGGAGCAGGTTATCAATCTATGCCGCAGGCCCCTTAGTTAATATCTTTTTGGCTTTTATCCTGCTTAGCATCTTCTTCATGTTACCAATAAGTGTGGTGACTGGCAATGGAGTTATGGTGCGTTCCATAGTGCAAGGCTCAGCGGCGGAAGAAGCGGGCATTGAAGCCGGGGATGTAATTCTAGAAATAAATGGGACGCCCATTCATAAATGGGGAGATATGCAGAATTTAGTTAATTCAAGTGGAGCAGGAGAAGAAATAACTCTGTGCTTGCAAAGAGGTGAAAGCTCATACGTAACCAGCTTGAAGCCAGAATTTGACCCCGAATTGGGGCGGCAAATAATTGGCGTTGTATTATGCTGGAATATAGTAAACCAGGTCGAAGAAAATTCGCCAGCGGATAATGCTGGTATTGCGCCCGGAGACACTATATTAGGTATCAACGGACAAGCCATATATAGTAATAAAAATATGTCGGATGTTCTAGCTTCTGTGGAAAATGGGCAGGAAATACAACTAATTTTACTCAGGGAAGAGGAAGAGGCTTTGATTGGCATGGTTAAAGAATTCGACCCCGCTCAACAGACCATGGGTGTTGAATTACACTGGGTAGACGGAGCTCACATCGAGCGGGAGCGGCTTTCTATCGGCAAAGCAGCCTATTTAGGAGCCAGCTATGTCATCCATATGCCCGCCATGCTAGTAGCTTCCATCCCACTAATCAGAGAAGCGCCTGGCAAGGCCCTGGTTGGCCCGATAGGAGCCGGACACTTAACTGTAGAAATAGTGAAGTCCTTTGGTTTAAGCAATATGTTATTTATGTCCGCCATCATTAGCTTGGGGATTGCTTTGTTTAATCTTTTCCCTTTCCCTCCCCTGGATGGGGGCGGCATGCTGATTGCACTTATTGAGGGAGTTAGGCATGGGAAACGTCTCTCTCTCCGTGCAGTGCGCTTAGCTCAAACTATAGGAACTACAGCCTTAATTGCACTCATGATTCTAATAACCTTCAATGACATACTGCGTTTAATCAAAGGCGAGGGCTTTGGATTATGATACGTCGTACCTCCATACCTTTGAGAATTGGCAAGGTAACAATTGGTGCTGACGCCCCGATTGCAGTGCAATCGATGGCTAAAACCGATACTCGGGACATACAGGCCACAATAAGCCAGATTAGAAACCTGGAAGAGCATGGCTGTGAAATAATACGACTGGCGGTGCCAGACAAAGAAGCTGCCGAAAGTATATCGGCCATAAAAAAGGAGGCGTCTTTACCCCTTATTGCTGATGTTCATTTCGACTATCGCTTAGCTTTAGCTGCCTTGTGTGCTGGTGCTGATGGAATTCGCCTTAATCCAGGTAATATTCGTGATAGGGAGCAAATTGCAAAAGTGGTAGCCGCTGCCAAAGACAGGGGGATTCCTATCCGCATTGGAGTAAATGCCGGCAGTTTGCCTGCGGATTTTGAATCTGATACTCCCTTAGCAGAGCGAATGGTTGACCTGGCAGTGGAGCATATGAAGTTTATGGAGAACCTGGATTTTAATTTGATTAAAGTGTCACTTAAGGCTTTCGACGTGCCTACCACCATAAAGGCTTACCAAATGATTGCTGCTAGAATACCCTACCCTTTACACCTGGGTATCACCGAAGCTGGACTCCCTCAATCCGGCGTCATAAGAAGCGCTATCGGCATTGGCGTGCTTCTATATCAAGGCATTGGCGATACTATCCGTGTCTCTCTCAGTGCTCACCCTTGCGAGGAAGTATCTGCTGCTTATGAAGTGCTAAAGAGTCTGGGATTGCGACAGCGAGGCCCAACGTTGATATGTTGCCCTTCCTGTGGCCGGGCTGAGGTTGATGTGGTTGCCCTCGCTGAAGCTGTAGATAAATATTTAAAAAAGATAAGCAAGCCTATTAAAGTAGCTGTTATGGGTTGTATGGTTAATGGCCCCGGCGAGGCTAAAGACGCTGATGTGGGTATTGCCTGTGGTAAGGGTAAAGGTGTTATATTCAGGAAAGGAAAAGTAGCAAGGACAATAAGTGAGGAAAATTTCCTAGATGCCCTGGTGTCAGATATAGAGCAGATTGCCTAAGCCTTCGGATAGAGCATGGAGTAAGAAAATGTTCCTAAACATTCAAAGTGCAAAATTGCAAAGAAGGAGAACAGGAATATGGAAAATTATCCAATAACCATAAGCGTTGAATATGAAGAGAAACTTTCTCGATTGACTACCTTTTTCCGATATGCTATGGCAATACCTAATTACACATGTCTATGGGGCATTGGTATTGCTGCGCAGATTGTTGTTTTTATTTCATGGTGGGCGATTTTGTTTTTGGGCAGACACCCTCGATGGGCATTTGATTTTGTTAGCGGTTATCTTCGCTGGTACACAAGAGTGGGTGGCTACCATCTCCTTTTAGCCGATAAATACCCTCTATTTGGCTTCCAGTAGCCCCTTGCGCTCATGAACATCTGGTTTTAGAAGATGCGTTTTTCTAGGCTTTTTGGCAAGACTCTACGACAAGCACCAGCAGAAGCTGAGGGCATAAGCCACCAGCTATTGCTTAGAGCGGGTATGATATCGCAAATAGCTGCTGGGATCTATTCCTATTTGCCCCTGGGTTGGCGAGTGCTCAGGAAAATAGAACAGATAGTCAGGGAGGAAATTGATAAAGCTGGCGGGCAAGAATTAATGTTGCCGGTATTGCAGCCTTTTGAGCTATGGCAACAATCAGGACGTAATCTTTCCTT
>Ga0114920_10000811_pt1 | contig 13890 bp, 14 predicted proteins | sample ChitaG_FD_88683 | JGI IMG/M metagenome (GOLD analysis project Ga0114920, IMG submission 88683) | Deep subsurface microbial communities from South Pacific Ocean to uncover new lineages of life (NeLLi) - Chile_00310 metaG | ecosystem: Environmental > Aquatic > Marine > Oceanic > Sediment ... | reverse complement strand
TCGGCAAGCTCGACCCAGAGGTCATTACCCTCACGGGTGCGTTCTCCCACGCCGGCGAACACCGAGGTACCGCCGAAGTTGCGGGCGATGCGGTTGATCATCCCCTGGATCAGAACCGTCTTGCCCACACCGGCTCCGCCGAACAGCGCGATCTTGCCGCCACGCACGTACGGGGTGAGCAGGTCGACGACCTTCAGGCCGGTCTCAAGCATCTCGGTGCGGGGCTCAAGCTCGGCGAATGGCGGCGGCTTGCGGTGGATCGACCAGTGCTCGAAATCCTCGCCGTAGCCGGGCTCGTCCAGACAATGCCCGAGCGCGTTGAACACATGGCCCTTGACACCGTCGCCGACCGGCACCGAGATCGAGGTGCCCGAGTCGGTCACCTCGACTCCACGCACCAGGCCATCGGTGGGCTGCATGGAGATGGTGCGAACCAGGTTGTCGCCGAGGTGCTGGGCGATCTCGAGTGTCAACGTCTTGGCCAAATCCCCGTAGACGATCTCTGCGTTCAGGGCATTGAACAGCGGGGGCACCGAACCGCGCGGGAACTCGACGTCCACAACCGGCCCGGTGATGCGCACGACGCGACCGGCTGAACCGCCGTTGATGTCGCTCTTGATGTCTTCTGCGGTAGCAGTCATTTTCTCTTCGCTTCCTACGGGGGCTTCTACGTTCGATTTCGCTATTTCGCGGCGTCGGCCAGCGCGTTGGCGCCGCCGACGATCTCGCTGATTTCCTGGGTGATCTGGGCCTGACGTTCGCGGTTGGCCGCCAGCGTCAGAGCCTTGATCAGGTCATCGGCGTTGTCTGTGGCCGACTTCATGGCACGTCGCCGCGACGCGGACTCTGAGGCTGCCGCCTCCAGCAGCGCGGCGTAGACCCTGGTGGCAACGTAGCGCGGCAGTAATGCGCCAAACAACGCCTCTGGGTCCGGTTCGAAAGAGAAAAGCGTCCGCGGCCCGTCGTCGTCGGGTTCATCTTCGACGTACTCGACGACCATCGGTGCGATCCGGCGGGCTACCGCTGACTGCGACAACATCGACTTGAACTCGGTGAAGACGATGTGCAGCTCGTCTACGCCGAGGACGCCATCCTCTCCGGGATCGTCGCCCTCGTCGTCGACTCCGGACATGAAGGACGCCACCAGCGTCTCGGCGATCTCGCGCGCCTGCTCGTAGGTGGGCCTCTCAGAAAATCCGGTCCACGACTCGGTGACGGTGCGCTGACGGAAACTGTAATACCCCAACGCTTTCCGGCCTACGGCATAGATCACCGGGTCCTTGCCTTCTTCGCGGAGCAACGAAAACAGCTCCTCGGCCTGCCGCAGCACGTTGGCGTTGTAGGCCCCGCACAGGCCCCGGTCTGAGGACACCACGAGAACCGCAGCCCGCGTGGGGTTCTTCCGAGCCACGAGCAGCGGGTGATCCAGCGCGCTCGCACTGGCCAGCTCGGTAAGCATGTTGGTGATCTCGGTGCTGTAGGGCCGAGCCGACACGACTCGGGCCTGCGCCTTGGCGATTCGCGACGTGGCGATCAGTTCCTGGGCCTTGGTGATCTTCTTGATCGACCCGGCCGATCTGATACGCCCGCGAAGCTCGCGCAGTGTTGCAGCCATCTAGCTCTCCAGCCCCTCTCCCGATCCCATAATTTCGGGTCCTACTTTTTGGGGGCCGGCTTGCGGACCTTCACGGATTCCTTCTTGACATCCGCTTGATCCATCGCCTCGGCCGCTGCCTCGTTCACGACGACGGAGCTGCCGTCGGTGGCCGCGAAGCCCTTCTTGAACTCGTTGATTACGTCGGCGAGCTTCTGCTCGGCGTCCTCGGAGAGCTTCTTGGTCTCTCGAATCTCTTTGAGGATGTCCTCGTGGGATGCCTTGACGTGCTCCAGGACCTCGGTCTCGAAGCGCGAAACATCCTCCACAGGAACCGAATCAAGGTGCCCCTTGGTGCCGAGGAAGATCGCCACTACCTGATCCTCGACCGAGTACGGTGTGTACTGCGGCTGCTTGAGCAGCTCGACCAGCCGGGCGCCACGTTCCAGCTGCGCCTTGGATGCGGCATCCAGATCCGAGGCGAAAGCTGCGAAGGCCTCGAGCTCACGGTACTGCGACAGCTCCAAGCGAAGACTTCCTGCGACCTCTTTCATGGCCTTGATCTGGGCAGCGCCGCCGACACGGGACACCGAGACGCCCACGTTGATAGCCGGTCGCACGCCCTGGTTGAACAAGTCCGACTCCAGGAAGCACTGTCCATCCGTGATTGAAATGACGTTGGTCGGGATGAACGCCGAGATGTCGTTGGCCTTGGTCTCGATGATCGGCAGCCCGGTCATCGATCCGCCGCCGAGCTCATCGGAGAGCTTTGCGCAACGCTCCAGCAGCCGGGAATGCAGATAGAACACGTCACCAGGGAATGCCTCGCGACCAGGCGGACGGCGCAGCAGCAGAGAGATGGCGCGATAGGCGTCGGCTTGCTTTGAGAGGTCGTCGAACACGATGAGGACGTGCCTACCGTCGTACATCCAGTGCTGGCCGATGGCCGAACCCGTGTACGGGGCCAGCCACTTGAAGCCCGCTGCGTCGGACGCGGGAGCCGCCACAATGGTGGTGTACTCCATGGCGCCGCCCTCTTCGAGGGCCCGCTTGACGCTGGCAATCGTGGTGCCCTTCTGGCCGATCGCGACGTACACGCAGCGCACTTGCTGCTTAGGATCACCGGTTTCCCAGGCCTCGCGTTGGTTGAGGATGGTGTCGACGCAGACCGCGGTCTTGCCGGTCTTGCGGTCGCCGATGATCAGCTGCCGTTGGCCGCGGCCGATCGGAGTCTGCGAGTCGATGGCTTTGATGCCGGTCTGCAACGGCTCCGATACGCCCTGGCGCTCAACCACTGAGGGCGCCTGCAGTTCCAGCACGCGACGGGTGTCCGACTCAATGTCACCCTGGCCGTCGATCGGCTGACCGAGCGGGTTGATGACACGCCCGAGGAATGCATCCCCAACGGGCACCGACAGCACTTCGCCTGTGCGCTTGACTTGTTGACCCTGTTCGATCTTCTCGAAATCACCGAGGATCACGACGCCGACGCTGTGCTCGTCGAGGTTCAACGCCACACCGAGCACATTTCCGGGGAACTCCAAGAGTTCCTGGGTCATGACCGAGGGCAGGCCCTCGACGTGCGCGATGCCGTCACCGGCGTCGACGACGGTGCCGATCTCCTCACGCTCGGCCTCGGCCGAGAAGTTGGCGATGTAGTCCTTGATCGCCCCTTGAATGTCAGAAGCCGAGATTGTCAACTCTGCCATGGCTTTTGGTTCCTGCCTTCGTGTCTGTCGTGTCGAATTCTGTTAGTCGGGCAATTGGGTCTGGGCCGCTGTCAGCCGTGACGACAGCGAGCCATCGATGACCTCTTCGCCAACGGCGATCTTCAGACCGCCCAGCACATCGGGGTCGAGGTGGAGTTGCAGGGATACCGGATGCCCGTAGATACGGGTCAGCACTTCCGTGAGCCGGGTGCGTTGCCCATCACTGAAGCCGGCAGCTGCAGTGACGTGAGCGACGACCTCGCCGCGCCGGGCCACCGCGAGTTCGGCGAGTTCTCGCGCCGCCACATCTGCCCGCTCGCCGGCCAGCAGTTCGATGGTCTGGTTCAACAACGCCTCAGTCGTCGGGTTGGCGGTCTCGCCGAGCACGCCGTCAAGCAGACCGATCCGTCCCTCGGCAGGGCTTGTGTGATCGCTCAGCAACAAGTTGAGCTGCGACTCCGAGTCCAGCACCCGCCCGAACCGGAACAGTTCATCCTCGACTTCGCCGGTCTCGTTGTTTCGCTCGGCCCGCACAAGCAGCGCCAGCCGTGCGACGTGCCGGACCGCGAAGACCAGATCTGCCTCGCTCGACCAGCGCTGTGACACCGCGGTCTTGACGACTTCGAGTGCGGTGTCTGAGACCTTGCCTGACAGCAGCGTTTCGGCCAGTCCGGCCTTTCCGTCTCCGGCGTCCGCAGGCTCGGAAAAGTGCTTCGCCAGCACCGCCTCCGACCCCAGCAGCTTCGCGAATGACGTCAGATCGCTCGCCACTGCAGTGAGACCGTCCGCGGCAACATTCGAGGTGAGTTCGTCGAACCGCGCGACCACGGCATCCAGCGAATCCCGGCTGGTAGCGCGCAGCTCGGCACCCACCGAATCGGCGATCACAACTTCCGACGGGGCCATCGCGTCCAACTCATCGAGGAACCGGTCGACGGTCGCCGACTGCCGGCTCGCATCCGAGACATGCTGGCGAACTAGTTCGCCTGCACGGTGGATGGATTCGGTGCCCAGGTTCTGCCGAAGCTCTCGGATGAGCTGCTGCCTCAGCAGTTGAACCTGGGCTGCGCCCTGGACCTTGATGCGCTCGACCTCTACATCGGCCTGTGCTCGCAGTTGCTCCGCGATATTCAGCGCATCGACGCGCGCCTCTTCGACCACTTTGGCGGCGTCGGCCGTTGCCGCCGCTACCGCCTTGGCGTGTTCGGAGTCAGCCCGCTCTACCTTCTGAGCGGCAGCGGCGCTCTCCTCGAGTTGGTGACGCACCGCGTCCTGCTGCGCGGCCATCATCCGGCGGATAAGTGGGGCGACGTACCGCATAACAAGGAAAACGACCACCACAAACCCGAAGAACTGACCGATGAATGTCGACATGAATCACCGTCCCTGACTGGTCGACGCGGCGACGTTCAGGCCGAGCACGCGGCTGGCCAGGGTCTCCGACAGCGACTCGATCGACGACTGCAGTTCTGCGGTGGTCTCTCGGCCCTCTTCAGAGAGCTGGTCATTCGCTTGCTGCAGCGTCTGCCCAGCTTCTGCACTGGCCCGACCGCGCATCTCGTCGACGATCTTGCGGCCTTCGCCTCGAGCTTCGTCACGGGTCGTCGAGGCGTCGCGACGAGCCTCCGTCATCAACTTGAGAGAGTCAGCCTGCGAGGCAGCCGATAATTCGGCCGACTTGCGAGTGTCCTCGTTGGTCTTGGCGATCATCACCTCACGCTCGTGCAGCACCTTGCTGACCGGAGGCACGACGAACTTGGCGATGACACCCAGCACGATCAGGAAGATGAGCAGCACGAAAAAGAACGTGCCGTTGGGCAGCAGGAAGTTACCGCCGCCCGCCTCCTCGGCGAGGATGGTTGTGCTCAGGTCACCCATGACTCAAGATTCCAAGCCGACTACGCAACCGGGGTCGCGAAGACGAACAGCGCCATGAACGCCAGGTTGATGAAGTACATGGCCTCGACCAGGCCGACAGTGATGAAGAACGGGACGAACAGTCTTCCCTGAGCTTCAGGCTGCCGCGCGACGCCGTTGACCAGCGCGCTACCGACGACACCATCACCGATTGCCGCGCCGATGGCACCGCCCCCCAACAGCAGTCCACCGCCGATGAGCGCGCCAGCAGCGATTGTGGGATCCATTTCTTTCCTCCTTGCTAGCTGGTAGGAGTCCTACCAGGTCGTGGGTCGAACAGGTCGGGGTGATCAGTTCAGTGTGTTGAGTCGTGCTCGTCCAACTCCATTGACTGACCAAAGTACAAGATCGTCAACAACGCGAAAATGAATGCCTGAATGAGGCCAATGAACAGTTCGAAGGACTTCCACAGCGCGTTGGGCGCCCACAAAATGTACGCCGGGAACAGCGCGATGATCGCGACCATGATCCCGCCGGCGAAGACGTTGCCGAAAAGTCGGAGTGACAACGACACCGGTTTCGCGATCTCCTCGACGAGGTTGATCGGCGCGAGGAACGCGACGTGGCCCTTGAGCAGCTTGACGGGGTGCCCTATTAGGCCACGTCGCCAGAATCCTGCCGCGTGGTAGCAGATGAATACGAAGAGGCCGAGAGCCAGCACGAAATTGATGTCCGCGGCGGCCGGCTTGAGGAACTCGTGAATTCCGGTTTCATTGGAGTACTGCACCGGGAACACCGACAGCCAGTTGGCGGCCAGGATGAACACGAACAACGCCAACGCCAGCGGGAGCACGAAAGGCGCGATCCGCATCCCGATCGCACTTTCGATCTGATTACGTGTCTGGACCGTGATCGCTTCCCAGAACAGCTGCACGCCACCGGGAACGCCCGTGGACGTCACCTTGGCCCGGAGGAGGAACGCCAGCGCGAGCACGATCACCGCGGCGATAGATGTCGACAGGAGGGTGTCGGTATTGACCGTCAAGCCGAACCACTCGGCCTCCTCGTGGACGCCCACGTGGATGCCGGAATCTGAAGCAAGAATCGTTTCGACCATGGCTAGCTGACTTCCCCTTCGGCTCCATGACTTGCCGGGCTACCCGCGCCGGCCCGCAGTTTCTTTGCCACGGGCAGCGCGGTGGTAAACACCAACAGCAGCTGGAACAGGGCCATCCCGAACACCACGCCCAGGCCCGCAGGGCGGAACACGAATGCGATCGCCAAACCGATCACCGTCATGATCATCAGGCGAGCCGCAGAATTGAGTGCCATCTTGCTCTTGAGCGGATGCTCCTCGTTGGTGATTCTTGTGACCGAGCGGCGAATCAGGAGCGCGTTGATCAAGCCCAGCGCCAGCCCGATCCCGAAGAAAACACCGACCATCACGTGCCCCACCAGTCCCAAACCCACCGTGGCCAGGGCGGCGAGCACCACACAGATCACGAGAAGGCGCGCGGGCCTGAACGCCACGGACGGAAACACCAACGGCGCGTCTTGCGCGGGCGTCGTCACTGCTTCACCTCAATCCCGCGGTCGTCGAAACTGGTGCGCCATCAAAGGAACCGATCCCGATGATCCGGTGCGTTGTGCCCGTAGCGTATCGGAGGGCGGCGGGCGCGCTGGAATCAGCCAACAGGAAGCTCCTGTAATCGGTCAATCTGTCGGTCAAAGTTCCGTTCCGATCGGTGTCATCGGATGGTTCGGGGGCCGGCAACCCGGGAGGTATTTCGGGCTCTGATCCAAGACTAACACATGGTGAGAGCCACAAAAGAAGGCCTACTACTTCCCGTCGTACGGCAGCTCGGCGGGGTCGTCTCGACTCCGCAGAAGCGGGATCAGGGTTGCGACGATCGCGATCAGAATCGCCCCCGCCATGACCGCTGCGGTATGCCGCGGGTCGAAGAAGATCGAGCTCGCAGCACCCAGCGCAACAATGCCGACCCACAGGTAGATGATCAGCACGACCCGGCGATGGGAATGACCAATCTCCAGCAACCGGTGGTGCAGATGCATTTTGTCGGGATGGAAGGGGCTCAGGCCCGCACGCGTACGTCGGATGATGGCCAGCAGCATGTCCAGCGCAGGCACGAACATCACAGCTACCACCAGCAGGAACGGGGACAGCAGGGCGAACACGTCGCGGGCACCGTAGGCGGATTGCGAAATCGGGCCGGCGGCGGTGGTCGACGCGGCGGCGAGCATCAGGCCGATCAACATCGAGCCTGAATCGCCCATGAAAATCCTGGCTGGATGGAAGTTGTGCGGAAGAAAGCCCAAACAGGCGCCGGCCAGCACGACGGAGATGACCGCGGGCGGGTAGAACAGCACGTCGCCGCCGTGGTCTCGCAACAGCCCAATCGAGAAGATGCATATTGCTGCAGCCGTGATGAGGCCCAGCCCGGCGGCAAGGCCGTCCAGACCGTCGACGAAGTTCATCGCGTTGACCACGGCTACCGTGAGCGCCAGCGTCAGCAAGATTGATGCCACCTGATCCAGCACGATGGTGCCGACGCCGCCGATCGGTATGTAGATCACGCTCCACGCCACGCCCATCGTGACGAGCACGCTGGCCGCGGTGATCTGACCGGCGAACTTCGTCAGTGCGTCCAGGCCCCATCGGTCATCGATCAGCCCGACGACCATGATCAGCCCCCCCGCGACGACCACTGCGGGCAATCCCGACGAGTAGACGAACCCCCGAGTCAATGCAGGAAGCTGGGATGCCAACAGTACTGCGGCCACCACACCCACGTACATCGCCAGGCCGCCCATTCGAGGGGTCGGCTGCAGGTGAACGTCGCGCTCGCGCGGGACGGCGACCGCGCCCAACCGCCTGGCCAGCACTCGAACCCAGCCGGTGGCCAGATAGGTGATGATCGCCGCAGTCAGGCCGACCAGGGCGAGCTCGCGCAACGGGACACCCGCGCCCCGGTCCGACAGCGCGATCAGGTCCGACGTCAGCTGCTCCAGGGGCGCTGACGTGATCATCGCTGAACCGTAATGCACGAAACTGAAGGATCAATCCGTCTGAGTGGTGAGGGTCGCCGCCTCGACACCCAACGCCCCGGCGATGGCATCAACTGTCACCGGCCCCTGCCGCAACACGCTGGGATGCGCTCCGGTCAGGTCGACGATCGTCGACGCGATCTGCTGCTGGGCGGGCCCCCCGTCGAGGTAGACCTCGACCAGATCGCCGAGTTGCTCGCGGGCCTCGCCAGCCGTGTTGGCTGCAGGGCGTCCAGAGATGTTCGCGCTCGAAACCGCCATCGGCCCGACCTCCCGAAGCAGCTCGATAGCAACGGGCTGCATCGGCATGCGCAACATGACGCTGCCATGGGCGTCGCCGAGATCCCATTGCAACGACGGGGCTTGGCGGACCACCAGGCTCAGCGCGCCCGGCCAGAAAGCCCGGATGAGCTCGTGCGCACTGTGCGGGACCGAGTAGACCAGCCCGTGGACTGTGTCCCAGGACCCGACCAGCACTGGAACCGGCATGTCGCGGCCGCGTCCCTTGGCAGACAACAAGGCCGCCACCGCATCGCTATCGAACGCGTCGGCGCCAAGTCCGTACACCGTGTCGGTGGGCATGACCACTAGGCGTCCACTCTTGAGTGCACCGATCGCCGAAGCGATGCCCTCGGCGCGCTGTGCGGAATCGGTGCAGTCAAACAGCGCCGTCATGCGCGATTCGCCTTCGTTTCTCGCTGGGTCACGTCACTCAGCCTCTCACCGACCGCGTACCGCGGTCACGAAGCGGGGCCTACCGGCGAAATCGTGTCGTTCGCTGATCTCGACGAAACATCCTGCGCGGGTGAAGGCTTCAACAGTGCGGTCCGATGTGGTGTCATCGTGCTCAACCGCGCAGCAGCCGCCGGGCCGCAGCAGGCGTGCTGCCGCGCCGACGATGTGGTTGACCACAACCATTCCATCGTCTCCACCAAACAGCGCATGCGGCGGATCATGTTGAGCCACCTCGGGTTCCAGATGAACGCCCTCAGGTATATAAGGCGGATTGGCCACCAAAAGGTCGACGCTGCCGTCGAGTTCGTGCAGCAGATCTGCTGCGCGAACATCGGCGCACACCAGTTCCACAGAAGTATCTCCGACATTGCGTCGCGCATACGCGAGCGCCTCGTGGGAATCGTCGACGGCGATCACCCGGGCTCCGGGCCGATGGCGCCACAGCGCGAGGGCAAGCGCGGCAGAGCCTGTACACAGATCCACCACCAACGGACGTTGCGATAACGATTGGGCAAGAGCCCATTCCAGCAGAGCCTCGGTCTCCGGCCGAGGGATGAACACGCCGGGGCCGACCTGCACAGTGACCGAACCAAACGCAGCGGTGCCGGTGAGATGCTGCAGCGGCACGCGCTCTGCGCGCTTAGCGACGAGCCGTTCGTACTGTTCGGCGAAGTCGGCGCCGGGCGCTATCAACGCGAGCTGGCCGCGGTCGGCACCGGCGACATGAGCGGCCAGCAGTTCGGCGTCCGCCCGCGGAGAGCCGACTCCGGCTCGGGCCAGCGCTTGGGTCGCGACATTGATCGCATCATTGAGCTGACGGGTTCTCATCGCTGAGTCGTCACGTGTTCTGCAGCCGGGACTGCTTGTCGGCGGCGGCGAGCGCATCGAAGAGCAGATCCATGTCGCCGTCGAGCACCTGGTCAAGGTTGTGCGCCTTGTAGTTGATGCGGTGATCGGCGATCCGATTCTCCGGGAAGTTGTAGGTCCGGATCCGCTCACTGCGGTCGACGGTGCGGATTTGGCTGGCACGGTCGGCAGAAGCGTCGGCCTGCGCCTGTTCCTCGGCCAGCGACTGCAGCCGAGCGGCCAGCACTTGCATCGCTCGGGCCTTGTTCTGCAGCTGCGAACGCTCGTTCTGGCACGTGACCACAATCCCGGTGGGGAGATGGGTGATACGGACAGCCGAATCGGTCGTGTTGACCCCCTGGCCGCCCTTGCCTGAGGACCGGTAGACGTCGATTCGCAGATCAGACTCCTCGATCTGGACCTGGGCGACCTCTTCCGGTTCGGGATAGACGAGGACGCCTGCTGCCGACGTGTGCACCCTCCCCTGCGACTCGGTGACGGGCACCCGTTGTACTCGGTGAACGCCGCCTTCGAACTTCAGCCGCGACCACACGCCATCGGCGGAGTTGCCTTTACTGGTGATCGACAGCGTCGCATCCTTGAAGCCGCCGAGGTCAGAGATCGTCTCGTCAAGAACTGTCACGGTCCAGCCGCGCCGCTCGGAATAGCGAATGTACATCCGAGCCAGGTCCGCGGCGAACAGCGCCGACTCCTGACCGCCCTCGCCTGACTTGACCTCCAAAACGATGTCGTCGGCGTCATGGGGATCCCGGGGGGCGAGCAGATCGGTGAGTTGGGTGTCGAGCTCGCCCACCGTTGTGCTCAGCTCCCTGACCTCGGCAGCGAAAGAGTCGTCGTCGGCCGCTAGCTCACGGGCGGCTTCCAGGTCGCCTCGGGCCGCTTCGAGCTTGCGGTAGGTCGCCACGACTGGCGAAACTTGCGCGAAGCGACGGGCTGCCGTGCGCGCGGCGCTGGGGTCGGCGTGCAGCTCAGGATCGGCGAGTCGGCGCTCCAGATCCGCGTGCTCAGCGAGCATCGCCGCGATCGCCGGTGCAGTATCGGTCACCTCGCCTCCTTCGGCACGCGCCGTCTCCGGTCAGCCACTCTTACCGACGAAACGGCGCCCGGCCTGCGCGCACTGCGGCAGATCGGGCGCCGATCTTGAGAGCTATTTGTCGTCGGCAGCTTTGGTTTCTCCCGTCGCTGCGCTCGCGCTGGTGCGCTTGCCGTAGCGCTTCTCGAAACGGGCGACCCGGCCACCGCTGTCGAGGATCTTCTGCTTACCGGTGTAGAAGGGATGGCACTGCGAACAGACCTCAACGGTGATCTGTCCGCTCTTCTTGGTGCTGCGGGTCGCAAAACTGCTGCCGCAGCCACACAGCACCGTCGTGTCGACATAGTCAGGGTGAATACCCGATTTCATGGTTTCCTCTTCGATCGTGGGCCCGGGTCGCCGCTCCCGTACTGGGAGGTTACGGCGTGAACCGGAACCGAGGTGTCGGCGAGCCATTATGCCAGGTCAACCGCCAGTATCCTAAACGCGCATACCGAGGCGGCTATTCCCCGCCGATCCTGCGGTAGGAGTCTCGGTCGCGCGTCCACAGCACCCGACCGCGGGGCTTGAGCCCCATCGAGATCACTTCGCGTTTGACCACCTTGTTGGTGGCCGTACTCGGCAGATCGTCGGCGACCCAGACATACCGCGGCCAGGCTTTCGGCGACAGGTCCGGCTGGACGGCGAGGAAGATCCAGCCTTCGGCATCTCGAAAAGCCAGGTCACCAGACCAAAACATGCCATGTCGCAGGCGCTCATCGGTGGCGCTCTGGTCGTTGTAGTAGCCCGCGAACATGCCCGCGCCCTGCGTGTTGACCAGTTCTCCGGTGGCCTGGTCGCCGTTGGCCAACGCGCCCTGCTGATCGAACCGCGCGACAGCGCAGTCGGTCAGGGATTCAGAGTCGTAGATGGCGACCCCCGGAAAGCCCTTGCCTATGGAACCGGCCGGGCAGCCGTCCTCGCGCGTCACCGTCACCGCATTCTCGGTCGATCCGAATCCGTCCCACACCTCGCAGCCGAAGCGCCTGGCGAACTCCGCGATATCGCGGTCACCGGCCTCGTTTCCGAAAGCTACCCGCAGGGGATTGTCCAGGTCATCCGGCCGTTCGGGACTGGCGAGGATGTAGGCCAACGGTTTGCCCACGTAGTTCATGTAAGTGGCGCCGTAGCGCCGAATGTCGTCGATGAAACCCGACGCCTTGAACTTCGCCGGAGCCATCGCAGCGCCCGAGTTCAGTGCCACCGACCACCCGGCCAGCACCGCATTGCTGTGAAAAAGCGGCATGGACAGGTAGCACACGTCATCTGAGGTCAGCTCGTAGCGTGCAACCAGCGCCGCGCCCGCCAGCAACACCATCGCGTGCATGACCCTCACGGCTTTCGGATCGCCGCTGGTACCTGATGTGAAGATCAGCATGTAAGGATCAGTTGCGCTGGCTTCACGGTGTGGCGTCAGCGCCCCAGCCCGCCCGACGAGTTCCTCCCACTGCGGGCTTCCGACCACCAATATGCGCACACCGGCCAGATCAACGCCCTCGAGCAGCGTGACATGGTGCTCGTCGGTCACCAAGATCTGGCAATCTGCCCGACGGATGTCGGTGGCCAGGGAATCACCGCGCCGAGTGGTGTTGATGCCGCAAAGCACATAACCGCCCAGTCCCGCAGCGGCCATCGCGGTCAACATGTCCGGGGTGTTGCCGAGCAGGACGCCCACATGAAGTGGCCGGGCCGGGTCAGCCATGCCGATCAGCGCCGCTGCCTGCCGCGCCGCGACCTCGAGATGTTCCCGCCACGTCCATGTGTGACCGTGGTATTTCACAGCGATCCGGTCGTCGTAGGAGCGCTCCCGCAACAGCTGCTGAACCGTTTCCACCACCGAGCCGACCCTTCCTCATCAGCAAGCAGTGTCCCAAGTGTGTCCACCTGACCGACCCCGGGCCTGTGCACGAGCCAGACTGACATCGGTCATTTGCGAAGATAGGGCGGTGACTGTTGGCACTGTAGCGAAACCCGAATCCAAATCCGTTCGTGACCGCCTGATCGATGCCGCCGAGCAGTGCCTGACGGCAAAGGGAATCCGCGCAACCACTGTGTCCGAGGTGGCCGAGCTGGCCGGCGTCAGCCGCGGCTGGTTGTACCGGCACTTTCCCGACAAGTCCGAACTGCTCGGTGCGGCCATCGTGCGGCTCAACGAGGCGTTCTGGACGGAATCTCACGCTCGCCTGGACACGGTGAGTGGTTTGGACCACCAACTCGCCACCGGTGTAGCGCTCGCGCGGAGGGAGTCCGAAACACCGGGGGCACTCGTGCTCAAACTGCGCCAGGAGGAGCCCGAGGCATTCACGGCCTGCGTGGGCCTCGGAGTCCGGGGACTAATCCCGGAGATCGCCGCGTTCTGGGTGCCTTATGTCCGGGCTGCCGTCGACAGCGGCGAAATCCATCCGGGCACAAACTGCGCAGAAGCCGCCGAGTGGGTCGCGCGAATCACGCTGAGCTTGACGACCGTGCCCGGCGAGCAGTGCGACGTCGACAACCACGAATCAGTACTGCGCCATATCCGCCGCTATATCGTGGCGGCGCTGCGCAGCGATCCGGCCGTACCCTGAGCATGATTCCGGCGCAGTTGGTCCCGCTCAACGCTTGAAGAACTGCACCGACATCACTCAGTCGCCGTCGTTTCCGCCGGGCGTATTCTTCGACACCTGCACCAGGAACTCATAGTTGTTCTTGGTCTTGCGCAGCTGGCTCATCAGCAGATCGATGGCCTGATGCGCGTCAAGTCCGGACAGGACACGACGCAGCTTGTGCACCACGGCGAACTCATCGGCGTTGAGCAGCAGTTCGTCCTTGCGGGTGCCAGACGGGTTGACGTCGACAGCCGGGAACACCCGGCGCTCGGAGATCTTGCGGTCCAGCTTGAGTTCGGCGTTGCCGGTGCCCTTGAATTCCTCGAAAATCACCGTGTCGCCGGTGGATCCGGTTTCGACCATGGCCGTGGCGATGATCGTCAGCGAGCCACCCTCTTCGAT
>Ga0114920_10000810_pt1 | contig 13891 bp, 14 predicted proteins | sample ChitaG_FD_88683 | JGI IMG/M metagenome (GOLD analysis project Ga0114920, IMG submission 88683) | Deep subsurface microbial communities from South Pacific Ocean to uncover new lineages of life (NeLLi) - Chile_00310 metaG | ecosystem: Environmental > Aquatic > Marine > Oceanic > Sediment ... | reverse complement strand
CTCAAACCCATGAACTGCCCTTTTCACATCATGGTCTACAATTCACGGCAGCGCAGCTACCGGGACCTTCCCTTCCGCTGGGGAGAACTGGGCACGGTTTACCGCTACGAAAGAAGCGGGGTCCTGCACGGGCTTCTGCGCGCGAGAGGATTCACCCAGGATGACGCCCACATCTTCTGCCGGGCCGACCAGCTCGAGGAAGAGATCAAGGGTGTTGTCAACCTGGCGAAAAAAATTCTGAGCACGTTCGGCTTTACCGATCTGGACGTCTTTCTGTCCACCTGCCCGGAAACATTCTGCGGTGCCGAGGCCGACTGGATCAAAGCCGAGGCCGCATTGGCCCGCGCACTCAATGATATCGATCAGGACTTCACAATCGATGAGGGCGAAGGTGTGTTCTACGGCCCGAAAATCGACATCAAAATCAAGGATATCCTGCAGCGGTCCTGGCAGCTGACCACCGTTCAGCTCGATTTTAACCTGGCCGAACGGTTCGACCTCGGTTATATCGGTGAGGACGGAAAGGTCCACAGGCCCTACCTCGTGCACCGTGCGCTGCTCGGATCATTGGAAAGATTTTTCGGGATCCTCATCGAGCACTACAATGGAAATTTCCCCCTCTGGCTGGCACCGGTGCAGATTTTGACGATCCCCATCGCCGACCGCCACGCCGCATACGCCGAATCTTTAGAGGCCCGATTCAGAAAAAATAATATTCGAGCCGCAGTGGATAAACGCCGCGAAAAGGTGGGCTATAAGATCCGAGATGCCGAAACCAGCAAAGTCCCCCTTATCCTTATCGTCGGAGATAAGGAAGTTGAACATCAAACTGCCGCTTTGAGAATTCACCTTGAGGGCGACAAAGGCGAAATTAATGTGAATGAATTCCTTGAAAAAGTCAAAAAATTGATTAAAAATAGATCATTGAGCGTCAATTTTTAAAGGAGGTCTATCATCAGAAGACGTAGATATTATCCCGGAGGAGGAAGAAAGGAAAAGCCACATAAGATCAATGAAATGATTCAAGCCAGTGAAGTGAGAATAATCGATGAAGAAAAGAAGCAGTTGGGAGTACTTCCCTTTCAGGAAGCTTTGGCACTGGCCAAAGAAAGAGACCTGGATCTTGTGGAAGTGGCGCCCAGTGCGACCCCTCCTGTCTGTCGGATCATGGACTACGGAAAATTTTTGTACGAATTACATAAGAAGGCTCATGAAGCAAAAAAGCATCAAAAGCAGATCCAAATCAAGGAGATCAAGTTTCGACCGAAGATCAGCATCCACGATTACACGTTTAAGATCCGCCATGTCGAACGCTTTCTAAAGGAAGGAAACAAGGTAAAGATCACAGTGATGCTTCGAGGCAGAGAAAAAGCAAAGCCAGAATTGGCCTACGCCATACTGGATAGAGTTTTTAAGGACATGAAAGAACTCGGACAGCAGGATGGGACGATCCGGAAGCAGAGTTGGGCCGTATCTGCCCTATTGAGCCCCCTAAAAACTGGAGGAAAAGATGCCAAAACTAAAGACACACAAAGGAGCCCAAAAGCGGTTCAAAGTGACGGCAAAGAAAAAGATAGTTCGCAGTAAAGCGTATAAAAGCCACATCCTGACCAAAAAGAACGCGAAGAGAAAGAGGAAGTTAGGAAAACAGGGCCTCGTCAGTCAAGCGGATAAAGGAAACGTTAAAGACATGCTTCCCTACAGCTTTTAGGGAAGCCGCCTTTTCATTTGGGAACGCCTCCCCCATGGGGGAGTAAAAAAGGAACACGGATCGTTTTTTTGTGATATATGAGGAGAAGACAATGCCCAGAGTAACAAGAGGAACCAAAAAAAGACAAAGACGAACAAAAATTTTAAAACTCGCGAAGGGATACTATGGAGCGCGCAGCCGCAACTACCGCACGGCAAAGGAAGCCGTCGAAAGAGCCCTGCAGTATTCCTACAGAGACCGCCGGACGCGCAAGCGGGACTTCAGGCGTCTCTGGATCATCCGGATCAAGGCGGCCGCCGAATCGAACGGCCTGTCCTACAGCCGGTTTATCCATGGACTCAAAACGCTCAACATCGATATCGACAGGAAGATCCTAGCGGACCTGGCTGTCCATTCACCGCAAACCTTCGAGCACATCGTCGATAAAGTCAAGGAGGCTGCGGCCTAAGCGACTAAATAGAAAGAATGAAAAAGCTGAAAGAAAAGATCGAAGAACTCGGGAGAGACTTTAAAAAGGACGCCGCCGGCGTCAAGACCGGGAGCGAGCTTCAGGAGCTCCGCAACCTCTATTTGAGCCGGAAAAGAGGGCTTTTGGCCAGCCTGTTTGAAGAGCTGAAAAAGGTCAAGCCCGAGGACAAGCCGGAAGCGGGACAGCTGATCAACCAATTCAAGAAAGATGTGCAGGAAAAACTGGACAACCTAAAAGCGGCGTTGAGCGCCCCAAAGACCAAAGATGTCAAATCCGACCTGACTCTCCCAGGGAAATCCCGGTACTGGGGTTCGCCTCATCCTCTTGTTGTTTTTCAGGAGAGAATCGAGAACATCTTCCAGAGCATGGGTTTTGCCATCGAAAGCGGCCCCGAGATAGAAACAGACTACTTTAACTTTGAGGCCCTGAATTTTCCCCCGCACCATCCGGCCCGGGACGACTGGGACACGCTCTATATCAAGGACGACATCCTGCTCCGCACACACACGTCCCCCGTCCAGATTCGCGTCATGCAGAAAAAAAAGCCCCCGATCCGCATCATCACCCCCGGAAAAGTGTACAGGAAAGAGTCCCCTGATCCGACACACCTGCCAATGTTCTATCAGGTCGAAGGCTTGGTTGTCGATTACGGCATTACCATGGCCCATCTGAAGGGCACGCTGGAATACTTTCTCAAAGCTCTCTTTCATGACAAAATCGAGATCCGTTTCCGCCCGAGCTTTTTTCCGTTTACCGAACCTTCGGCCGAGGTGGATATCGAATGTACAGTCTGCAGCCGCAAGGACGAAAAATGCAGAGTTTGCGGGGGAGGCGGATGGATCGAGATCCTTGGAGCGGGCATGGTTGACCCCCAGGTCTTTAAAAATGTCAACATCGACCCCGAACGGTACTCGGGTTTTGCCTTCGGCCTGGGTGTGGACCGGACAGCGATGTTCTCCTATCAGATTCCCGACATGCGGTATTTCTACGAAAATGACGTGCGGTTTATAAGGCAGTTTTCACGAAAATGAAGATAAGCATTGAATGGCTCAAAGACTATGTGGATGTGGATCTCTCTACCCCCCAGTTGATCGACAGACTCAACAACATCGGGTTGCTGGTCGATGATGTCGAAACGCGGAAAAACGATGTCATCCTGGAACTCGAAACATATGCCAACCGCCCGGACTCAAACGGTCACCTTGGGGTGGCCCGCGAATTGGCCGCCGTATTGGACAAGTCGGTCAAGAAGCAGAACTGGCCGCTGGTCGAAAACGATGCCAAGACAGCCGATCTTATAAACATTGAAATTTACGAAGAGAACCTCTGTCCCAGGTATTCGGGCATAATTGTCAAAGGCGTCAAAGTCGGGCCGTCGCCGGACTGGTTGAAAGAGAGGATCACGGCCATGGGTCTCAAACCCATCAACAATGTCGTCGACATCACCAACTATGTCCTCTATGCCACAGCCCATCCCATCCACGCCTTTGATCTGGCCAAGCTGTCAGGACGGAAGATTATTGTCCGAAAAGCCAACAAGGGCGAAAAACTCAGGACGCTGGAAGGGGAGGACTTAACCCTCACAACGGATATGCTGGTGATTGCCGACGAAAAGAAGCCCGTGGCCCTGGCCGGAGTGATCGGTGGGGAAGACTCTGCTGTGACCGAGGACACTTTGGACGTGTTTATCGAGAGCGCGTGTTTTGATCCGGTCTCTGTCCGGAAGACCAGCAAAAAAACCGGGATCCAGACAGACGCGTCCTACCGCTTCGAGAGGGGTGCGGATGTATCGTTTCCGCCTAAAGCCGCATTGATGGCCGCCTCTTTGCTGAAGCAGTTTGAGGGGACCGCTACTCAGGGCATCACGGATGTCTATCCCAAGCCCAAAAAGAACAGGACGGTGCTGCTCCGCAGCCACCGTGTGGAAGAACTGATAGGTGTCGGTATTGCCGACGAATTTATAACGAATATTCTGACCAATCTGGGTTTCAGCCTGGAAAATCAGCAGCAGGGCATCTGGCAGGTCAAGGTGCCTTTTTTCCGTGTGGATATCGAGAGAGAAGCCGACTTGATCGAAGAGGTCGCCCGGTTTTACGGCTACGATAAGATCCCGTCACTGGTTCCCTCCTATAATGTTCTCGAGTACACCCACGATGTAAAGAAAAGCTTCATCTCCAAGATCCGACAGACGCTCTTTCACCACGGCCTCGATGAAGCCGTCAATTTCAGCTTTGTGGATCCGGAGAAAGATGTGCTCTTTAAGGTTGGCCGTGAGCCTGTCGAAATCCGGAATCCCATCTCGACGAAGGCCTCCATACTCAGGACCACACTCATCGGAGGACTTCTGGAGAACATCGCCTGGAACCTCAACCATGGAGCGGAAGGTGCACACCTTTTTGAAATCGGAAAGGCCTACTCCTGGAAAGAAGAAGTGACGCATGAAGACACGATGCTGGGCATGGTGACCACAGGAGACAATGAACTTCCGCACTGGCAGGCCAAGACCGAAAAAACAGACTTTTTTCATCTGAAGGGGGCCTGTGAAGCCCTGCTTGCACATCTCGGGTACTCGGCGTATTCTTTTAAGGACTCGAAAAATCACTGCTTTGAACCGGGAAATTCCATCTGCATCACCTACAAGGGACGACGGATCGGCTCTCTCGGACGCGTTCATCAAGCCATCCTCACGGCCTACTACCTCAAGGAACCGGTCTGGGCCGCTGAAATCAACCTGGATGTGCTGTTTGAAAAGCAGCCGAAAGCGTTTCATTTTACCCCGATCGGCAAATTCCCCACTGTCACGCGTGATATCACTTTTATCGTAGGCCGCGACGTCATCTACCAGGACATCCAAGAAGACATCCGTGAGCTTCAACTCCCCTTTCTGGAAACATTCGATCTCAACGACCGTTTCGAAGGAGCCTCTATTCCTAAGGGGAAGGTGAGTCTTTCGCTGCGCTTTGTGTTCCGGCATCCACAGCGGACTCTCTTGGCGGAGGACGTCGAGAACTCCATCGCCAAGGCCGTCAAAACGCTCATGGCTAAGTTTAAAATCGAACTGAGAGAAGGGGGAAAAATTGACAAGTGAATTAGAAAGAATTAAAATTTTAGAGGGGAAAGTCTCCCAGATTGTTGACTATATCAACAAACTCATCAGCGAAAACGGACAGCTCAAAAGTCAAATCAAAGATCTCAGAGCAGCAAAAAAAGAGTTGGAAGAGCAGGCAAAAAAATTCGAAAACTATGACAGCATTTTACAAAATTATAAGAAGGAAAAGGAGGAAATGAAGGAAAAAATTGAGACCATTATCAGTCAGATAGATCAGATAGGACTATGATTGATAAAGTTATTGAAATCGAAATTTACGGACAAAAATATAAAATTAGAGTCAAAGGAGAAGAGGATGAAAAATACATAAGTCATCTTACTTCTCATGTTGATCAAAAAATGCACGAAGTTGCGGTAAAATCAAAATCAACGGACATGTTCAAGATCGCTGTTTTGGCGGCCTTGAACATCGCGGATGAATACTTTTTGAGCCAGAAGAAGCTGGATCAACTGAATGAAGTATTAGGGCATATGGAAGATGACGTTGAAAGTTTGGAGGCATTCATTCACACGGATAAGAATACGGCAAAGCCTGAAGGGCCCTTGCCGAAAAAAATCGAGGAAATCGGTTCAGGATTGAATAAATAGCATAAGGGAACCCGTCCTTTCGTCTCCTTTGACCTCCTTAAGGAGGTGGTTGTTGTGAGCATCACATTACTGATTGCGATTAGTTTTGTTGTTTTATTATCAGGAGTCCTGATTTTTATCCTCGTCCAGAAGAAATCAGGAGCCAACGCTATTTTTAAGGCCAAACAGGAAGCCAAGAGAGTTGTCGAGAACGCCATGGAAGAGGCCGACAAGAAAAGACGAGAAGTCGAGATCGAGACAAAAGAAAAACTCATCAATCTCAAATCGGATTTTGAACGCCAAACCCGTGAACGGCGGCACAAGTTCAATGAGACAGAAAGACGGCTGGTCAACAAAGAAGAGAATCTGGAACGGAAATTCCAGGGATTGGAAAGAAAAGAGCGGGAGTTTTCGAACAAAGAACACCGTCTCAGTGAACGTTCCCGGGAGTTCGATACCAAAGAGACAAAATTAAACGAGCTCAACCAGAAAGCGCTCGAAGAACTGGAGCGCATAGCCCACATCACACAGGAAGAGGCCAAGAGAGAGCTCAAGAAAAAAATCGAGGACGAAGCCAAACTCGAAGCCGTTCAGATCGTCCGCAAGATCGAGGAAGAGACAAGAGAAAAGGGGGAGGCCCTGGCGCGGGATATCATCAGCCAGGCCATCCAGCGTTCCGCCGCCGAGCACGTGGTGGAGACAACGGTGTCTGTTGTCGATCTGCCGTCTGACGATATGAAGGGACGCATCATCGGCCGTGAAGGCCGGAACATCCGGGCCCTGGAATTGGCTACGGGTGTGGATATCATCGTCGATGACACGCCTGAGGCCGTCATCCTCTCGAGCTTTGATCCCATCCGCCGTGAGATGGCCCGCCTGGCCATTGAAAAACTTGTTTTAGACGGACGGATCCATCCCGCGCGAATCGAAGAGATCGTCGAAACGGTCAAGAAAGATCTGGAAGAGAAGATCAAGCAGGAGGGAGAGTCCGTGATGCTGGAGCTCCGGATACAGGATCTTCATCCCGAGCTGGTCAGACTTCTCGGACGGCTCAAATACAGGACAAGCTACGGCCAGAACGTCCTCCAGCACTCCAAGGAAGTGGCCTTTCTGTCCGGGATCATGGCGAGAGAGCTGGGAGTGGATTTCAACGTCGCGATTCGCGCCGGCCTTCTCCATGATATCGGAAAGGCCGTCGATCGGGAGGTCGAAGGCACGCACACCGAGCTGAGTGTGAACTTGACCCGAAAGTACGGGGAGAGCGAACATGTTGTGGGCGCCATCGCTTCCCACCATAGAGATATGGATTTTCCTTCCGTCGAGGCCGTACTTGTCCAGTCTGCGGACACGCTTTCGGCGGCCCGTCCTGGCGCACGGCGGGAGCTGCTCGAGGCCTACATCAAGAGGCTGGAGAAGCTGGAAGAGATCGCCAATACCTATGAGGGCGTGGCCAAAGCCTTTGCGCTCCAGGCCGGCCGGGAGATCAGGATCATTGTGGAAAGCCAGAAGATCTCGGACGAAAAAGCGGCCCTGGCCGCAAAAGAGATTGCACAGAGGATAAAGGATGAACTGGAATATCCGGGGAAGATCAAGGTCACCGTTATCCGCGAAATGAGGGCCGTCGAATATGCCCGATAAAATAAGCATCCTCTTTTTAGGGGATATCATCGGACGGCCAGGACGGCAGGTCCTGGACAAACATCTATCCCATCTTATCGAGAGACTGTCTCCGACAGTCGTTTTTGCCAACGGGGAAAATGCCGCCGGAGGCGCGGGGATGACGATGAAGATTGCCCGCGAACTCTTCGTGCGGGTGGATGTTTTGACCTCAGGAAATCACATTTGGGACAGGCGTGAAGTGCTCGAGATTTTGGACAAAGAACCCTATCTCCTTCGGCCGGCCAATTACCCGCCGGTCAATCCAGGGCGGGGGGCGTGTGTCTTTGAAGCGGACAGCGGAGCCAAAGTGGGCGTGCTGAACCTCCAGGGACGCGTTTTTATGGAGCCGATCGACTGCCCGTTCCGCACGGCGGACAAAGAGTTGGAGATCCTGAAGGCCGCCGTTCCTGTGGTCCTCGTAGACTTTCATGCCGAAGCCACCTCAGAAAAACAGGCCATGGGATGGTACCTGGACGGCCGTGTATCGGCTGTCATTGGCACGCATACGCATGTGACCACGGCCGACGAGAGGATCCTACCACAGGGCACCGCCTACATTTCCGACGTGGGCATGGTGGGAGGATATAATGCGGTCATCGGTATCAAAAAAGAAGCGGGTGTCGCCCGTTTCCTGACCTCCCGCTCACAGCGGTTTGAACCGGGAAAAGAAGGCTCCATTTTATCGAGTGTTTTTATCGAAGTGGATGCCCAGACGGGCAGGGCCCTGTCCATACGGAGGGAGATGATTATCGAGGAGGACATTGGACTTTAACAAACCTATGCAGCCAGATAAGGTGTATTCCGTTACGGAATTGACCGCACTGATCAAAGCCGAATTGGAAGGCTCATTTCCGCAGGTCTGGGTAATGGGCGAAATTGCAGATTTCACACGGGCCCATTCAGGGCATCTCTATTTCACGCTCAAGGACAAGGACAGCCAGCTGAGGGCAGTCATGTGGCGCTCTTCGGCAAACAAGGTGAAGTTTGACCTCGAGTCAGGCCTTCAGGTCATCTGCCGTGGGCCCATAAATGTTTACGAGCCAAGAGGGACCTACCAGCTCATCGTGGACCTCGTCGAACCCAAAGGCAAGGGTGCCCTGCAGCTGGCGTTTGAACAGCTCAAGGACAAACTGACCAAAGAGGGGTTGTTCAACCCTGAGATAAAGAAAAAACTCCCGGCCCTGCCGAAAAAAGTCGGAGTCGTGACCTCTCCCAGGGGGGCGGCCATCATAGACATCCTCCGTACACTGGAGCGGCGGTTTGCGCGTCTGCATGTGGTGATTTATCCGGCAAGGGTTCAGGGCGAGGGTGCGGCCCAGGAGATTGCCGAAGGCATCAATTACCTGGGGAGCCTGTCCGATATCGACGTCATTATCGCCGGACGGGGCGGTGGGTCCATGGAGGACCTGTGGGCCTTTAACGAAGAGATTGTGGCCCGGGCCATTTTTAACTGTCCCGTGCCGCTGATTTCGGCCGTGGGGCACGAAGTGGATTTTACGATTGCCGACTTTGTGGCCGACATCCGGGCGTCCACGCCTTCAGCAGCGGCAGAGATGATGATCGAAAAAGAACAGGCGTTTGTCGAGCGCATCGATAATCTGCAGCAGCAGATGTCCCATCTTTTGCGGCACACCATTCAGGAGAGCAAACACAGGGTGCAGAGCTTGATCCATCACCAGGCGTTCCAGAACTTTAAGTTCAAACTCAAGAACCTCGAACAGAAGGTGGACGAGCTGGACATGAGGGCGTGGAATGTGATCAAAAACCTGCAGCAGAAGATTATCGAGAGCCGGTCGCGCATGCGTCTCTCCGAAGAAAGGTTATTGAGTTTAATGCGGGAGAAGATCCAGGGTTTAAAAGGCACATGGGAGCGGCTGGCGGCCGAGCTCCACAACCTGAGCCCCCTGAATATTCTTAAAAAAGGCTACACATTGTGTTGGACGGACAAGGGGCGTAAGCTCGTCCGGACCATCGAAGAGGTGGCGGAGAATGAGGAGCTGGCAGTCTCTTTTTTTAAAGGCGAACTGACCTGTCTGGTCAAAACCATTGACCCTAAAAAAACCATCCAAGATAAATTGGGGACAGGCCCCATTAAAAAAATGGGGCCTGTCCCCAATAAATAGGAGTTTCACATGGCCGAGTTAAGCTTCGAAAAAGCCCTGGCTGAGCTGGAAGACATCGTCTCCAAACTGGAGGAGGGAGGCCTTTCGCTCAATGAGTCCCTGTCCTTGTTTGAAAAGGGTGTCAAGAGGGCCAAGTTTTTACGGGAGGAGCTGGGAAAGGCCGAAAAAAAGACCGAGATTCTTCTCAAGGATGAGAGCGGAGAGGTCAAGGCCGAGCCGTTCGAATTGAAAGGTGAAGAGGAAAAGGAACACCCTTCAGAGGACGGAGAAAACGACGATCTTCCTTTTTAGCCGGCGAAAAAAATGGATAAAATATTAGATCGTATCCAGTCACCAAAGGATGTTAAAGAACTCAACCGGAAAGAATTAGGCCGGCTGGCCCAGGAAATCAGAGACCTGATTATTCAGGTGGTCTCGAAAACAGGTGGTCACCTCTCCCCCAATCTTGGAGTCGTAGAGCTGACACTGGCCCTTCACCGGGTTTTTGATGCCGAGAAGGACAAGATCATCTGGGATGTCGGTCACCAGTGCTACACACACAAGATCATCACCGGACGGAAGGAGCAGTTCCAGAAACTCCGGCAGTACGGAGGTCTGTGCGGATTCCCCGACCGCGGAGAAAGCCCCTATGATGTGTACAACACAGGTCATGCCTCTACGGCGCTGTCGGCAGCGGCGGGAATGGCCGTGGCCCGGGACAAGAACAAGGAAGATCATCATGTGGTCGCTGTTGTGGGAGACGGGAGCCTGACCGGTGGAGTGGCCTGGGAGGCGCTCAACCAGATCGGGCACATTCGGGACAGAATGATCATTATCCTCAACTACAACGAGATGTCCATTTCCCATAACGTCGGAGCCCTGTCCAAGTACATGGAGTACCTGGTTTCCGGGCAGCACTATCTCAAGATCAAGGACACGGCAAAAACTGTCCTCAAGAGTGTCCCGGCCGTGGGCTGGCCCATGATCAAGATCGGCCGTGCTGTGGAAGAGGCCGTAACGAAAATATTTTTTCCTGGTCTTTTCTTTAAGGAGCTCGGGATCAAATACATCGGTCCTGTGCAAGGACATAATATCTCGTCCCTCCTCGAGGTTTTTGAGGAAGCCAAAAAATACAACGGTCCCGTACTCATCCACTGCGTCACAGAAAAGGGGAAGGGTTACGGCCCGGCCCAGAAAGACTCCTCGGCCTTTCACGGGGCATCTCCCTTTGATATCGAGACAGGAAAATCTCTCAATGAGGAAAAGACGCCCTCTTACTCGAAGGTTTTTGGGCAGACCGCAGTTAAGGCGGGGGAGGCGGATGACAAGGTTATCGCCATCACGGCGGCCATGCGGGAAGGAACGGGTCTCGTAGAATTTTCAGAAAAATTTCCCGATCGGTTTTTCGATGTGGGCATCGCCGAACAGCATGCGGTCGATTTTGCATCGGGTATGGCGCTCAATGGATTTAAACCCATCCTGGCCATCTATTCGACATTTCTCCAGAGAGCCTATGACCAGCTCTACCATGATGTGTGCCTGATGGATATCCCCATGGTGTTTGCTCTGGACCGCTCGGGGATTGTCCCCGATGACGGTCCCACCCACCAGGGGATCAACGACATCGTCTATCTCCGGCATCTGCCCAATATGATAGTGATGGCCCCCAAGGATGAGAACGAGCTGCAGCACATGATCCATTCGGCCCTGGCCTACCCACACCCGGCGGCCGTGCGGTTCCCAAAGGGAAAGGGCGTCGGTGTGGAGATGGACAAGGAATTTAAGGATCTTCCTCTTGGAAAAAGCGAACGGATCAAGGAGGGCCAAGATCTCTTCCTGGCCTTTGGGAGTTTGGTCTATCCCGCTCTTGAGGCCGCCAATGCTCTCGAGAAGGAGGGGATTTCCCTGGCTGTTGTCAATGCCCGTTTTGCCAAACCTTTAGATGAGGAGGCCATTCTTCAATACGCGCGGCCCGGGGGGGTGATCGTGACAGCCGAGGAAGCCGTTCTGGCCGGTGGATTCGGGAGTGCGGTGCGGGAGCTTTTGGACAGGGAGAAAAGATTCGACCTGCGGTTTAAGCGCATCGGGCTTCCCGTCGAGATCTATCCCATGGGAAAGGTGGACCAGATCAAACGGATGTATGACCTGGATGCAGAAGGCCTGATCAAACAGATCAGAGAATTCTATAAATCTTGAGGGACCATGAAAGACCGTGCCGATAAGATGGTCGTTTTTGCGGGGCTGGCGGACAGCCGCCAGAAAGCACAGGCTCTCATCATGGCTGGCCTTGTCTATGCCGGCGGCCGGAAGGTGGATAAGGCGGGGCAGCTGCTGGATGAAGAGGTGGAACTCACACTCAAAGAAACTCTCCCCTTTGTCAGCCGCGGGGGATTAAAACTCGACGAAGCCCTTGATGAGTTTGATCTATCGGTTGAGGGAAAAACAGCGGCCGATCTTGGGGCCTCGACCGGTGGCTTTACGGACTGCCTTCTCCAGAGGGGGGCAGCCAAGGTGTATGCCGTGGATGTGGACACGCGGCAGCTCGATATGAAACTCAGGGAGGACCCCCGGGTAGTGCTTGTGGAAAAAAATGCCCGGTATCTTGAAAAAGAGGATATTTCCGATCGCTTGGATATCGTGACGATCGATCTCTCCTTTATCTCGGTGCTCAAAGTCCTGCCGGCGGTTAGAGATATTGTTGACGATGGCGTTGTGGTGTCTCTCATCAAACCTCAGTTTGAAGTCGGGCGGCATCAGGTGGGGGAAAAGGGAATCGTCCGTGACCGGGCTCTCCACGAGGATGTGCTGCTCTCTATTGCCCAAGAGGCGGAGGATATCGGTTTTTCCTCTGCAGGTGTCATGAGACCCTCAAAGCGGGGACAAAAAGGGAACCAGGAATACTTTATCTTCTGGATGAAAAAGGATAATGGAGAAAAGCCATCTGTCGTGATTTCTGATATAATCAAGAAGGCGGTTTGGGATGAGAAACATTAAACGTGTCGGTTTTGTCATAAAGCCCCACGCTCCTGAGGCGGAAAAAGCACTGGAAGAGCTCCTACAATACTTTGACCGGAAAGACATCGCCTGCCTTCTCGAAGAGGCGGCCGCCGAAAAGCTTGGTTTAAAGAACGGCGTAAAGAGGGAAGAGATCCCGTCCTGTGTGGATTTGGTGCTTGTGCTGGGCGGGGACGGAACGCTTTTGACCATCGCACACCTGGCCGCCCAGGAGAAGATCCCGGTACTGGGTGTCAATCTGGGAAGCCTGGGTTTCTTAACAGAAGTGCCTCTCAACGAGGTTTTCCTGACACTGGATGCCTTTCTGGAGGGAAACACGAAGATTGTCAGCCAGCGGCGCCTGCTGGATGTCTATTATAGAGGAGAGACGTCCTCTTGTCTTAATGATGTGGTGATCAACAAGGGCGCTATGGCGCGGATGATCCAGGCCAAAATCTGGATCGACGATAAAGAGATCCTCACCCCGCGCGCCGACGGCCTGATCATCTCGACCCCCACAGGCTCTACGGCCTATTCTCTTTCGGCCGGAGGGCCCATCATCCAGCCCTATATCCCCGCCATCATCATCGCGCCCATCTGCCCCCACACCCTGTCCTTCCGCCCCATGGTGATTGCCTCGAGCTCGACCATCAAGATTCAGCTTATCGCCGGAGAAGAGGTCTATCTGACCCTGGACGGGCAGAGAGGCGACCGGATGGACATCGACGACATCATCGAAGTGCGCACCTCGCCGCTGGAATTTACCCTCGTCTCCTCCCCCAAACGCAACTACTTCGACCTCCTCCAGGAAAAACTCAGCTGGGGTTAATTATCATGGATTTTACGGTTACAAAAGGAGAAGATCATGTCAGAAGATATCATCGAAGTCACGGATAAGAATTTTGAAGAGGACGTCCTCAAATCCGAGATGCCTGTCCTTCTGGACTTTTGGGCCGTCTGGTGCGGACCCTGCAAGATCATCGTCCCCTCGCTGGAGAACATCGCCCAGGACTATAAAGGCCGCTTAAAAGTGGCCAAAATGAACGTGGATGAAAGCCCGATGACTCCCTCAAAATTCTCCGTAATGAGCATACCGACCCTTCTCCTCTTTCAGGGTGGAGAGGTCAAAGAAACCATCATCGGGGCTCTTCCCCAGAAGAAGATCGAAGAGGCCATAAATAAGCACCTATGAGCGAAGTTTACGATGTCGTCATCATCGGCGGAGGACCGGCCGGCCTGTCGGCGGCCATCTACACCGGCCGGGGAAGACTCAATACCCT
>Ga0114920_10000809_pt1 | contig 13904 bp, 18 predicted proteins | sample ChitaG_FD_88683 | JGI IMG/M metagenome (GOLD analysis project Ga0114920, IMG submission 88683) | Deep subsurface microbial communities from South Pacific Ocean to uncover new lineages of life (NeLLi) - Chile_00310 metaG | ecosystem: Environmental > Aquatic > Marine > Oceanic > Sediment ... | reverse complement strand
TTACTTAAGGAGCTAGGTTTCACTTTGGGTAGTGCTCCGGGTTTGGCATAGGTTTCTGAGCGGGCAGTGGCTAGGTCCACACTCCATTTATTCCACTTGATTTTAGCTGTATTGAAGGCGGGGTGAGTGGTGATTTTTCCTTGGCTAATCTCTGCCAGCCGTCGAGCTAAATCTATGGCATCCCCTTCTACTACCAGGTCAAGGTCAAAATTTTTTTGCCCCAACATCAGGTCACGAACAACCCCACCGACCAGGTAAAGCCCCTGCCCTTGCTCACAAGCCAGCTTGCCAGCAGCCTTCATCAAGCTAGCTAGCTCTGCCGGTAGGGCGTTTTCAATCTTGCTCTTTAGATTTAAAACCTCAGGCATCCCTTTTACCCTTAGACTACGGCTTGAATTATAACATAGCTTCTGGTCAAGTTCATTTCTTGGTGAGGGGTGTCTCTAAAGGCTAACCCCTATTGTTATTTACTTGGCATTTTCTTATAATCTAGTCAATATAGGTGCTAGGATATGAGAGTGGTGGCAATTGTTGGTATGCCCGGCGCTGGCAAATCGGAAGTTGCCAAGGTATTTGAGGAGGATGGCTTTAGCAGAATAAGGTTTGGCGACCTGACTGATGAGGAAATTAAAAAAAGAGACCTCAAGTTAAATGAGGAAAACGAGCGCTACATCAGGGAAATCTTAAGACGCGACTACGGGATGGCAGCCTACGCCAAATTGAGTCTGCCCAGAATTAATTCAGCACTGAAATATTCAAGTGTGGTAGTTGATGGGCTTTACTCCTGGGAGGAGTACAACTTGCTTAAAGAATATTATGGGGAAGACTTTGGTGTTGTCGCTGTTTGGGCATCGCCAAAAATAAGATATGCTCGACTCACTGGTAGGGGAAGCCGTAAGCTGACCCTGGAAGAGGCTTTAAGTCGTGACCGGGCAGAACTGGAGAATCTCAATAAGGCTGGACCTATTGCCATGGCTGATTTCACCATCTTAAATGAGTCTTCCCTGAAAAACCTGAAGAAGGAAACGAAAAAGATTATCACTAAATTAGGATGATGAGACTTTCCAGACCGGATATTGCTGAGTATTTCCTTAAAGTAGCCTCGGTGGTTGCTGAACGCTCAACCTGCCGCCGACATCATGTCGGGGCAGTGGCGGTGAGGGACAAACACATCCTGGCTACAGGTTATAATGGTGCCCCTGCTGGCATGAAGGACTGCCTTGAGCTGGGTTGCTTGAGGGATGAACTTGGGATACCCTCTGGGCAAAGGCAGGAGACTTGCCGCGGCATTCATGCCGAACAAAATGTAATCATTCAGGCTAGCCTTCATGGCGTAAGTTTAGAAGGCTGTACCATTTATGCTACCCATACCTCATGCATTTTGTGTGCCAAGATGCTAGCTAACGCCAAGATAAAGCGATATGTCAGCTTTGGCAGATATAATGATGAAGCCTTTATTGACCTGTTTAAAGAGGCCGGTATTGAAGTTGACATAAGGAAAAGACCACCGTCCAAAATAACCTTTCTTGATTAAAACCTTGTGCTAAGACGAAAACTTAAGATAATATGCTTATCGGGGATGTTGGATGTCAAAACGATACGCCAAGGTAATTGTTAATCCGGTAGCAGGGGCTTACTCCACCCGCCGTAAGTGGCCTCGCATTAGCAAACTGCTTAAGCATATCGGTCTATCGTTTGATTATGAGTATACTGAGGGAGTAGGGCATGCCATGGAACTGGCTCGGGTGGCAACCAGTGAGGGCTACCCGTATCTGGTGGCTGTCGGTGGCGATGGGACGGTGAATGAGGTAGCCAATGGCATACTCAGTGCTACCGGGTTGCAAAAAACCGTCCTTGGTGTCATCGGTACTGGCACCGGGAGTGATTTTATCCGTTCGGTAGGTATTCCCCGGGACTTTACCACTGCCTGTTCATTTTTAACCAGCTCAAGGAGACTTGAGATTGATGTTGGGGTGGTTGAGTACCAGAGTGGCGGCAAGTCAAGGCAGCGCTTTTTTGTTAATGCCGCTGGTATAGGCTTTGATGCCACCGTAGTTGAGAAAACGGAGCGTTTGCCCAAATACTTTGGTGGTACCATCCCGTATGTGATTGGGTTACTGAGCACTCTATTTGGCTACCAAAATAAATTGGTTACCTTGGATATTGGGAATAGGGTTGAGGAGGCTCGTATCTTAAGTGTGGTGGTGGCTAACGGCTGCTATTTTGGTGGCGGAATGAATATGGCACCCCAGGCTGAGCTTAGGGATAACCTATTTGACGTGGTGATTGTTGGTGATATGGGCAAGTTTGAGCTCTTGAAAGCGCTACCGACGGTATATAACGGGACACATATTTCCCACCCCAAGGTTAGGGTAGAAAAGGTGGCAAAGATTAAGGTAGACTCATCCGAGCGTATTCTAGTGCATGCCGATGGTGAGCTTCTGGGGGAAGGCCCAGCTACTTTCTGGCTTAAGCCGGCGGCACTTAGCATTGTGGTGCAGTAACTTGCACTATATATTTTCCCCTTGATAGACCCCTTGGTAGCCTTCTGTCTCCTCAGTTAGCTTAAAGAAAATAAGTTGCAGCACCCTGGCATTTCTCTCTAGGCGCAGTCCCAGCGGATTATGAACTACCATAAGTGATTGGGAACGGCCCCGATAGCCGGCGTCCCATACCGCAGTCCCAATGGTGACCCCACAGCGAAGCAGACTAGACCTGGGTCTACCCAGTGCCATAATGTTCTTCGGCAGGTTTATAATCTCATTGTAGGTGATGATATAGGTACCAGCGACAAGGTCAATAAAACCCAACCCATCAAACATAAGTGGGGCTAAATCTGCTACTAGCCTTTGGCTGTCTTTTACTGTTATCCTGCCCGACGATTGTAGTAAGGCTACTTCACACAGTGTCAGGTCAAAACCATTAGGCTGCACCTGCTCAAGATTAATGTAACCTTCAACCAGTGGAGGTTTTTGCTTTAGAAATCTCTGGATTTCCGGCTTGGATAATATGGCTGCCATTTATCCAGTATTTTAACATATTTACCCAGAGCAGGTTTTTCTTTATAATGTAGTTATTTACTACCGGAAGAGGAGTTCTAGTGAAAGGAGGCAGCTAGAGCAATGATACTGAAGATAAAGTGCCCTAGTTGTAATATCGAGGGTAGCCTGTCACTGCTTGAGCCAGATTATGAAGGTCCGTATCGCTGCTGGAAATGCCGTGGGCTATTCACCCTGAAAATAGTAGCCAATGAGGTTAAGTCCCTCACCCCTCTAACTGAGGAAGAACTGGAAAAACAGCAGGAGGAGCTTAAGAGGAGGCAGGAACTAGAAGCCTTAAAAGAGAAGTTCAGGCGGCAGTAGCCAGTTAGACTGTAATTATGCTGTCATACCGAATCCTGGAGATGCTTCTTCGTTTTCATGTTCTATCTATTAAGTTGACTTTCCCACCTTAAGAGTGAGGCGAGTACTGCCCAGTTTTCGGGGCTATCTTGGATGCTGCTTCATTATTGCTGAAGCTAAAGCGACGCAGCCTTGGGGATAAAAGCAAGCTCACTATAATAGCCACCAGGGTCTGAGCAGCTATCCAGCCCAGCCCCAAGCCGAGGATCCCCACCTTGGCCATTAGAATGTACCCCGAAGAGAGGGCAAGGGAAGCCACAGAGGCTGATACCAGTATCACCCCTTTGGTATTCTTTTTCACTCTCATCACACTTAAGTAGGTGTAATTGATGCTGACAGGAATGACAGAGAGAGCCAGGATGCGCAGGAGTGTAGCTCCATTTTCAGCGTATGACCTTCCGAAGAAAAGCAGCAGCTTATCGCCCAGGACAAGGAGCACCACAATTGCTGGAACTAGGATGAGCAGGTGCAGCTTTATTGCCTTTATGGTGTTGGACTGGAGCAAGTCCTCCTTATAAGACCCTTCGGCAAACAGAGAATAGGATATCACCATGGGGATGGCGAATAGCATCTGAGCGATTGCCCAGGCAATATAGAAATAGGCGTTTATCTCGGCGCCGAGGATATTTATCGCCATCAGTGGGAAGAGCATAAAGGGGGCAAACCACAGGAGTTCGGCGATGTAGTTACCCAGTGAGAAGCGAATCACACCCTTGACGGTCTCTTTGGACACCGTGGGAACAGGGGTATAGCCTCGCTGTGCTCGGGACAGGAACTGGAACAGGCCTATAGCCAGCGCCACCAATATAGCCAATCCCCATGAAGAGAAGATGCCAAAGGCGCTGAGGAAGGCAACAAATGCTATCACAGCCGCTATTTGGACCAGGCCGGCGGTGGCATTTTTGAACAAAACATATCTAGCACTGCGTTTGGCAATAAAGGCTCGGTCTATGAGTAGGAACAAGGTGTACATCACGGTGACAAGCACGAAGGAGATAGAGAAGATAGGGTGACGAATATAGAGAAGGGCGGGTGACCAAAGGTTAAGGCCAGCGAGGAAAACCAAGGCAGCCACCAGGGATGTCAACCCAGCAATGGTAAAGCAGGAGTTTATCAGGGCGTTGGATTTTCGTCCGGCACTGGGTAGGAAGCGTATCAAGCCATAGCCAAACCCCAGACCTGACAGCCTTGCCAGGAAAATTACCGCTGCAATAGTAGCTGAAGCCAGCCCCACTTGAGCAGGGGTGTAGAGCTTTGCTGCTAGCACCCAAAAAGCAAAGCCGAGGAGAGAGACCACGGCTATGTCTAGCGTCAGGTAGAAGGCATTGCTATAAAGGGGTATGCTCAGTAGACTTTTCAGTCCCTCCTTAGAGGTAACTGTTCTGGGCGGTATCGGAGAATGTGCCATTTATACTCAAGATTGGTGCCTCCCAAATACAGCGTCGGCACCAACCACAATTATTATATCATAGTGTGCTGCCTCTATCCCGATATTGGTTGCCCGACACTGCCCCCAGTGAGGAATATCGATGACCCTTACCCTGGGGAAGGAGGAGGCAATCTCAGAGGTCCGGTCACTGTTGTTATCATTTATCACGATGACCTCAACTTCACCGCTCCACTCGAGGGTTGCGATCGCCTCGAGGCACTCCCGAAGAGTGCGCTCAGCATTAAATGCCGGGATTACGATACTTATGCCATTCATTAGCCAACATCTTGCTTACGCTGAAGAACCTCCCTGGATAGTAAGAATCATCACCACCTTGGTGTAGACTATACCCATAAAGATAATGAACAGTATCCAGGTCACGGTGCCAAACCTTAACTTTAGTCTGCCCAAAACAGTCCCGGTTTTTTCCTGAAGCAGGGGCTGGGTAAGCTCCAAGAAGATGAGCAATCCAATTAGGACAATGCTGCTGAGCAGTCCCACATTGAATCCCATATTGTTGCCGAAGGTGCTTTGATAGTAAGTCATAGAAGTCAGGAAGCCCATCATTGAAGTGGAGAAGGAGGCAAAGGAGACAAAGCTCGACCATATATGGGGTGGGTAGGAGGGCAGAGAAACTGCCTTCTCACCACTGCCCTGGGAAGACATTGTCTTCACCACAAAGTTGACCTGCTTGCCGAGCTGCAAAGGGTTCTTGTAGGCATACTGATATAGCTTGCTGGAGCCGGAGGCTATGATCGTAGTCCCCTCTTTCATAAGCTCACCGTTGGCATAGAACTGATATTCGGTGCTTATTGCTTGAGGTAAGGGGTTGTTCAGCTTGAAGGTGGCTATTATTGGCTCCCCCTCTCTGGGGACCTCGGGAAACACTGCCAGGCTCACCGGGTTTGAGCCCACCCTTACCGTGAGCCAGAAACTGCTCATGAAGAGTATCGCCAGCCAGATAATAATAATCTTGAGTATAATTCCTCTTTGGTTATCCATCAAAAACTATCAAATTCAGCAGTCAGAATCCAGAATTCCGCGCTTGCTATTGAATTCTACCCCCCGTTGTCTCTTTCTCATCCAGAAATATATCCCGCTGCACAGTCCGGCCACGGCTATGGCAGCAATCACCGTGGGGAACTCGGGGATCGACGTATAGACCGTGAAGCTGTCGTCAATGACATAGTTCTCGCTGGCGGTGGCTTCGGCATAGGTATCTGGCGCAGTGATTGTAGATGGATGGAAAACTACTGCATACCAAGTCTCGTCTGACACTTCGGCATAATAATCTGTAATCAGGCAATCACTGGTCAGAAGGTTGCCGGCATCAGCAGTGTCGACATCAACTTCAACCTTGGTCGAGCCATCACTCATATAGTAGGCAACCTTATATTCCAAGCCAGCCTCAAGACCAGCTCCTTTCATGTAAACCCTTGGCTTACCAGGGTCGTCGAAGTCATCTTCTTCTGGGGAGGTACGAGCTGCATCATCGTGAGAGGCAAAGGTGGCATCATGGGTTACCACTATCTGGAGCAGTTCAACCTGTATCAGTTTATTAGCGGGACCAGTGGAATTGGCTAATTTAATGCCCAGGTCTTCTATTTCAGGCCAGGTATCAATTGCTGACCGGGGGAGCTCCCAATATTTGCTTGTTTCCGAGGTATCCGCTCCGGTTATCTGGATGCCGGTATTTGAGTACGACCCACCCTGGGGCTTATACTGAACATAATCGTTACCGTTGTATCCAGCGCCTACTAAATATATGATATGTAACCGAGCATGGTTGATTGTTCCGGTGGTGATGTCCCATCCCTTAGTCACGTTGGTGGCAATTTCCATTACCTCTGTTTTGGCAATGTCATAGTAAGCGTTGTCATCAACCTGAAGGTCGTTTGTATTCACTTCAGCAGTGGTATCACTGGCCCCTCGTGTTAGAGCGTCGGAATTGAAGGTGCTACCCGGGTTAGCTTGGGCAACGTAAGAGAAACTACAGAGCAGAATCACCGTGCCAAATATCACTGCTATCAGGATGAGTTTCTTCATTTCTTGATCAATCCGCATTTAGTATACCTACGTAAATAGATAGGGCATTACTGCCACCAGCATGGTGTTCCCTATTCCGTGCATCACGATAGGGGCTACTAGGCTTTTTGTCTTGTAATACAGATAACCTAGTAGCAAACCGGCAAAAAAGACAAAAACCAGCTCAGGGATGGACCTCCAGGTGAGGTGCATCGCGGCAAACACTAGGCTGGTCAGAATAATCCCCCGCTTCCAGCCAAAGGCCTTCATTAAGTCCCGCTGTAACAGTCCTCGGAATAACAGCTCCTCGGCTAGAGCTACAAAGACAAGCATGTAGACTAGGTCGCGAATCAGGTATCTTATCTCGAAGGTGGGGAAGGCTGGTATCGGGTGGAGGATAAGGTATTCCATCGCCCCTATCGGGATACTAAGTGCTATCCCTATCAATACATATTTCAGCCATTTATCTTTCTTAAAGCCTAGCTCAGAGAAGTTATATTTCTTTTGATAGATATGCCACAGGCACAATGCCAGGATGATAGAGTATATGGCGGGGAGGAGGTACTGCTGATTGATAAAGAACCAAGGCAGGGAAGAGGTAAACAGGATATATAATGGGATGAGAGCCAGGGACTCAGCACTGTCGGTTATGGGCTGGCTCAAGCGGGTCACTGAAATCGTAAGGTATATCCCGATAGTCAGAAATAGTGCCAGCATGATGCCGTAGGCTACATCTTTATAGGCGAATACCCACTCAGTGGTGGCAAGGATAGCGGATATGGCTAGAATAAATAGCCATTGCCATCGACCTGACCTTGTGATTACAGTTTGGCCGGTTAGCTCTTCTTTAGTTATAATCAAGTTTCTTCCTATCGAACTCATCGCAACGTCCTTATTGCCTCCTAGAGAAATTCAGGATTGACAATCCTTGCACCGCCCGCGAAATTCCAACACATGATTGAAGACCTTGAAGCCCATCTTTCGGGCTACCCTCTCATCCATCTCTTTATGCACTGGCTCATCCACATCAAAAAGACGACCACATTGCTCACACCTGAAGTGGTAGTGATTCTTGGTCTTACCATTGAACCTGCTTTGGGCGCCGGCAAGGTCTAGCTCCAAAATCTCCCCCTTCCCTTTCAGCAACTTGAGGTTGCGGTAAACCGTCCCCAGGCTGATATCGGGTATTTCCCTCCTCACCTGCTCATAGATCCATTCAGCGGTGGGATGGGAAGTCGTACTCTTCAGGAGCTTGAGAATCGCCTCTCTCTGTTTTGATTTCCTGCCCATGGCCTTAAATAAAACTGACCAGTGGCCCTAAATAAACTTGACCTTCCTAAAGTAGTAGTGATAACTACTACTGATTATAGGCTACTTATTGCATCCTTTCAAGTTTATTTAAGGAAATAAGTGGCTTGCTCCACTGGAGTGGATCCTCCTTCCTTATACACTGCGAAACTGACTTCATTGTTGGTGAGCCTATCAGGATAAAAATGATGAATGTAGGTGAATATCCCCCCATCTCGGATCAAAATGTTCTCGGTATATAGCTTTCCATCGGCAACCACCTTGATGGTGTAGCTTATGTCCTTCCCTTCTCGGTTGATGATGTCAAACTCAATAACCCACTCGCCTTCCCTTTCCAGGAGATGTTCCCGTTGCACTTCGGTATACTCCCCAGCGGTTGAGATAGGCCGGAATACAGTAAAGGCTATAAGTACCCCCAGTATTATCAGCGAGGTTATGTAGATGATTTTAAACTTCAACATAGTCAGCTCTCTCTATGACTTGCCCCGTTTTCAGTACCACTCAGAGTGTGAGTATTCCCTTCACCTTACACAGCTGTTCAGGGAGTCTTAACGCAGTGTCAAAGCGAGATTACTCTGCGAACTATGCCGGAGTGAGGTAACCCCAGCTCACCCTGAGACCATCGCTTAATTATAGACTTGCTTCAAGACTGTTGCAATAACCTGTGTCTCCCGGCCATTGCAGAAGGTCTCACGATTCAAACACTCATCCCCCAATTTATCGTTATTCTCTAAATTTAGCAGGGGGATGTGAAAATCAATGTGTATAATGTGAAACAGGTTGTGAACAGTTATTAAGATTCAATAGCTGTAAATAGTATCTCATTGGCACGCTAGGTTGTGAATAGCCTAGAAGTATCTTTTAGCTTAGAAAAAAGTATTCTTTGTAATACCCTGTAGTACTATCTTAATGTTGGCTAAGGCATAAATAAATAGTGACACAGGGTGGCATAGCCAGATATAAACTGAGGCTTGACCCCAGAGGGTCTGCAACACAATACTCCACTTGTATCAGGCATTGGCTGAAAAAATACCAATGATAGCAAAGGCTCGTATCTACGGCAAAGTTTTGCTATCATGTTCTTGAACCCCGCCTCCTTAGGAAGTCTAAATGGTCATAGCCTTTAATAGATAGAACCCATTTCGCTCTCTCGATTCCTAGTGGCTCAATTAAACCAGCTTTGCTAAGTCTATATATGCGAATATCCACCGCTTTATAAGTAATGTCAAGGTAGTCAACCAGGGTCATTGGTCCCATAATCTCCGGCTCTTCTATATAGTTCAAGAACCTTTAGCTTGGGCACAAATGTTTTTTGCTCACTTCAAATTTAATCAAACGATGTAAGGATGTAACGAATTGAATTCCTATTCTTGGCTTGGCTGGTGATGAGCCCCCCAAAGCACACCGTGGTACTTTCGTGGCCGTGTAAGAATGAATGTTTCTATGGCCTTAATGCCTGGAACCTTAGATAGCTCCTCCCTTATGAAAGACTTTAGTTCATTTGCAGACGCACATTGTATAAGCGCAATGGTGTCAAAGCGCCCGAAACTGGAAGCTATTGTATATATAGCATCAAATTTCGCTAGTTCATCGGTGACAGTCTCGACCAACTCCGGCATAATATTTAGGCCCAGTACTGCCCAGCCGTCGTAACCGATTAGATCAGGGTGGGGCACAACTATACTGCGTATTGCTCCTGACTTAATAAGAGTAGCTACTTTGCGTCGTATGGTGCTGGGAGCCATGCCCAATTTCTGCGCCAACTCATCGCTTGACTGAGTAGCATCGCGTCTCAACTCCTGAATAATGCGCATATCGGAATCGGTTATTCTCCTTTTTGAGCCTAGCATCTTGCGATACCTCCAGGTAGTAACGATATTATGATCAAAACCATATTAAATTCTATCAATAATTGTCAAAAACTACCAACAATTGTGAATTTAGCATACCGCATGTAACCTACAAATGCAACACAAATCGCTCAAACAGACAGCATTTTTATCAAATATTGCTAGGAATCAGTTGACACTTGTTCAGATTGTGCTATAATTTGGCTCACACTATAAGACAAAGAGAGGTTATTTGAAAGAAAAGGTCTTACCAAACTGCACCGAACATCTTCCCATGGGCAACAGTTTTTGTTTCTGCCCCTGGTGTTAGATGGTTATAGCACCGGGCTCTGCCAGGGGAAACCGGGGCGCCGGCGGCTGTCGCGTGCTGACTGGCTAAGCCCTTCTAATGAAAGGAGAGAGCTTTAATGGACTTAAAAGACTTAAAGGACAAGTACGCTATAGCGGGTATAGGCTATACCCCACAGGGGGTTGTTCCCGGTAGAACTGCCCTCAGTTTCTATATAGAGGCCTGTGCCAATGCCATTAAGGATGCCGGGCTTAAGAGTGATGACATTGACGGGCTAATCTGCTACCGGACCTTCCCTGGCCTGCTGGGTGAAGATGAGGTAACAACCTATCTCTTAGCTGAGCACCTAGGGATTTCACCGACTACGCTAAGCCAGGAGGCTAATTGCTGCCGGGGACAGCTATTGCACGCCATGTGCTGGCTGGAACTGGGCCTGTGCAAACATGTTCTTATAGTTTATGCTGATAACGCCGCCACCAGCGGACGGCTTGATGTGGGACATACCGCCGCTGATAACGGTGTTTTCGGCCACTTCGGGTACAAATCCCGCTATGCCATGGCGGCAAGAAGAGCCATGCACCTTTATGGCACCGGGCCTCATGTTTGGAGGGAAATTGCTGTCGGCCAGCGCCAGTGGGCTAACCTTAACCCGATAGCAATAAAATATAACGAACCACTCACCTATGAAGACTATGACAATTCAGCCTATACCGAGGAACCTTTCCGCATTGAAGACCTGTTCATACCCACTGATGGTGGGCGGGCATGCATCGTAACCTCCCTGGAGCGAGCCCACAATCTCAGGAATCCCCCAGCGGTTATTATGGGAACTGGACAGGGGAACCCCTCGCGCGACTATACCTGCATGGAGCAACCCACCGGAGCCAAGCTCTCCGGTAAGATAGCACTGGAAATGGCAAGCATTAAGCTTGAGGATATTGATGCCTGTGAGATTTACGACTGCTTCACCAGCACGGTGGACTCCACTCTGAAAGACTATGGTTTTTATGGCCCAGGCGAAGCCCTTGACTGGTTTAAGGGTGGCACCATTACCCCCGGTGGCAGGATGCCGGTAAACACCTCAGGTGGTCTCCTCTACGAAGCCTACTATATGGGGCTTGGCCCGCTAACTGAAGCAGCAATGCAGCTAATGGGCCGCTGCGGAGAGAGACAACTGGGACCTAAGACCAATACCAAGCAACCGGAGATAATACTCTGTAGCGATAATGGTGGGCTCTACCAGACCTGCGCCACCACCATATTGAGGAGGTTATAACGAGATGGCATACGAAAAGCCTTTACCTCGAGTAACTGCGGATACAAAACCTTTCTGGGAAGGCTCAAAAGAACATCAGCTCAGGTTCCAGAAGTGCCGAAGTTGTGGTCACGTTCGCTGGCCAGCGTCTGTAATTTGCCCAAAATGTTATTCAGACCAGCCTGACTGGATAGTCTCAAGTGGCAAAGGCAAGGTCTATAGCTTTGTCGTTCACCACCGAACCTTTGATAAGGCGTTTGAGCAGGAATTACCTTATGTCGCAGCATTAGTGGAGCTAGAAGAGGGACCGATTTTCCTCTCCAGCATAGTTGACTTGAGGCCCGAAGAAGTAAAAATTAACATGCCGGTCGAGGTAACCTGGAAGGATATAACTCAGGAGTTCAGCATCCCCAAATTCAAGCCACTATCCTAAGGCCCTATGCCTCGTAATGGTGGTAGACGGTGGTTATCTAGCTGGAGACTTTGGCATGGGCTAAGAAAAATATAAGGAGGCAAAACTCATGGCACTAGATTGGGATTATCTCACTAGTTTTAAGGAGAAAACTGCCAAGGCGATAAAGGAGGGAAAGACCGAGGAGGCACTAAAACACCTTGGGGAGGTAAACGAGCAGTTTCACCGCATGCATGATTTCCTGGTTAACTGGGTAAGTGCCTGTTACGGCAAGCTGGCTGAAGCCTATGGTGAGGAGTGGCTGGTTCCATTTAACAGGGAGGTTTTCTACGAGCAATATGGCCCCAGATTTGAAAGTTTCAAAGATATGACCCCAGAACAGCGACTGAAGGCGCAACTTGATGGCTTCAGGTGCAATTATCATGAGTTTGAGGTGGAAGAGGATGACGAAAAATACATCGTCAAGATAACCGGCTGCAATAACGGGGGCAGATTAATCAGGGATGGCATTGCCAAACGCCAGAATGCAGTTACCAAAAAGGCATACCCTTGGTCTTTTGACCGCGTCGGTTTCCCCTATTACTGCATTCATGCCAACCACTTTATGGAACTGTGGGATAAATTCGGCGTTAAGATAAAGATTTTATGGGGCAGACAATACGACGACGAGGGCAACAAAATTGACGAACCCTGTATCTACTACATCTATAAGTGAAGATAAGTTAAAGCCAAGAGGGGGTTATAGTACCGGGCTCTGCCAGGGGAAACCGGGGTGCCAGCGGCTGTCGCGTGCTGACTAGCTTAATTAACTCTCGTACCCCTCCCGTGTGGAGAGCCCCGGCCGTAATCGGGGTAAGTGGCAGAGCCCGGCTGCAAAATAAATTGAGGCGAAATATTTTGATACGTGTACAATACGCCATGAGTACACAATAAAGTCTTAAGTCGCGAAAGGGGGGTGATAGATGAGGTAGTGCATGAATGCTATCTAAAGAGACAAAGTCTTTATGGGAGGTTGTGATGAAAAGGAGCAAATTATTTACCATCGCAGGTAGTGTGTGCTTGATGGTCGTTATAGCTACATCAATGCAGCCTCTCCATCAGGTTGGGTAGTAAGTAGGCATCATTTGTAGATAGCTACCTGGGCTACAGGCCCACCATCTTCGGGGTAGCCAGGGGTAAAAGCGGCAGAAGGGATAGGGATTGCCTCTATCCCAGCCTCGATACCCCCAACCAAACCAGCCTCTTCCTCTCATGACGCCACCTCCTTTCTCCGCTTCAGAATGAACCGTCACTGCCTCACATATAGCATCGCTAGGACACATTGCCACGCAGTTCCCGCATTGGCTGCATCTATTCTGATTTATTGTTACCACGTCGTTCTCGATGTTGATAGCTCGTTGTGGGCAAATATCGGCACAAGCGCCACAGCCGATACATTTACTGCTGTCAACGAAGAACATCTCCTACCCCATCAGGGTCAAGAGTCGAATTCCTTTAATCTGTCGAAAGGTCGCCCCCTGACCTACGCAACGCAGTACAATCTCTGGATCAACCACCTGGGTGCCTGAAATAGCGTCTACCCCAAAATCGAATAAAACAGGCGATAGGGGTGCCGTACCCCCTAGGATTACAACATAGGCATGCGGTTCACATAGGTTGAGCAAATGCGCAATAGTATGATTGCTAAAGGCGGTACCGGTGATACCAATAACTTCAGCCATGGGGATAAGCCTCTCCGCTGCGTTTTCTGTAAAGTCACCGGGTTGCGGTTGCCGCTCAATCACCCAAAGTTCTTTAGCTACTTCGCGAAGCCTGGGCACGAAGGGGAAATGCCCAACTATGGCTACCTTCTTGCCTTTTCCCCTCTCGATAAGGAGGTCCCCAGCATTAAGTTGAATACAGCGCTGCTCATCGATTTCGATAAGCGAGTTGATG
>Ga0114920_10000808_pt1 | contig 13905 bp, 12 predicted proteins | sample ChitaG_FD_88683 | JGI IMG/M metagenome (GOLD analysis project Ga0114920, IMG submission 88683) | Deep subsurface microbial communities from South Pacific Ocean to uncover new lineages of life (NeLLi) - Chile_00310 metaG | ecosystem: Environmental > Aquatic > Marine > Oceanic > Sediment ... | reverse complement strand
TGGTTTGCATCACATGTTGAACTAGATTGAGGTATTAATCTTAGAGCGCCATTTACTGTAAGTTTGTCATTGGGACTCAGCGTCCCGATGCCGACGTTGCCGTCTTGACCTAAGATGAATTTAATATCTCCAGCATTATTCTCTAAGGCAAAGCTATTACCATCTTTAGTTATCCAATAAGGTAGGCCTCCTCCTATGTTTAGGTCTCCTGTCTTGGTTTGAGCAGTATCTCCTACGTTTACTGGAGGAGGAACATTGTCTCCCGGAGGGCTGGCTGTAGGATCTGTCCAACCCAAAGCATAAAAGGTTATTGCAAAGCAAATAACCAAAATAGCGAAGATTAAAGAAACTAATCTTGGCCCGCCTTCGCTAAAGCTCCCTCCTCTGCCGGAGCTTCGGCGGACAAGTCGGCGGGTAAAAGATATTTTCTTTTTCATATTATTGTTCTTAGAAGTAAAAGAGCTAAATAACAAACATTGTTTGTCAGCTAGCTAAAGTTGCTTCCGGGTTAATTTATTTCTTACTCTATTTTAACACTTTAAAGGGTAATGACAAATAAATTTTCCACAGATAAAAATTAGCTCTCTTTATCCACTGGATCCACTTGTTTATTGCTTTTTTTATTTATGATATAATAGAAAAACCAAAGAGCAAAAATACGAATATAAAAACACAAAAACATTTTTGCTTTTTGCTCTCGTTTGCGAGGAACTTGTTCCTATTTAATATTTAATTTTAGTAAAGCGCTTATGCCCAACTACTCTAAAGAACAGCTCTGGGAACTTTATAAAAATCTTCCCAAGGACCTCCAAAAAGCTGCTTCTTCTGAAGAAAATGCTCGCAATATTCATGAAATTTGTACTAAAGCTGGCGTCACAGATGAAGATGCGATTTTTGACGTTGCTAAAAATACTGGCTATGTCTTCCTTGGTCTTTTGCCGCCAAGTGAGTTTTCATATATTTTAGGGAAAGAATTAGAATTAGAAAAAAACAAAGCTGAACTAGTTGCTTCAGAAATAACCAGATTTGTTTTTCTTCCGGTTAGAAAGAGTTTGGAGGCGCTTTATAAGATGGAAATTAGGCCCAGTATAAAACCAGGAGCTACCCCTCCGACTCCAGAAATTCCTCCTCCAGCCAAGGAAAAACCCACAAAAAGAGATATTTACCGAGAACCCACCGAATAATAAAAATATAAAAATAAAATAACGGTTTTATATTTTTATATTATTTTATTATTTTGTTTTTAAAGTTATGGAATTTACTGTTCCTCGATTTATTGAAAGAGAAGCAAAAATAGTTGGTCCTTTTACCTTTAAACAGTTTATTTTTATTGGAACTGCTGGTGGGGCCTGTCTTCTTCTTTTTTTTATTCTCCCTTTCTCTGTTTTTATAATTGTAGCTTTAATCTTGCTTGGGGGAGCTTTTGCTTTAGCTTTTTTGAAGATCGGGAAAACTTCTTTACCCATTTTCATCAAAAACTTTTTTAGTTTTCTTCTTAAACCCAGGGTTTATCTTTGGAGAAAAAAAAGCGTTCCACCCAAAATTCTTAAAAGAGAAAAAAAAGTAGTAAAAGAAGAAAAAAATAAAAAAGAATCAACTTTAAAAGTTGCCAAGGGAAGTAAATTAAGTGAATTATTTACCCGCTTAGAAACCAAATCGAAATAAAAATACAAGAATAAAATAATACAAGAATAAAAAACGACATGGTGAAGCTTTCTACTCAAGATTTTTTGGAATTTGATCAAATTAGAGAAGGAATTATTATTCTAAAAAACAAAGGGCTAAGGGCTATCTTAATGGTCTCTTCTTTGAATTTTGCCCTTAAATCTACTGATGAGCAAAACGCTATTTTATACCAGTTCCAGAATTTTTTAAATTCTTTAGATTTCTCCTACCAAATTCTTGTTCAGTCAAGACGTCTTAATATTGTTGGTTATTTAGACAAACTGGAGGAGATTGAGAAAAAAGAAGAAAACGAACTACTTAAACTCCAGATTGCTGAATATCGGAAATTTATTGAAAATATAATAAAAGGGGGAACTATCATGCAAAAAACTTTTTATGTAATAGTTCCTTTTTCTATTATGGAAGCTCAAGCACTTGAAGCGGGAAAGATGCCTAGAATTCCTACTTTAACTGAAGAAATATTTCAAAGATCTAAAACCCAACTCTTGCAGCGAGTAGAATTTACGGTTTTGGGATTAAGAACCTGTGGGCTTCAGGCTATTCCTTTGAGCAATTTAGAACTTGCTGAACTTTTCTGGAGTCTACATCATCCTGCTGAAGCAGAAAGGGGTTATTATCCTGAAATCCCACCCGAATTAACGGAATAAAAAATATGAAGTTGCCTTTTATAAAAAGAAAAGCAAAAATCCCAGAAGAACTTTTTGGGGAAGAGCCAATAAGAATTGCTGATATTGCTGCTCCTTCTTCCATTGAAGTTAAACAGAATTATCTCAAAATAGGGGAGCAATTTGCCAAAAGCTACTTTATTTTTTCTTACCCAAGATATTTAACCACTGGCTGGCTTTCTCCAATAATAAATCTAAACGTTCCGATGGACATTTCTTTTTATTTGCATCCAGTTGCCAGTGAAAAAATTTTAAGGCAATTAAGAAAAAGGGTTACTGAAGTTCAAGCTGAAATTGCCGAAAAAGAGGAAAAAGGATTAATCCGCGACCCGGTCTTAGAAATCGCTTATAATGATTTGGAAGATCTAAGAGATAAACTTCAAACAGCTCAAGAAAGAATGTTTCGTTTCAGCCTTTATCTTACTATCTATGCTGACACGGAAAAAGAACTTAAGGATATTGAAACTAATTTAAGATCAATTCTGGAATCTCGGTTAATTTACATCAAACCTGCTCTTTATCAGCAAAAAGAGGGGTTTACTTGCACCTCCCCTTATAATCTGGACTTGCTAATGGTTACCACCTTAATGAACACTGCTCCTCTTTCAAGCACTTTTCCTTTTGTCTCTTTTGATTTGAGTTCCAGCGAAGGAATTCTTTATGGAATTAATCAGCATAATAGCTCCTTAGTCCTATTTGACCGCTTTACTTTAGCTAATGCCAACTCGGTTATTTTCGCAGTTTCCGGAACCGGAAAGTCATACGCAGTTAAATTAGAAATATTAAGGTATTTAATGCTAGGTGTTGACTCCATAATTTTAGATCCGGAAAACGAGTATAAATTTTTAGCTGATGCGGTTGGCGGTTCTTTCTTTAATATCTCTTTAGCTTCTTCTCACCATATTAATCCTTTTGACCTGTCAACCCCCAGAGAAGATGAAAAATCAGAAGATGTTTTAAGAACGAATATTATTAATTTAGTGGGATTAATAAGGATTATGCTGGGCGGGTTAACTCCAGAAGAAGACGGGATTATGGACCAGGCCTTAACTGAAACCTATGCCGCAAAAGATATCACTCCGGAGTCAGATCCAAAGCTCTGGGGCAAGAAAGAAGGACTTCCTTTCCCTATTATGAGCGACCTCGAAACAGTCCTTTCAACAACAGAAGGAGCTGAATCTTTAGTTAAACGGCTCCAGAGATTTACTAAAGGCGTTTATTCTAGCTTCTTCAACCAGCCCTCAAATATAACTATGGATAATAGATTGGTTGTTTTCGGCATCCGTGACATGGAAGATGAACTCCGACCTATGGCTCTCTTTATGATTTTAAGATATATCTGGAAAACAATTACTTCTAAGATGAAAAAACGACTATTAATAATCGATGAGGCCTGGTGGTTGATGAGAACCGAGGACGGGGCTTCTTTCTTGTTTGGAACAGTAAAAAGAGCCAGAAAATATTGGCTGGGGGTAACTACGATTACTCAAGACGTTAATGATTTTATGAAATCTGATTATGGCCAACCAATTATTACCAACTCATCTTTGACCCTTTTAATGAAACAAAGCCCAGCCACTATTGGGGTAGTTAAAAAAACCTTTAACCTAACCGAAGAAGAAAAAATGATATTATTAGAGACCCCTGTCGGGGAAGGGATATTCTTTGCCGGAACAAAACACGTCTTAATTAAGGTGTTAGCTTCTTATACTGAAGACCAAATAATTACCACTGCCCCAGAAGAAGTTTTAAGAATAAAAGAAGCTAAAAGAGAATTAGAAATGTAATATGGCAGAAGAAGAAACAAAAGCTCCTACCCCTAAGAAAGGAAAATGGTTTCAAAAAATCCCCAAGGAAGTTCTTCTCTCGCCGGGAGGAATAGTCCTAATTTTTTTTGCTCTTTCAATGGAAATTCTTGATCTTATCCCAATTCCCTTTATTGACCAGTTGTGGGAGCTGCCTTTAGAAATAGTTTTTATATTCCTATTATCTCTAGTCGCCAAAACCCCTTTAAAGACATCGGTCATTCCTTTTCTTATTGAACGCATCCCAATAATAAGCGATATTCTGCCTACCTGGGTCATCAGATTGCTCGCTTGAGCCATATATTTAAATGCTGAAGAATAAAAACTTCAAACTAATTTTCTTTTTTTTGCTCCTTTTTTTACTTTTAGGAGCAAATTTTGTATTTGCCTTAGAAGTAAATTATCCCCAGGTCCCTGGAGTCACTGCTCCTCAAGATTTTCTTAATGACCCCTCAATTCCCTCAGAAGAAATTCTCTCTCTTTATATCAAATACATTTTTAATTTAGTTATTTGGGTAGGAGGGGTAATTGCTCTGGGAGCTTTAATTTACGGAGGAATTCGTTATCTAACCTCAGCCGGCAAGCCAGAAGCAATGGTTTCGGCCAGAAACCAAATCTCAGCCGCCTTTTTTGGTCTCTTGCTCTTATTCTCTTCTTATCTTGTTTTCCAAGTTATCAACCCGGAACTCCTTATTTTAAAAACCCCTACTCTGGTAGAAATAGAACCAATTGAAATAAAATATATTTCCCCACCCTCAATTAAAGCAGTTTACTCTTCTATTGACGTGGAACTGCCTTTTGGAAGGGTAATTGAAAGAATTTTTGAAACATACATTTCAGATCTGCCAAATTCGGTTGTAAGAGAGCCGAGAATGGAAAGAATTAAAGAAAACGTTTCAACGACATTAGAGATTGCTGAAAAGTTAAAAAATAATAGTGAAAAATTAAAAGAACTTGCCCACCAGTGCAGCTGCCAGAGCACAGAACCTGAAAACCCCTGCGGCGGCAATAAAGGAGAGAATAATACAACTTGGAAATGTGACTGCGGCGGCTGCGGTGAAACACTGCCCTGCACTTCCGATCCGTGCGCCAAAGTCCGTAGCGAGATAGAGGAACTTGAACAGGACAATCTGGAACAAATTGAACTTTTAAAACAAGAGCAGCAAAAAACTCTTGCTGAAATTAAGGACTTGGGAATTGAACTAAAAAGATTGGAAAGGACAAAAAGTTTTATACAATATTGCCCTGGCTCTTTTGAAAATAGTTATGCCCAATTTCTTGATTTAAAAAAAGTTTATGAGTCTGGAGGGGGAATAGTAAGAGAAATTAGATTTTGGGATGATATAATTATTCCCTATGTCAACAAAGAAGGGAGGCAAGCGCCAGAATGGGCAACTTTTCTATGTACTATCGGCGGCGATATACTGCCTTCAACCTGGGAACTTTATGAAGAAGAAGAGAAGAAACCAGAAGAATTTGAATTTAAAGAAGAGGCATGTTCAATAGAAATCCCAGTTGGTGAAATTATTGACCGGACCATAAGAACAGCTCGTCTTTTAATAGCGAGATTAGAAAAACTTGTTGTTTTAGATAAAGAAATAATTGGAGCGGTTGATGAAATGCATGTTTGGATTAGCCAGTGCAGTTCTAAAAGAGGATGCGAGCGCCGCTGCACTTGCTTCCACTGCGGCTGTGGCAGCGATCCTTGCATTAACCTCTGCAAAGGTTGGATTTATTGCTGCGCTGATTCATCCCCTGCTTATTCCGGAGAATGTAAACACAGGGATGAGGATAAGGGTATTCCTTGTCCTTATGAAGAAATAGATAATCAACTTGAAAAAATCAAAAACATTTTTGAGAGAGACCCAGATGATGAAGAGGAAGGAATAAAAAATGTGGTTGAGAATCCCAAACCTGACCAAATAGAAAAAAAAGAAAGAATAGGAATAATCTCTCTAATAGACCCGGATGACCCAAATTCAGTGGTTTCCAAAATCCTTAAAGAAATGGATTATATCCAAAAATTAGAATCAGGGATAAGGGGAATTAGATATCCATTGCAAATTTGCGGGACAGAAAGCCACGAAGGGGTATTGCTGGTTTGTAAAGACGCAAGGGGTAGACTTGGTCCCCAAGGAAGAAGGATTAAAACTTGCTGCCTGGAAGAACAGGTTTTCCAAGACTGTTTGGAAAAATGTTATTTGGAAGTAGAGGAACAATATCAAATCTGTCTTCAAGAATGTCTAAACCAAAAAACTGAAGAAGCTGAAGCTCGGGGAGTTCCCAGGGCAGAAGAAATTGCCAGATGCCGGCACCTGCTTAATTATTTTTGTTGTGAAGAATAAAATATGAAAAAAAAATATAAAAATGTAATCATTTTCTCTTTATTTTTTGTTTTGGTGGTTTTTATTATAAGCTTGAATACAGAACAAATTTTTGCCCAAAGCCAAGAACTTGAAATTGAATATGAGGAGATTGGTGGTTTAAAACCAGAAACAGTGGATTTCCCCATAACCAGTTATGTTAAATATATTTTTAACTATATGATAATCGGCATCGGTGGGACCGCTCTCTGGTATTTACTCGAAGGCGGAGTTCGTTTTTTAACATCAACGGGTAAACCAGAAAATTTAAAAGCAGCAAGAGATCAAATTTTAGCTGCTTTTTTAGGAATTATTATTTTACTTTCTGCTTGTATAATCTTAACTTACATCAGTCCTCAATTGGTTATTTTCCGGCTCCCTGAATTAGAAATATTCGCTCCGCCAGAAGTAGAGGAACCAACGCCTTCCGCTCCTCCAGTTTATAAAAATTTCCTCTGGAGAATTACTGAAATTGCTGTGTCGGTAAAAGATGCTGTAGGAAATACAGAAGACGGGATAGAGGCAACGGCCCAAGATATAAAATCTTTGATTTCAAGCTGTGATTGTAAATATACCCAGCCAGCTTGTCTTTGCCCAGATTATACGGAGAGCAGCGGCTGTAGTTTCCTTTACTGTTATTCAGAGGAAATTAGCCAACCCTGCCCGGATTCTCTAGAAATCAAAGAAGAACAGCAAGATATTATTGCCTCTCTATCCGAAATCCTCTATTATAGAAATAGAGCTATTGAAGAAAGAGAAGATTTTTTAATAGGAATTGAAAACTTAGAAAAGCAAATTTCTTATTACGAAGAAAAAATTGAGAAAGAGGAAGATTATTTGGATACAATTGAGGGCGAGTATGCAAGAGATGAGCAAGAAAAATTTATTGAGGATTTAAAAAATAAAAAAACCGCACTGGAAGACTTAAAAGCTCGTTATCAAGATTTAGAAGGAGAACTTGAAAATTTAATAGAGCGAATTGAGGAAATAGCCCCGCCAATAGATAGATTGGCCAAGCTCCCGGATGGCATTCCAGAAGACGAGATCCCTGGGTGTTTGGCAAACGTGAAAGAGTTTTGCGCCGGTTCCTGCGAAGGGGGATGTCATGATAAAGAAAAATGCGCTCCGGTGGAATGCAATGAAGGAAATCCCTGCCCTGTTGACGAAATTGACGAGGAAACTAATAATGTTTCGGGTTTTTCTGATAACATTAAAGATATTTGTGATAAGATAATAGAAATGGTAAAAAACATAGTTAATCCCTAAAAATTATACAATGAAAAAAACTTCCCTGATTCTTTTTTCTATAATCTTGCTGGTTTTTGTTTTGGCAAACTTTAATTTTGCTTCGGGGAGAGTGCTTGAGGTAGAGTATCCAAAAATCGGAGAATATGAAATAACAGAGACCACAACTTCTATTCCTCAATACGTCAGGTACATTTATTATTTTGCCATTTCAATCAGCGGACTTATTGCTCTGGCAGTTTTAGTTTGGGCTGGTCTTAAATATTTTACCTCAGCCGGAAACCCGGAAAGATTAAAAACATCTAAAGAGCAAATTGTTGCCGCTTTTTTAGGCCTGATAATTTTATTCGGTTCCTGGTTAATTGTTAACACTATAAACCCCCAGTTAACCTTATTGCAAGTGGGGCCTCTTCAGGTGTTCGCCCCGGAATTGCCCCCCGGCGTTTTCTTTTGTAAAAAACAGATAGATTTTTATAGCGCCTGGGTGCTTACTGAAGAATATACAGCAACAAAAACATCAGAAGAGAGAAAACAAATAAAAGAAGATCTACAACCTATATTGGAAGAAATTGCTAAAAATTGTTATGGCAAGTTAGACACCTACCCGCCCGAAAAAATTAGAGATGAAGTTGCCGAAGGAATTGAATATATATATACTGTTCCAAAAAAGGCAACAGGAACAACAGAAGAAGAAGGATATGGAGTACTTCTTTTTGAAGAAGAACACCACCTTGGGAATATCCAGGTTGTCTTCCCTTATGAATTAGCCTGGTTTCCAGTTCCCGTAGAAAGAAAGAAAACAATTAATAGAATTTCTTCGGTTGCTATCTTTCGTTTAGTAGTACCAGACGAGGATACTGTGGCAATTTTGTATGAACATCAAGATTACAATCGCTTTTCCCCGGGAGGAAAACAAGAGTATCCGCCGGAAGGAAATTGGGAGGCCTATAACAACTATTATATAGGGAATGATATATTTGATGATATAAAAGGGGATTTAGGCGGCAACTCCCCTCAATCAATTAGACTCCGAGGAGATGTTATAGTTATCCTTCATAAACAGGGGGAGCCCGGCCTTTTTTTGTTTTCTTCCGAAACTAATTTATTAAGCTGGCCTTCAGTGACAAAAGAAGATTGTACCGGACCTATATGGTGGCGAAAGTGTGTAAGAGTTCCCGCTGCTGACGGTTTGAGTATCATTGCCGGGAAACGATTATGGTAAATAAAAAACCATCTGAATGAAGGTTTAGCCTCGCAGGCTTTAGCCAGATGGATTAAATTCTTAAACTTTATAACCACTTTTTAGCAATTATTAAAAAGTGGTTATTTTATTTTTATCAAGGGTAAGCCCGGCAGGTCTAATCACCACTCTTCTTTCTGGTTCCCTTCCAATACTTTCAGTTGTAATATCTTTTCTATCAGCTAATTCTAAATGAATAACTCTCCTTTCATAAGCTGGCATTGCTGCCAGTATTTTTTCTTTTTTAGCCAGGGCGACTCCATCAGCTAAATCTTTAGCCATCTCCTTTAAATACTCTATTTTTTTCTTTTTGTAATCATTGATATCAAGGTCAATATAAAACTGTTCTGATATCTGCCGGCTTAACATTGCTTTCAAGAGATGTTGGATTTCAGCTAAGGTTTGACCGTTTTGACCAATTAAAATTTTCGGCTCCTCGGTCTTTATTTTCACTGGAATTGTCTTGTCTTCCAGAGATAAAACTTCTGTTTCAACCTCAAAACTTGTTTTCTCAAAAAACTTTTGGATTGTTTTTTTTATTTCTTTTAAATTTTTTTCTGTTATCATATGACTGTCAGCTGTCAACTGTCAACTGTTAGGTTTTAGGTTTTAGTTTTTTAAAAACAAGATGTTGTTGGGCTATTGTGAATAGGGTGGTAGTCAGCCAATAAAGACCGATAGCTGAAGGAAGCCGAAGGAGAATTAAAATCATGAAAGCTGGCATAAAATATTGCATTTGTTTTTGCATCTGCCCGGAAAAACCAGATTTCTTATCTGATTTAACTTTAGACATACTCGTTTTTACCTGGAGGAATTGGAAAACCCCGGCCAGAACTGCCAGCACTATATTAGGTTGGGCAAGATTTACTATACCAAAAAAAGTCGGATCAATTATCCCGGGGAGAGTAACAAAACTATAAAGAAGAACCATCTGCTCGGGCTGTAGCCCCCGCCAAAATACCCGGTAAAGAGCAATTAAAACTGGAAGCTGAATAAGTAAGGGCAAACAACCAGAAAAGGGGCTTACTTTCTCTTTTTTATAAAGTGCCATTATTGCCCTGGTTTGTTCCTCTTTGTTGTTTTTATACTTTTCCTGGACTTCTTTTACTTTTGGCTGAAGTTCGGAAAGAGCTTTTTGCGATTTAATCGCTTTAATTCCTAAGGGATAGAGTATAACTTTAATCAAAATCGTCAAGACAATTACCGCTACCCCAAAATCGTGCCCGGGTAAATATTCATAGAGTAAAACCAAAACATTTAATAAAGGTCTGCATAAAATTGTGTTAAAAATACTAATAAGTAAATCCATGTTGAAAATTATTTAAGGTAGGTCCACTCCTCCGGGGTTCCAGGGATGACATCTTAATATCCTTCTCAGCCCTCGCCATAACCCCTTAATAACTCCGTATTTTTCAACCGCTAAATAAGAATACCGGGAACAACTCGGGTAGAACCGGCAGTTATTTCCCAACCCCGGTGAAATAAAAATCTGATAAAATTTTATCACTCTTAAAATTATTATTTTTAATATCTTCCTCATTTTTAATTCCTAATTCTTAATTCTTAGCTCTTAATTCTTCGTAAAGTTCTGCTTTTTTTAAAAGCTTGTTTACTATTTCTTCCAACTGCCAAATATCAGTTACCTCTAAACCAGGCATAATTGTTATTACCCCGTCTATTCCTTTTTTAATCTTATTTAACTTTATTCTAATCAACCCTCTTAACCTTCTTTTTATCTTGTTTCTATTGACAGCTTTTTTGGAAAACTTCTTACTAACTATAAAACCAAAACGGCTTGATTTGAGATTATTTTTTATAATCTTTAAATATAAAAAATCTTCTTTAAATCCTTGCCCTTTTTTAAAAACTCTTTCAAAATCCTTCTTTTTTTTTAATCTGTTGGCCTTCGGTAACATAGACTAATTCAAGATTATATATTATACCTTAGCGAATCAAGGTTCTGCCGAGCGTCAGCGAGGCAGGTTCTTAAACTGTGAGTCTTTTTCTTTTTTTCTTTCTTCGTCTCGCTAATATCTTTTTTCCTTTTTTCGTTCTCTGCCGAGCTCTAAAACCGTGCACTTTTTTTCTTTTTCTTCTTTTTGGCTGGTAAGTGATTGACATGGTTTAGGTTTTTTAAAATCTATAATTTTAGTATAATATCAAATTAAACCATAGTCAATTCTTATTTAAAACCTGATATCTAATTCCACATATTGTCCCCAGTTTATCAACAAAAATTAATTTTTAAGAGCGCTTCGCTTTTAAATTGACATATGATACAATCAAGTTATAGATATTAGGTGTTAGGCGTTAGAAGTTAAATCTAAAATCTAAAATCTAAAATCTAAAATCTAAAATCGTGACCAATGAAGAGCTCTGGCAGGCAGTGCTTGCCCAAATCCAGTTAAACATCTCCCAGGCTAACTTTGCCACCTGGTTTAAAAATACTGAAATTATTTCTCAAAAAGAGGGAAAGGCAGTTGTTTCTGTCCCAAATTCTTTTGTTGAAGAATGGCTCCAAAATAAATATAATAAACCTATTCTCAAAATTTTACATAGTTTAAGCGGAGACATTAAAGAGGTTACGTATAGTATTGGTAAAACAAGGTTAAAAATTTTAAAAAGGGTTCCAATAGTCCTGCCAGAAACTGACCAACTTGAGTTTCAAGAATTTAAGGTAAACAAGGAGACCAACCTTAATCCTCGTTATACTTTTGACTCTTTTGTAGTTGGCCCCTTCAATGAATTACCTCATGCTGCCGCTACCGCGGTTTCAAAAAATCCCGGTTTTGTTTATAACCCCCTTTTTATTTACGGAGGAGTAGGATTAGGGAAAACCCATATTTTACAGGCGCTTGGAAACGAGATTGTTAAAAATTTTAAAAAAAAGAAAGTAAGGTATATTTCTTCTGAAAAATTTACCTCAGAGGTGGTTTCGTCAATTAGAAACCACCAGATGGAATTATTTAAATCAAAATATAAGACAATTGATGTTTTGATTATTGATGACATTCAGTTTTTAGCCGGGAAAGAAAAAACCCAAGAAGAGTTCTTCCATATTTTTAATGTCTTATATGAAAACAATAAACAAATTATCCTTTCTTCGGATCGTCCCCCAAAAGCTATCCATGCTTTAGCTGAAAGATTGCGTTCTCGTTTTGAAGGAGGAATGATAGCTGATATAGGTATTCCTGATTTTGAAACAAGAGTAGCTATTTTAAAAACCAAAGCCCAAGAAAAAAAAGTAGATTTTTCTGATGAGGTTTATCAATATATTGCTTCTGTTGTTCAAAAAAATATTAGAGAGTTAGAGGGGGTTCTTAACCGTTTAATTGTTTATCAAAAACTAAACAACGAAAAAGCTGATCTTGAAATTACCAAAATCCTCCTTAAGAATTTACTTTCTTCTCCGATAAAAGTAGTTAGTCCAAAAAAAATTATTCAAACAGTAGCCGAATTTTATGATTTAAAAGAAAAAGATCTTTTGGTTTCTTCTCGAAAAAGAGAAATTGTGAAACCCCGTCAAATAGCAATGTATTTATTGAGAGAAGAGTTAAAAAGTTCATTTCCTTTCATTGGTAGAAAATTTAATGGGAAAGATCACACTACTGCTATTCATTCATATAAAAAAATTTTAAAAGAGTTGGAAGAAGATAAAAAACTAAAAGAAGAAATTAGTTTAATAAAAGAACAAATGTTTAGCGGTTAAATAAAAAATGTTAATAAATATGTTATATTTTAGGGTATTAGATATTAAATAATAGGTGGTTAATTAGTTAATAAAAACAAACTGAAAAATAATTCACTTTTTATTTACTTAATTTTAGACAATAAAAACCCTTTTAAATAAGTTAAACAATTTAATTCAAGATTTACTAATAACAATAAATAATATATTAATTTATTAAACTATAAAGCTTATGAAATTTTTAATTTTACAAGAAAAATTAAAAAAAGGCTTAAATATTGTTGAAAGGGTTTCTTCGAAATCTTTAGCCCTTCCTATTTTAAATAATATCTTAATATCAGCAGAAAAAAACTTTCTTAATTTAACCGCCACCGATTTAGAAATCGGTATTAATTGGTGGACCTTAACTAAAATTGAAAAAGAAGGAAAAATTACCATTCCCTCTCGTTTGTTTTTTAATTTTATAAACCTGCTTCCAAATAAAAAAATAATTCTTGAAGTAAAAAATAATACTTTATTTCTTGAGTGTGAAAACTATAAGACCCAAATAAAAGGACTTACTGCCGAAGAATTCCCGATCATTCCCAAAATTGGTAAAGAAGAATTTGTTTCTATTGAAAATTCTTCTCTTTGCCAGGGTTTAAACCAAATCACAGATATAGCCATCCTATCCACCACCAGGCCTGAGATTTCAGGTGTTTATTTCTCTTTTCAAAAAAATTTAGTAACAATAGCAACCACCGATAGTTTTAGGTTAGGGGAGAAAAAGATATTCTTGAAAAACAATTCACCCTTAAAAAAAGATTATTCTTTAATCCTTCCTCAGAAAACAGCCAAAGAGATTGTCAATATTTTTGGAGAAAGAAAAGGAGATATGAAAATATACTTCTCGCCCAACCAGGTTATGTTTGAATATCTTATGTCGGAAACTCCTCATCCTGAAATTCAGTTAGTTTCCCGATTAATAGAAGGAGAATACCCAAATTATCAAGAGATTATCCCCAAAAAATACACAACCCAGTTGATATTAGAGAAAAATGAATTTTTAAACCAAATAAAAACCGCTAGTTTATTCAGCGGGAAAATAAATGAGGTAAAAATTAAAACCACTCTACAAGGTAAAAAAATAGAAATTTTCAGTCAAAGCCCCGAAATTGGGGAGTATCAATCTTCTATTTCTGGAAAAATAAAAGGGGAACCAGTAGAAATTTCT
>Ga0114920_10000806_pt1 | contig 13913 bp, 13 predicted proteins | sample ChitaG_FD_88683 | JGI IMG/M metagenome (GOLD analysis project Ga0114920, IMG submission 88683) | Deep subsurface microbial communities from South Pacific Ocean to uncover new lineages of life (NeLLi) - Chile_00310 metaG | ecosystem: Environmental > Aquatic > Marine > Oceanic > Sediment ... | reverse complement strand
TGGGGAGTTTGTTGTTAGGATGGGGTGTCGGATTTGGTATTTACCATTGGATTAAGAGTATATTAACTCATGTACAGGCGAGCACGGGTACGGTGATGTTAGCTGTTTTGCCGTTAATACTGGGTTTTCAGTTAGTACTTGAAGCGATAGTGCTGGATATACATGAAACGCCTCGTTAAGGAGGGAATAGGGTTGAGAGTGAAAATAAAAGAACTAAAAGAAATTATGAGGGAGTATTCTGATAATATCATCGATGAAATGGCTGTCCCTTCTTATGGGCACTGGAATCCATTGATTAAATGGTTAATGTGGAAAAGGCTAACTATAGTTCAAAATCTTTGTAGCGAAGGGCACTTTAAAACTGCGTTGGATTATGGAACTGGAACTGGTGTAATGCTTCCTTTTCTATCAGAGATTGCTGATCATGTAATTGCTCTTGATAAGTTTATTGCTCCTGCGACTAGATTGTGCGAGCGTTATAGGTTGAACAACGTAGAATTGCACGAGATAGACACATTGCCTATTCCTCTTCCCAATGAGAGTACTGATCTCATTTTATGCTTGGACGTTTTAGAACATATTAGTGCTTTAGCAAAAGCTACAGAGGATTTGACTAGAATTTTAAAACCTGGAGGGACCCTTATTGTATCGGGACCATCAGAAAATGCGCTTTATAGATTCGGCAGATGGGTTGCTGGTTTTAATAAGCGAGCTACCTACCATTGTTGGAATATTGATGATGTAAATAAGGCCTTGCGAATGCATCTATCAATAATTCAGCAGAGAACACTATTGGGACCTGTGCGTTTATTTGAGATTAATGTCTTTCAAAAGTTACCAAGTGATGGCCCTCCTTTATCTGAAAGTCAGGAATCCTATGAAACGCTTTGCTAAATTAGGAGGTAAAAAAGATGCAGAAAAGTCCTTGGCAAGCTGTATTGGATTTCATATTTGCACCACTTAGATTCACGGGAATTTCAGAGAGTTCCAAGTTACTACAGAAATTAAAGTTAACAACATTAGAAGAAGAAAGAATAAATGCCATTTTACCTTATGTGCAAGGAAGATTGTTAGATATAGGATGTGGAAGGAATATGCTTGTTAAAAAATATAAAGAAAAAGGGGGAGATGGAATAGGCATAGACGTTTATGACTATGGCTGTAATGCCGTAATTGTAGAAGATAGCTCCAATCTTCCATTCCCGAATAATTCATTTGATACAATTGTATTTGCTGCATGTTTAAATCATATACCATATCGATTAGATGCACTCAAGGAAGCGCATAGACTAGTAAGTGATGAGGGACAGCTCATTATCACGATGATAAATCCCATAATTGGCTTCTTAGTGCATAAGATATGGGAATTAAGAAATCGAGGTTTGGATGTTGAGAGAGGAATGAAAAAAGGTGAATTATATGGATTGTGGAGGTCAGAAGTGCTTGAATTATCAGCAGTAGCAGGTTTTAATTTAATCATGCACAAACGATTTGATTATGGATTAAATAATATATATATTTTTAAAAGGATGGTTTTATATTAAACATGAGTAGATTTGTTCTTATTCTCTTAATGAGCCTATTAGGAGTGGGGCTGGCCTTCACTCAAGTATTACTAAAGACATTTTTGAAACTTTTTTTATCTTTTCAAGGCAATATTTTAGATAAAATTATTTTCTCTATTCAGTCATATTTATTTTGGGCGACCCTTGCGTCTTTCCTTGCTTGTACAGGATTATGGATTTGGATACTGCCAAAGACTAAGCTATCCATTGTTTACCCGATGATTAGCCTTAGTTATGTGGCCATGTTATTCTTTACTTACTTTCTTGAGCACGAGCCGATTCATTGGGCAAATATATTGGGAGTGTTACTGATTATGGGAGGGGTTATTCTTTTATCATGCGGGCGATGAAGTTATTGAAAGATGATATGTCGATTAACTTTATCATATTGTCAAGTCTATTTATTTTGGCTTTAGTGTTGCGATTACTATTTGTATTCAGCCCTCATGGTGTAATAATGACACCTGATGGCGCTTTGTATAGCAATAAACTTCCCTTTAATGAAAATAGTTTTGATTTTGTTATAATGTTAGCAGTTTTAGAGCATCTTGATCATCCTGCTGAAATAGTAAGAGAAATTGAGCGAGTATTAAAACCGAAGGGTAAATTAATATTAACTGTTCCTAGTAGATACTCTAAACCAGTTTTAGAGTTTTTAGCCTATAAATTGAAAATTGTTAATGAAGAAGAGATAAATAACCATAAAAAATATTATAATTATAAGGATCTTGAAAAATTATTTGAAGAAACTGATAAATTAAAGATTCAGGAACATAAATATTTTCAATTTTATATGAATAATTTTTGTATAGTACAGAAAGAAATTACATAAAGCGAAGAAGAAAAAGAAAAATGATCCAACTTGAAATTGTTAGGTATTTAATACATAAGAGCAAGGAGTTCTCATGAAAATATTAAGTAAAAGAAAGGTATACTTGTTTCTTTTTACTATTATTGGAGTGACTGCAATAATTTATCTTATTTCATTTAGGACTGGCCATAAGTGGGGTGGAGATTTCTCTCAATATATAGCACAAGCAAAAAGTATAGCTGAAGGTTATGAGTTTCCCGGTAAATTTATAGGTACATATGGCTCATTTATATGTCCATGGGGCTTTCCACTTTTATTATCTCCGATTTACCTTATTTTTGGATTGAACATATTTGCGATGAAAATTTATGTCGGTTTATTTTACCTTCTTTCATTACTAATGATTTTTTTACTCTTTGAAAAAAAATTTGGTTACATTCAGACATTATTATTGGTTAGCATTTTCGCATTAAATCCTTACTTTTTTCAATTTAAGGATAATGTATTATCCGATATCCCTTTCTTTTTCTTTTCTTTGTTTTCGATATTTTTGATTCAACAGATAGTCATTGAGAGAAAAATATGGCTGAACAAATTTGTTAGTTATTCACTGATTGGATTTTTTGTGTTTTTTTCATATCTTGTAAGGTCACAAGGAATTTATTTAATTCCTACGTTGTTACTCTGTCAATACATTAGCAATAGAAGCTCTTCTAAACAAGATTTTATATCCTATTTACGATCGAATAAATTGGGATTTATTCCTTATATAATATTTGTAATCCTTGTAGCACTTATTAATAACATATTTCCAAATGGTGGTAGTGCATATTTTAGGATAGTTTTTTCAGAGCTAACACTCACATTAATCATAGGAAACGTTTATTATTATTCAACTCTTATATCTGTATTTTTCGGTAATCTCTCAATTTCTATGGTGTTTTTTGGGATTACTATTCCGTTTGTAGTTTTGGGGGTAATTAAAAATGCCAAGAAAGATTACTTATACTTGGTATACACATTTTTTACATTCTTATTAATAATTCTTTGGCCTGCCCGTGCAGGATTGCGTTACATATTTCCCATATTACCCTTCTATATTTATTTCTTTTTTGTGGGCCTATCAAAGATTCCTACTTCTCTATTTATCCCTGGTAAGTTTAATCCATTAAATTGGAATTTAGTTAATATTGTTGCTATTATACTCATCTTAGGTTCATGTATGGGCATAGGCATTTATTGCTTTCGCTACCCTGCCTTTTATAACTCCAATATAATTCAAGAGGGACCTTACACTGTTGAGAGCAGTAATATGTTTGATTACATTTTAAAAAATACCTCAGAAGAAGATATAATTATATTTACAAAACATAGAGTTATGACATTATATACTAATAGAATATCTAAAAGGATTTTAGACTTTAACCAATTAATGGAATCAAAAGCAGATTATTTCGTATATAGCGAACATTTTAAATATTTCTACAGCCCATCAATAGTATCCCAGATAGAGAATCACAAAGAAAAGTTTAAGCTCGTATTCCAGAATAATAAATTTAAAATTTATAAGATTATGAATCATCTTTTTTAAAAATTGACTTCAGGAAGGAATAAGTTAGGATCGTTGATGAGACGGAAAAAGAAGTGCATTGAAGATGTATGCAATCAAAAAGTGATTGCACTCTTATGAGTATTTAATTTCACTCAGAGGTATGTAGCCAGACTCTCTTTAACAAAATGGATTATAGAGGTTCTTTTAAGGCCTTGCTATTGTGAGTTTGAATCTTTTGACTCCTATTGAATATTGTAGTAAGTTAATAAATTACAAAGATTCTTCAATGTTGCAAATATATTGGACTCAAACACTGATTGACGTAGCATTGTTTTTGTGATATAGTTTGCATAAGTTCATATTCTGAACATTAATCGGTTGATTGTCCAACTGGTAGATTGACGCAACATTGTTTCTAATGTAGCATATATAGCTAATGGTATAAATGATTTAGAAATAATGAAAATGTAGGTTATCCAAATAGTACCAGAAGACGCACATATCACATACAAAGATAAAAACTAGCTAAAATGATTACAAAAACAAGGGAAGAAGACAGGAAGGTCAACTCTTGTGTTTAAAAAATGGTTCTATATGTAAACCAGAAATTTAGGAAATACAATAATCATCTTGGTGGTAAAATTCCAATGTATGTAATAAATTATCGAAAATCTTAAAAAATTGATACAGTAGAAGATATATAGATAAGTGAGTGCTTTATGAAAAATAAGATATTAAAGAAACAACCACAAATTAAAATGAAAGACATTCAACTAATTATTTATGATTTTGACGGAGTTATGACAAATAATAAGGTTATAATTGATCAAAATGGTGAGGAAAGCGTTATTGTCAATAGGTCCGATGGGTTAGCTATATCTTTATTACACAAGATGGGAATAAAGCAAATTATAATATCAACGGAGGAAAACCAAGTGGTTCTAAAAAGAGCTGAAAAACTTAAAATTCCTTGTATGAATGGAATAAAAAATAAGTTGTCCACATTAAAAAAATATTTTAAGAAAAATAATATACCAAAAGAAAACATAATTTATGTTGGTAATGATATCAATGACTTTGAAGCAATGAAATTTGTTGCTTTTCCCGTTGCTCCTAGTGATGCTCATAAAGATATAAGGAAAATCGCAAAACTAGTAACAAAATCCAAAGGTGGAGATGGTGTGATTAGAGAATTATTAGACATTTTTATGGAGGACAAATTATGACTAACGCAATATTTATTACAGTTAGAACTGGCTCAACCAGACTTCCAAACAAGGCGCTTTTAAACTTTCAAGGTTTTCCTATAATTGAGTATATTATTCGACGAATGAAATATTCAAAGAAAGCTAATCGAATAATTTTATGTACAACACAAAGAAAAGATGATGATATTCTAATTGAAATTGCTAAAAGAAATAATATTAATTATTTTCGAGGAAGCGAAAATGATAAACTCGTTCGATGGAAAGATGCTGCCATTCAACTTAATATTGATTTTTTTGTTACAGCAGATGGTGATGACCTCTTTTGTGAACCTAAATTATCAGATATAGCTTTCGATCAATACGAAAGAAATAATTCAGATTTTATTCAATCTAAGAATATAATTTGTGGAGCATTTACATATGGGATAAAAGTAGATGCTTTAAAAAAAGTTTGTGAAATAAAAGATAGTGATGAAACTGAAATGATGTGGGTATATTTTACAGATACCGGTTTATTTAGAGTTGAAGAGCTTGAAAATGTCCCCAATAAATTTTATCGAGATGATATTAGAATGACATTAGATTATCAGGAAGATTATGATTTTTTTAATGCAGTAGTAAAGAAAGCTGGTCAAACTACTTCTTATTTAACATTAGATAAGATTATTGCAATTTTAGAAAAATATCCCAAGTTAAAAGAGATTAATTATTTTAGACATAAAGAATGGGCAGACAATCAAGATAAAAAAACTAATTTGAAGTTAAAAAGGAGGTATTTAAAATGCCAAAAGAGATAAAAAATCCTAGTAAGTATTTAGGAAATGAATTAAAGTATCTTGAAATGGTATTGCAAGCGGAAAGTTGGTCTGCTACTGGTGGCAGTTGGAACCAAGCATTAGAACAGGCATTCGTAAGAAAATTTGGTGTACGCTATGCTGTTGCTTTAAATTCAGGGACATCTACACTACACGCTGCTTTAGAAGCGGCTGGTGTGGGTCCTGGTGATGAAGTTATTTCATCTGCTATTACTGTAATTATGGATACAACTGCGACGATTCATGCCAATGCTGTTCCGGTATATGCCGATATTGATCCCCAAACTTTTACAATCGACCCAAAAGATATTGAAAAAAAAATAACCTCTAGAACAAAAGCAATAATTCCTGTGTCAATTTATGGACTTCCTCCAGATATGGATCCAATAATGGGAATCGCCAAAAAATATAATTTGGTAGTTATTGAAGATAACGCCCAGTGTTTTTTAAGTACCTACAAAGGCAAATTGGCCGGGACAATCGGACATATGGCAAGTTATAGTTTTGAAAATACAAAACATATTTCTTGTGGTGAAGGTGGTATGATAATAACGAATAATGAAAAATATGCTGAGATGGTAAGAAAGATAGGCGGGCATGGTTTTAAAAATTTAAAAGCTGATGAAGGTAGAATTCGTTTAAATCAGGATGTGTTCCAAAATCCAAATTATAAAAGACATGATGAGATAGGATGGAATTATCGCCTTCCGGAATTCAATGCTGCTGTTGCATTGGCTCAATTGGAAAGAATTGATGAATTAGTCGAAATGCGTGTGAAATCGGCCCGATTGTTTATTGAAGTTATGTCAGAATGTGATTATTTAATCCCGCAGAAAGTTCCACAGGGATATATAAATTCTTATTACACATTAGGAGTGATATATGAAGGTGAAAAAAGTATAGGTATAAAATGGGAGGATTTTAGAAAAAAATATATTAAAAATGGTGGAGATGGTATATATGGAGCGTGGAGTGTGCCATATTTAGAACCAGTTATGATTGAAAGAAAATATGTGAGAAGATATCCTGAAATTTATTCTGATATTAATTATGAAAAGGGATTATGTCCAGTAGCAGAATATGTACAACCTAAAATTATGCAGTTTAAAACTAATTATAGAGACATTAAATTAGCAGAAGAGAAAGCAAATATATTGTACAATGTAATTAAAAAAATTAATAAATAGATAGTTTTATAAAAGGAAGTTATATGTTTGATATTGATTTTTACATGAAGGTTTCTGATTTAAATCAAGAAATTATGCATGGTTATAAGAAAAACAAAAAATATTTATATGACAAATTAGAGGAATTCCGAAATAAAGCTCCGTTTGTATATAATATTGAAACTACTAACGCCTGTAATATGAAATGTGAAATGTGTCCAAGAACAACGATGATGACCCGTCCGATAGAAACATTAGATAAAGATACATTCATTAAAATAGTTGACCAACTTGAACCACATTCTAAAGAAAAATGGCAGAAATGGGAAAACTATGTTGAAAAGAATTATGGAATACCAAAAGATGAAATGAGTGAAAACCACTTTTTTCTTTATATAATTCCAAAAGTAATTCAATTGCACGGCTACGGAGACCCTCTTCTTGACAAAAATATAGCTGAATATGTAAAAATCTTATCCGAAAAAGGTTTTCAATCATATTTTAGCTGCAATCCGGCTAATATTAATATAGAAAAAACTATGAAAATGTTTGAAAACGATTTGGATTATATTAAATATTCAATTGAAAGTGTTGATGATATTAAACATAAGGAAATCAGAGGACAAGCTTCAAATTTTACAGAAAGCTACAATAAAATCCTTCAATTACTGGATTTGAAAAAGAAAGATAATTATAAAACAACAATTATTATTACAATGTTAGATTTGAATAAAACAGGACAGGTAGATGAATTTGAACAATTAAAAAAAGCTTTTCAGGGACAAGATGTATACATTTATTTAAAAAGCGAAGACACACAATGGTATAGAAAAGATTATCATGGCACAAAATCTGTACATTGGTTAGAATTTTGTAAACATCCGTGGATGTCTATGACAATTAAATCAAACGGAGAAGCTGCAATGTGTATGGAAGATTATAATAATGAAATTATTCTTGGAAATGCCAGAAAAGAGAATTTGTATGATATATGGAATGGTGAAAAATATGCTAAGTTACGCAAAGACCATTTTGTATTAACTTCTGGAATAAAATGCACAGAAGAATGTGATATGAAATTGATTGGAAATTTTATTAATGTTGTTTAAACAAAAATAAAAAGTTATATGTGGGAGGTAATGATGGATTTTTACAAACTTAAAGAACCTTATTTTATTGGCGAAATCGGAATTAATCATAATGGTGATTTACAAATAGCTAAAAAACTTATTGATGCAATATTTGCATGTAATTGGGACTGTGCAAAATTTCAAAAAAGAAACCCAGATGTTGCTGTTCCAGAAAAACAAAAATCTGTAATAAGAGATACTCCGTGGGGAAGAATCCCTTATATTGAATATAAATATAAAGTTGAATTTGGACAAAAGGAATATGAATATATTGATAAATACTGCAAAGAAAAGCCAGTGGATTGGACAGCATCTGTATGGGATATTAATAGTCTAAATTTTCTAACACAATTTGATGTTCCATTTATAAAAATTCCATCTGCAAAAATTGCAAATGATGAATTAATAATTGAAGCAGCAAAAACTCAAATTCCGCTTTGTATTTCAACCGGTATGTCAACTGTAGAGGAAATCGATAAAGCTGTAAATTTGGCGAAAAAATATGGTAAACCACCCGTTGTTATGCATTGTAATTCCAGCTACCCTACACCTCATGATGAAGCAAACTTAAACGTTATTCGTTTTTTGGTAGAACGATATCCTGATTGTATTATAGGATACTCAGGTCATGAAAAAGATCTTGAACCTACTGTGCTGGCAATTGCTCTTGGTGCAAAAGTTATCGAAAGGCATATTACTCTTTCACATAATATGTGGGGAACAGATCAAGAATCTAGCCTTGAAGTACTTGCAATGGATATGCTGAAAAAACGGTCGAAAGATATTCGGATAATACTTGGTTCAGATAAAAAAACTATTACAAAAAGTGAAATTCCAATAAGATTAAAACTAAGAGGAAATTAATTGAGAATTATAAAGTAGTATTAATTTCATTTTTTAAACTGTTTTGATTTTAAAAAAGATATCATTGTTAGATATTTGGGCTAGAATGGACTAAAAATAAAAGAATGGGTGCAGTATCACATTCAGGGGAGAAGAGATAAAATACCACTGTGCAATTATTGTGATTTCTGGGGAGTGCCGACAGGGACTTGATAATTGGTGGATTGAAAAAACGGGAAAAGTTAAATTAACAAATTAACAAATAATTGAATCAACGAGAAGAAAATGGAAAAGAGCATTATGATAAACGGAAAAACTAACCACCGGAAAAAATGCTATCTGTGTGGTGGTACAAAATTTAAGAAAAGACCTGGTAGTGTACGAGACCGACCAGAATTAGAAATTTTTGAATGCACTTCCTGCGGGTTGGTTTGTCTCTCGTCGTTTGATCACATTAGAAATGGCTTTTATGAAAATTCAGGTATGCACGGCGGAGATACTTTGGACATTCAGACTTATATCAGAGGAACAGAATGGGATGACGAACGGCGTTTCCAGTATCTTAAATCAGTGTTGCCAAACCGCAGATTGTTAGACTTTGGATGCGGGACAGGCGGATTTCTTTTAAAGGCGCGAGAACTAACCACAGGATGGTGCATATAATTATGAGAAGTTTAATTTCTTACGCAAAAACTCTTAAAGTTAAGTGTCCTGTATGTTGCGCTGAAAGTTCCACATTATTATTCAAGTTCGGAACGTCATTGTTCCCTATTAATGTATCAATCTGTAACCAGTGCGGTTTTGTCTTTCTAAATCCTCGTGTATCCGAGCAAGATTGGAATGATTACTATGAGATCGGTATTTATGATAAATTTCACCGACCCCGATTAGCGAAGGGCGAAAAGCCTGTTAATACCACGGGGATGATAACTTACAACAGAGTATGCGGTTTCATTTCGTACTCAAGTGATGTGCAGCATAGTTCATCTAATTATTTCAACAAAATTGATAGCAAAATTAAGATCTGCGAAGTCGGGGCAGGTCATGGTGATATTATTACCTCGTTTAAGGGTGCCCAACTATTTGCCATTGAGCCTTCAGAAAATTGCCGAGAGGTTTTGAAACAAAAAGGGGTTACGGTTTTAGGCAAATCAATCAATTCAATAAATGATAATGCGAATATAAAATTTGATATAATACTGATGAGACATGTCTTGGAACATCTTTATTACCCTAAAAAGATACTTGAGGATATTGTTTCTTTAATTTCCGATAATGGCATCTTATATGTTGCTGTTCCTAATATTTTGACACCCAACTATCTCAACAGTTTTACCTATCCGCATACTTCTTACTTTTCAAAATATACTTTAACATACCTATGCCAGTGTGCAGGTTTTAAAATGTGCAAAGTTCAGGAAGAGAAGGACGAAATCTGGTGCATTTTGAAGAAGATTAGGATGAGCAAAGAAGAATCTTTGCAAGACAACAAAAATCTATGGGGTAAAAACATTGAATGGACAAGGCGTGTTTTTCAAACATATAAAAATAATCCTCAATTAATAAAACGGTCTGTAGTTAGAATAATTTCAAATATTATACCTTTAGGATTATTAATAGATATTTATGAACGACGAAGTAAAAAAGCAGGGGGATGAGTAAAATTTTGGGGTTCCCAACTTCTATGCCAGAATCATATTCGAAATCTTTTATTAGAGATAACTCAATTGTCATTGCCGGTGTCGCACTGGTTTACATGAAGGGCATTATTCTTATGCCCATCATCATCAAGACCGTTGGTGTTACAATCTATGGTGGGTTTGTGTTGCTTTCATCTGTCCTTGGTATTATTTTTGGAATTTCTTCATTTGGTGCCGGATTCAGGGCAAAAAGATTTTTGCCCTCAACTGGTGAAATGACGGCTCGCAGAGATTTATTTTACCAGCAGTTCTTCTTTCAATTGTTTTCAATATTGTTCTTATCGTTGATACTGGTTCTGCTGGATAGACAAATAAACATATACATTTTCAAAAATGAAATTAGATACTCGGTCCTGATAATACCATTATATCTCTTTTGTTATTTCATTTTTTCTCAGGGTAGCAATTATTTCAGATATACATCAAGGGTACATTATATGACAGTAGCAACACTATCTTTCCCCTACATCCAAATAGGACTCATTCTACTCTTTTTTTATTGTTATAGATACATAAGCATAAATGTTCTTGTGTTGTCGCAAGCCCTGTCTGCCCTTTTGATCGCAGTACCCTGTTTCTGGATCATTTTCAGGGAGATCGGAGCCAAGTTTTCTTTTTACAACATAAAAAGCCTTGTTTCTGATATCAAGCTCGGATTTCCTCTTGTTCTTGGTTTTATTGTTGATTTTATTTTAGCCGCCAGTGACCGTTATTTTATCGCGTTTTATTTAACCGTTTCTGCTGTGGGATATTATAATCCGGGATACGTGCTGGGTTCCCTCATAATTTTTATCCCCAAGGCAATGGGTACCGCCCTTCCCCAGCTTCTATCCAAAGCTGTGGATAGCAAAAACGAATACGAGGCACAAAGGATGCTAAACTATTCGCTCAAGATATTTTTGCTTTTGGCAATCCCTTTTATTTTTGGAAGCATGGTCTTAGGCAAACAGATATTGACACTTCTCGCAAACAGGGATGTTGCGGAAAACGCATATCTTATAACACCCATTGTGGCATTGGGGACGCTTTTTTACGGCTTGAATATCATCCTTTCAAATGTCTTGTTTGTACGGATGAAAACTTACACAATGCTTAAAATGAACATTTTTGCGTCTGTGTTTAATCTGTTGGCGAATTTAATCCTGCTCTATTTTTTCAGGAACATTATCGTTGCCGCTATAACAACCTTTCTGAGCTATTTTATTACCTTTATATATGTTTATAAAATCGTTGAAAAAGAGACATGGCCGGTCGATTTTCAGCCGGTTGTGATATTTAAATCTGTCGGTGCGTCGCTGTTTATGTTTGCCCTGTTGTTTTTGTTTTTAACCAAGGCAGGGGAGATTAATTCCGCTGCCATACTCGCCGGGGAATTGGTTTTGGGTATTGTTGTGTACATCGGTGGGCTTTTTACATTGGGAACATTTTCAAAAAAAGAATTGCAGTTTATGAAAAACTGCGTTTGTAGGTAGTAGATATGCAAGATTCCAATAACAATAATATACTGATTATTTGCCGAGACTTACAATCGGTGCGCAGATTGTTGAGTTTTAATCCGCAAGCTCATAGCCGGTATATCCTGGCATCAGACGACCCGAGGGTTCATAAAGCAGCAAAAGAGTATTCGTGGATAGATGAAATCTGCTGGATCGAGCAGATGGAGTCATTTTTCAATGTTGCTGATGATGTGATTCATCTGACAGGGGCAGTCAACCAATGGTTAAAAAGTTTGGCCGATGATAAGCATGGATTCTCGGAAGGGTTGCTGTTTTTTACCCGTCATGTTGAAGGAGGCATGACCACACAACGAATACAGGATTTACTGCTTTTAATTCGCTCTTATCATTTTTTGCTTAATACCTATAAAATCACCAGTGTCATAGTGATAAGCCAGCCAGGTATGGGCTGGGAAGATGATGTTTTGATCGAGACGGCTCGAAGCAGAGATGTTGATGTTCAAGTAATTGGGCGTTATTCTTTCGGCGTATTGATTAAAAAGATAAGTTCTTTCTTAAAAATATATGCCAGTGCAGTATACTATGCAGTTAATGTTATTAGGTTTAACCTGCGCAACCGATTAAAATCTAAAAAGACCGAGAGGGTTGACAAGGAAATTGTTTTTCAACTCTGTAGTTCGGCTTACAAGCATGTTGAAAATATAATTCCTCTCATGAAGGCACTAAAAGATAGAGGATACAATCCAGTTGCTCTTTACTGGCATTCCAATGGAAGATACACAAAGGAAGCAGGGGCTGATCAGGTTCGCAGGGAAGGACTTCAGGCAGAGGAATTAGAAAAACGGTGCTCTTTTTCAGATATGTGGAGAAGTATAATCGGTGTTTTCTGGACATGGAGAAAGGCAAAAAGAAAAAAGAGTGAGTTTTTAACACACAAGAATCTTGATTATCTTTCAGTACCTCTTGGTGTTTTACTTTGGCCATCTGTCCGGTTTTTTATCGTAGTAGAGCTTCCGCAATCGTACAGACTTCGCCAGGCCTTGAAAAAATACTTCAAAAATCATGATCCGCTTGCCATAAAACTATGGGGAGCAACAGCTTTAAAGGAAGGATATTTTGCTTGGAAGAGTTTAAATTTTAAACAACCGCCTTTGATTTTTAATTATGCAGTAGGAGTATTTATGATAGATTGGCCTTATCAAATGCTGGATAACCCAGTCGATTTGTTATTTGTTGCTGGTGAAATAAATAAGAAAATAGTTGAAAAAACAAAATTCGTTCCATCGAGAAAAATTGAAATATGTGGTCAAGCGAAGTATGAAGGAATTGATGACTTTAAAAAAAAATATAATGGTACACAGTCCCGTTCGTACCTTAAAATACCGAGCAGTTTTTCAATGTATATACTTTTTGACTCTGGTGTGGTTCTAAGAGGTTTCATGTCCAGCAGGGAACAGGCAGTCACTTTGAACACCTTGCTAAAGTTTGCAAGCATGCATCCATCTGTAGCCCTGATAGTAAAGCCCCATCCAAGCCACCATGTGGGTATTGTAGAAGACATGATTCGGCATGGTAAAGATTCGAAAAATGTTTTTCTAATTAATAAGAATATGTTGCCTTACCATGCGCTCAATTCCGCTGATGTGCTGATTACTAAACTTTCTAC
>Ga0114920_10000805_pt1 | contig 13914 bp, 14 predicted proteins | sample ChitaG_FD_88683 | JGI IMG/M metagenome (GOLD analysis project Ga0114920, IMG submission 88683) | Deep subsurface microbial communities from South Pacific Ocean to uncover new lineages of life (NeLLi) - Chile_00310 metaG | ecosystem: Environmental > Aquatic > Marine > Oceanic > Sediment ... | reverse complement strand
GGAAGACTCAAAAGTAAAGAAAAATGGATTCTAAATCCAGGCGTAATTCCATTCGAAGAAATTCCAATTTTAGTTAAAGCATGTGATGTGTGTGTGGCTCCAATATTTTCAGGCTCTGGTACAAGAGTTAAAATTCTTGAATATATGGCCGCCGGAAAACCGGTTGTTTCGACTACAAAGGGAGCAGAAGGGATTTCAGTTAAGAATGGAGAAAACATCGTAATTGCGGATTACGTAGAAACCTTTGCCGAAGAAATTGTATCCTTGGTGATGAAACCTGAATATTCGAAAAGAATAAGCATACAAGGAAGAATGCTGGCTAGAAAAGATTATTCTTGGACTAGAATAATGCAACGTTTCAATAGAGTTTTAGAAGAACACTCTATGATGAATGATTAGACGTTGTTGAAAATGAATAAGTATCCCAAAAGCAGTTCTCTTTCAAAGCGAATACTGATCTACGGACAATTGCCGCCACCCCAACATGGATCCAACATCATGACTCTGAATCTTTTTAAAGCGTTAGAGAGACTTGGCTATCGAGTGAAAGTTTCCAATAAAGGGTTTTCCAAACAAATCCATGAGGTCAATAGGATATCAATGGTAAAGTTTTTAAGGTTTTTTTCTGTATTGTGGAAATACAGTCGTGATCTGATTCGTTTTCAACCGGATTTGGTTGTGTTTTTTATTTCGGCAACAAGAATTGGCCTTCTCGTTGAGGGCATATTTACAGCGTTTACAAACATATTTCATTTTCCCTATGTTTTGTACATTCATAACAACGGACATAAAACAATCTATTGGAAAGGGAGTGTAGGCCGCTGGATCGTACGGCGTGTCTTTGACAGGGCAAAGGCCTGTATCGTACTGGGGAAGGTGTTTGAAAGGGATATCAGCAGCTTCTACAAGAAAGATATATATATTTTGCCCAATTGCTTAATGAAGACGTTACCTGAAAAAGAAAATAAAACGGATCCATTTATCAATGTGCTCTATCTCTCCAATCTCTACGAATCAAAGGGAATTTTTACTCTGATCAGGTCTATCCCTAAAGTAATTGTAACGAAAAGAAGGATCAAGTTTCTCATAGCAGGTCCCTGGCAGGAAAAAAATGTTAAAAAAAGAATCCTCAATTATGTGAAGAGAAACAAGCTAAACGCGAATGTTGAGTTTCTAGGAGCAGTATATGGGAATCAGAAGGAGGAGTTATTCCAAAAAAGCGATATTTTTGTTTTTCCCTCACATGATCCTTCTGAAGCCTTTGGGCTTGTCAACCTGGAGGCCATGCAGGTAGGGATCCCAGTTATAACAACAGATATTGGAGCTCTGCCCGAGATGGTGCTGGATGGCAAGATGGGGTATATCATTCCACCCAAAAAACCCAATATCCTGGCTGAAAAAATCAATCTTTTGGTGAAGGACCTGGATCTGCGAAGGAAAATGGGACGTGAAGGGAAAAAACGGTTTAATGAAATGTATTCATTCGATGCCTATTCCTCGAATGTTCAAAAGATTCTGAATGACCTTCTCTAATTAAAGAAAATATTATGAAGAGACTAAGTTTGCTCGTCTCCGCATATGCCTGCAATCCATTGGCCACCGAAGAATCCTATCCCGGGGAGGCTGTCCTGGGTTGGAATCTGGTCAGGCAGCTCAATCGATTTCATGATGTAACGGTCCTCACAAGGACCTATAATAGGGGAGGGATTGAGGGGGCCGTTGAAGAGGAGAAGATCGGTGATGTTCGGTTCCACTATCTGAGGCTGCCAAAATTCTTGTTTGTATTAAAGCGAAATTTCCTAGGATTTAGTCTGTACTATTTGATATGGCAGGTCAAGGCCTTTTTTTTCGCACGAAGGCTTTATAAAAATACCCACTATGATTTTTTCCATCACATCACATTTAATAATGACTGGATGCCCAGCTTTATCGGTGCCTTTCTGCCGCTCCCTTTTATATGGGGTCCTGTGGGAGGTGGGCAGAAAGTGCCTCGCAGTTTTAAAAAGACAATCCACTGGAAAACCCGAATCAATCAAAGCTTACGTTTTGCGGGCCAGTGGTTCTGGCGGAACACGTGGTTTAGGCGAAGATGTGTTAAAAAAGCCTTAGCCATTCTTGTATGCAACACGGATACAGAAGAGAAGATAAAAACAGATGAGAAAAAACTTTATTTTTATCCCGTCAACGGGATTTCCTCAAAAGAATTAAAAACCTCTCGGAGCACTTTCGTGGAGAAATCCTCAGAGTTTAGAATTGTCTATGCAGGCCGCTTGGATGCCATCAAAGGTATTAACCTCGGGATAGAAGCCTTTCATGTTTTTTCTCGTAAATTCCCCAAGTCTTCTTTTAAAATAATCGGGGTGGGCCCCGAGAGGGAGCGCTTAGCGAGTTTAGTGGAGTCTTTAAATATACGAAATAAAGTTGAATTTATCTCATGGATGGAACGAGAAGAATTGCTCGAGCAACTGCGTTTTTCCGATGTTCTCCTTTTTCCCAGTTTACGCGACGGAGGAGGGCAGGTGGTTATCGAAGCCATGGCCTGTGGGAAGCCGGTTATCGGACTCAATGTCGGAGGTCCTGGTTTTCATATCCGGAAGGAGTGGGGTTTAAAGATCGAGCCAAAAAACCCGGAATACACAATCCAAGAAATGGCCAGAGCTCTGGAGATACTGTATCTCGATAATGACCTTAGAAAAAAAATGGGAGAAGCTGGCAAGAAGAGAACAGAAGAATTTTACCTCTGGGAGCGGCTTGGAGATCAGCTGCAGCGTATCTATCAAGAAGTTTTACCCAGAGAATTATTGGATGGCTAAGCCATACAATTAATCATGGGAGCTGAATAATGAGAAAGGATTTTTTAATCTTTGGGAATCCTGCTATCGAACAGCCTGAAATCGATGAAGTGGTCGATTCTCTAAAATCCGGATGGATAGGGACTGGTCCCAAAGTACAGAGGTTTGAGGAAATGTTTAAGAGATACAAAGGGACGAAGTATGCTGTGGCCGTGAATTCCTGCACAGCAGCCCTGCATCTTTCCATGTTGGCTTTGGGCATAGGTCCGGGGGATGAAGTCCTTGTTCCGACGATGACCTTTGCTGCCACAGCCAATGCTGTTATCCACTCAGGAGGGATTCCTGTACTTGTCGACTGCAGGCGGGATTCGATGAACATCGACCTGGAGGATATGGAAAGGAAAATATCACCACAGACAAAGGTCGTTATTCCCGTTCATTTCGCCGGTCACCCCTGTGAAATGGATGAGCTTACTGTTCTGGCACAAAAGCATGGGATTAAGATAATCGAAGACTGCGCCCATGCCGTGGAAGCCGAATACAAGGGGCAAAAAACTGGCACCTTCGGGGAAATGGGATGTTTCAGTTTTTACGTGACCAAAAACATTGTGACTGGAGAGGGAGGGATGGTCATCACAAATGATGAGAACTATGTGAATCAGATTAAAACACTGGCCCAGCATGGGATGAGCAGGGATGCCTGGAAAAGATTTTCTGACGAGGGGTACAAACACTATCAGGTTGTCTATTCGGGTTATAAATACAACATGATGGATATTCAGGCAGCTATGGGAATACATCAATTGCCTAGAGTAGAGAAAAATTGGAAGAGGCGGAAAGAGATTTGGGAAACATACAATGATGCTTTCAAAGATTTGCCTGTTCTAACTCCCTTGGCTCCCGAAACTTACATGCGCCATTCCTATCATCTTTACACACTTCTTTTGGATATTGACAAAATAAAAATAACTCGAGATCAATTTCTGTCCGAAATGACCCAACAAAACATCGGTGTAGGAGTACATTATATAGCTTTACATTTGAATCCGTATTATCAACAGACTTATGGCTATAAAAGGGGAGATTTTCCCAATGCCGAATGGATTTCTGATAGGACGTGTTCGATCCCGCTTTCGGCAAAACTAACAGATGAAGATGTGGAAGATGTGATTGATGCTGTAACTTCAATTTGTAAATATTATTAAAGAGCTTAATTTGAGGAAATAATGAGCAAAAATTATATAACTTATGAGCCTGATAACTCCCTTAAGAAAGGTTATTTGTCCCTATTCAGAGAGATATTTAATGAGCTCAAGAATAACAGATGGCTCACGTACCAATTATTTAAAAGAGATTTTCTTGCCGTATACAAACAATCATTTGTTGGCGTTTTTTGGGCTTTTATCATTCCTATAATAAGTGTTGGTACTTTTATTATACTCAACCATTCAGGTATTTTTTCTGTAGGCGAAATTGATGTTCCCTATCCTCTCTATGCAATACTTGGGTTAGCTTTTTGGCAGCTTTTTTCAGCAGGATTGATTTCAAGCTCAAATTGTTTGGTAAAAGCTGGATCAATGATAACAAAAATCAATTTCTCTAAAAAATCACTGGTGATCGCATCGGCAGCACAGTCAATTGTATCCTTTCTGATTCAATTTATTTTGTTGCTTGTTTTGTTTGCCATATATGGAGTTGCACCTAGAATAACAATTTTATTATTTCCTGTATTTATAGTTCCAATCATGTTACTAACTCTTGGATTTGGTTTCATACTTTCGCTTTTTAATGGTGTTTTTAGGGATGTCGGAAACATAATTTCAGTAATTGTGACATTTTTAATGTTTTTAACTCCAGTTTTGTATTCCAAACCCAAAATTGGAATACTGGCTTCTATTTCAAAATATAACCCGCTATATTATTTAATTTCTGCACCTCGAGAATTAATATTGATGGGTACAATTCCCGAATGGAAGGGTTTTTTAGCTTCATGTATTTTCTCAGGTTTTATTTTTATTATATGTTTGGTTTGCTTTCATCTAACTGAAACTAGGGTTGCAGAGAGGATTTAAAATGAAAACTGACATTGCGATTAAAGTTGATCATGTAGCAAAGAAATATTGCAAATCATTAAAAAGATCTATGCTCTACGGAGTAAAAGATATAGGAAGAAATATTCTAGGAATGAGTTCCCATTCCAATAAGTTAAGATCTGAAGAATTCTGGGCATTAGATGATATCTCTTTTAAAGTTAAAAAAGGAGAAACACTTGGAATTATCGGCCCAAATGGAGCTGGAAAAACAACATTATTAAAACTTTTAAATGGAATTTTCTGGCCTGATAAAGGGAAAATTACTACTGATGGCAAAGTGGGCGCACTAATTGAAGTTGGAGCAGGTTTTCATCCTTTGCTAACAGGAAGAGAGAATATTTACATCAATGCTGCAATACTAGGAATGTCAAAGCAAGAAGTAGAGAAGAGATTTGATTCTATAGTTGAATTTGCAGATATTGGAGATTTTCTTGATTCTCCAGTAAAACATTATTCGTCTGGTATGTTTGTTCGGCTAGGGTTTGCTGTAGCAGTACATTGTGAGCCAGACATTTTGTTGGTGGATGAAATTTTAAGTGTTGGAGATATTGATTTTCAGTCAAAATGCTTTAAAAAAATGCAAGAAATAGTAGATAGAAAAGTTTCTATTGTATTCATATCTCATAATTCAGATGCAATTCGTCGAATTTGTAATCAAGTAATTTATATAAGACAGGGAAAGCTTATAGGATATGGCAAACCTGAAAAAATGATTTTGAAATATCAAAAAGATATATTTTTTAACAAAAATGAGAATTTAAAAGACCTTAATAAAATTTCTACAAAAGAGATTCAAAGACGTGGAACCAACGAGGCAAGAATTACTAAAGTTGATATTTTGGATAAGGATAACAAAATAAAATCTATGTTCAAAATGGGAGAAAAAATAGTTATTCAAATAAACTATTCAGCTTCACAGCGTATTAATAGACCTATTTTTTTAGTGGGAATAAAGGACTCTAATGGAATTTACTGCATCGAAGCGGATAGCGAAAAGGACGGATTTAATCTTGATTTTATATCTGGGAAAGGCTGTGTGAAGATAATTTTTGATAATTTTAATTTAGCGTCTGGAGGTTATGTTGTGAACATTAAATTAAGGCAAAAGGGAGCTGTTGGTTATATGGATATTATAAAAAATGAATTTCACTTTTACATTGAAAGTTTTCATCATATGAAAGGACTTTTTAATATAGATAGAAATTGGAAAAAGGTTATATAAGTGATTGTAAAGATAAAAGAAATAAGAGCTTTTGTAGGCATAATAATCTCCAGTGATTTTGAATGTGGGGGTGGAATCTCATTCCAACGTTTAAATAAAAACCACTTTAGAATTCGAATACCAGCTGATCCTCCTAATCCTTTTGGAGGACGGTTACTCTTTGTATTTTTGTGTAAATATTACAAATGTGAAAGAATCAGTTCATGATTTTACTATTGATGCAATTTGTTTAAATTCACAAGAAAACAATAATTATTCAGAACTTGAAGTTCCTATTTTTATTTCTGAGGATTTTTCTGAATGGGAGTCTAAAATACCGATTAAAATGTCGCAGAATTATGATTATAGATTGAATATGAGGCTTAGGCCTAATAGATCTCTGAAATGGTCTGGATGTCAGACCATTTCACTTGGCTTAACAGATAAACGCGAAATACGATACTATTACATATACCAATTATCACTTGCATTTAAAACATGGGATTGAAAATTGTCGTAATCTTGGAGTTTCTGTTATTAAGACAGTAATCGAAGACATTAAACCTTATAAGCAAATTTTCAGGTTGAACGAACATTTAAAAACTTAAGGAGGTTTTTGAGAGTGAGTACAAGGATAATTGAAAATAATTTAAAAAAATCTAAAAGGCGATTCAAGAAATGGGAGAATGAATTCGAGGTCAAAAGATATTATGGGACTCTTTGGTATGAAGATGTATGTAAATATTTAGGTATTTCAAAAGAAGAGGCTGTTAATAGAGCTACATCCCCTAATAGGCGAGTTCGAGCGATATGGGAAGATAAAGAGGAGATTGAAAAGAGTGAGGCTAATGTTCATAATGCTTGGAAGATAAATGAAGATATGATTATTAGAAATTGCTGGTATCGGGAAAAGAGCGTAACAAGATATGATAAAATGCTAAAAAAGCTACATTATAAAAAAGATGAAAGCATATTAGATTATGGATGTGGTGTAAGTTCGTTTACGAAATGGGCATTAAGACACAGAAAGCGTAATATTACTTTAGCTGAAATCGATGGTCCTATGTTAAAGTTTTGCATGTGGCGATATGGGAAAAGGATTTCATACTGTAAAATTGGCCTAGGGAAGGAAGGATTACCTTTAAAAACGAACTATGATATTATTCTTTGTCTAGATATTCTAGAGCATGTTTGGAATCCATTGGATGTAGTAGAACATTTATATTCTCATTTAAATATTCGTGGTAGGTTAATCGAGACATATGTAGATAATTCCAGTGCTTCTAATTTAACAAAAGCAAATAGAGAAAGGCCATATGTATTGAATTACTTAAATAAGCATTTAAAGTTAACTAGCGGTAGTTTAGAATCTTCTGGTCCGAGAATATGGGTAAAAAAATAATAGTATAACCGAAGATTAAAAATGTTATCGTCAGATAAAATATCAAAAAGATTAAACATAACAAGAGAGAGAATAGGATGTTGGATGTATAAACTATTCTCTAAAAAAAATACGATATATATCTAGACAAAATATTGAATTAAACAATGAGCATATAGAAAGATTGAAAATCTATAAAACTTACAAGGAATACATTTTTCATCAAATGGAAAAATCACTAAGTGTTGAAACAAGAAAAATGTGCAAGGAAATTTGGAAAGAGCGAATTGATGAATTCTATAAAATATTTGTGGAGAGCCTTGACCTAGTTAATAGTAGAGATTCTGCCTTATGCCTCGGTGCCAGATATGGGGAAGAAGCAGAAGCTGCAAAGAAAATATTTAATAAAGTAGAAGCCATTGACTTAGTAGAATATTCGCCTTTGGTTAAAATTGGTGATATGCATAATCTTGAATTCCCAACTCGTTCTTTTGATTTGATTTACACAAATGCTTTAGACCACAGTATTTCTCCACTTAAAGTAATTAAAGAATGCTATAGAGTATCGAGAAATAAAGGAATATTCATAGTTGATATAAAAATTAGAAACAAAGGTAGATATGATGTTGTTCGCTTTGATGATGAGATTAAATTTAAAAAAATGTTTAGCAGGCATTTTAAATTAATAAAAGAAAAAAATCTCGATAACCATGAACGTGAAATTTTATTTGGTCTAAGCAATCGATATTTTTGGAGAAAAGATGAGTAGAAATATTCAATTATTATTGCAATTTTATCCCTCCCTTATTATTAAATAAAAAAATAGGAATATAATGTCTAGAAAAAATATTGATAGAAAATTCCGGATTCCGAGAATCTGGTCAAATAGAGAACTTAAAAAATTTTCTCATTTATTCGAAGGTGATATTGTGAATATAAGCGGGAAAAATGACGAAGATAAAGAGGGTTTTTTCTATAAAAACTATTTTCCTAATTCGGCGAGTTATTCTATAACAAATTTCGCAGAGAAGAAAGAATTAATTGGAAAGGGAAGTATTTTCCTCGATCTTGAAAGCAAAAGCTTGAATAACGTGTTGATCGGGAAGTTTGATGTTGTGTTTTGTCATACGGTATTGGAACATACATTTGATGTATTTACTTCTTTTAGAAATTTATGTTTATTATCAAGAGATATCTTAATTATTGTTATTCCATACATACAACAGCTTCATGGAATTGGATATTATGATTATTGGCGATTTACGCCATATACCATTAAAAAGCTTTTTGAGATAAATCATTACAATCTTCTATATTGTTCCTCCAATGGATCAGATAATAGCTCAATTTATCTATTCTGCATAGGAGCCAAAAACAGGGAAAAATGGATTGGCAAAATTCCTGAGAGGTTTGATTTAAAGATTGATGAAAGTCAACCTTTATATGCAAATGATTATACTAATGTTATTGGAGGAAATGTTGTGACGAATAAATCATTACAAAAAAAATCATTTCGTTTCTTTTGAAGCATCTTTAAACATCACTATCTTCTATAATGATTCAATGAATTCGATTTTAAAAAATTGTTATTTAGCAAAATAGTTATTCCCATTAAAAATACAGTGATATATCACAAACATTTATTATCCCCTTTTAGAGCTTCATAAATGAAACTCACCTACATTACAGCAGGCAATCTTCCTTCACGATGGACTCACACCATACAAGTTGTAAAGATGGCTCAGGCATTTCAGCAAATAGGGCAAGATGTGGATCTGGTAACAACATGTTCTTTGAGAGACTGGAACAAGGACATTTCAGCAGATATTTGGGAACATTATGGTATTTCCACTTCATTTAAATTAACTAGATTTCCCCTCCGTAGATTGATCCAAAAAGAGATAAAAAGAAGCCTAGGTCGGTTTTCCTATGGATATTTCGCTGCACTCTATGCAAAATATAAGAGTGCCGACCTTGTATTTGCCAGAAATTATCTAGCTCCTTATTGGTCTAGCAGGATAGGCATTCCGACGATTGCAGAAACTCATGGAGACCCAGATGAAAATTATCAGAAGAAAAGACTTTATAAAGCGACTAAAATGAATTCCTTCAGGGCGCTTGTAACGATCTCTGAAATCCTGGCAGAAAAATATACCAAAGCGGGAGTCCCAGAAAATAAGATTATTGTTGAACAGGATGGTGTGGATTTTTCGATGTTTTCTACAATCAGGGAACAAGATGTGTTGAAATTAAGGAAAACATTGCTTAACCGCAGAAAAGCTATAGCATTGTATGCAGGACATCTTTATGACTACAAAGGCATCCCCATTATTTTAGAAGTTGCTAGAATCCTACATGATGTATCTTTTATATTGGTGGGGGGATGGGATACAGACATTAGGCGAGTAGAAAGCATGATTGCGGAATCGGGCTTAGGAAACATAAGACTAATCGGTTTTGTCCCGAACAATAAAGTTCCTGTATACCTTAAAGCTTCGGATATCTTGCTTTTACCTAACTCAGGGAAACACCATCAGGCATCGACGACCTCCCCCCTTAAGCTTTTCGAATATATGGCTGCTGGCCGGCCAATTGTTGCCTCAGCCATCAGTAATATAGTAAGTGTTCTATCACATGAACGGAATGCTTGCCTTTATGATACTGATGATATGAAAGGGTTGGTTTCATCTATTAAAAGTCTACTTATCAATAAGAAAAAAGCTTCCGAATTGGCCCAACAAGCCCAGACGGATGCAAAAAAGTATGACTGGAGACAACGATGTAAAAGGATTCTTGATTTTGCTGGCTTTTAAAAAAGAAAAAATACAGACTGTGCATTCTTATGAGATACTTCCTGAAAGATAAAAAAGCTTTAGCACATTTTGGCAAAAAAGCATCGTCTGACTTTTGGGATGAACATTGGGAAATTAAAAACCTGCGTCAATATGTTCTCTCCCATAAAAATAATGGATTCTTCATCCCAATAATCAAAAGATTTCTTCCTGCGGGAGCAACAATCCTTGAGGGAGGTTGTGGACGTGGGCAGCTTGTTCATGCAATGCAGTATCAAGGTTACAAAGCGATCGGCATCGACTTCGCTCCGAAAATCGTCAAACGCATTAATCAGGCTGTACCGATGCTGGATATCAAGTTTGGAGATGTCAGAAATCTACCGATAGAGAGCGGATACTTGGATGGGTATATCTCTCTTGGTGTCATAGAGCACTTTTGGGAAGGGTACAGTCAAATTCTTGCTGAAATGAAGCGGACAATAAGAAAAGGTGGATATTTATTTGTTTCTTTCCCATATATGTCTCCATTACGAAAGTTGAAGGTAAAGCTTAAGAAGTACCCGATTTCATCAATCCAAAAACTTGAAAAATATCAGAACCACTTTTATCAATTTGTGTTTGATGCTGCAATAGTTAAAAATAACTTTGAGAAAAAAGGCTTCACCTTAGTATATAATAGGCCATTTAATGGATTGAAGGGATTAAAAGATGAGGTTCTAATCTTTCGGCCGATCTTACGAAAATTATATAACTATGACGGAGAGTGGGGTTTAATTTATAGATTAAGTTTTGTACTATCTGTTATTCTGGCAAAATTTTCTTCACATTCTATTTTTATGGTATTTAAAAAAAATAAAACAAGCGTATAAATAATGAATAATCTAAATACAACCTTAACTTTATTTTTTACAGGTGGTGTGAGTTTAAAAACATGGGAAGAGGTGGGAAATCTTGATAGAGAGATTGAATTATATAAGAGGTTATCCAATAACTTGAAGAAAGTCAATATCGTAACTTACGGGGGGAGCCAGGATAGACTATATTCCAATCGGCTTGGGGCTATAAAACTTTTACCGTTGATTTGGTATAAGAGGAGAAAATTAACAATATTTCATCTGATGATGAAACATTATTCTGAAATTAGAAATACTGACATATTAAAGACAAATCAAATCCTGGGATCTGATATTCCAATTTGGTTTAAAGAAAAATTTGGCAAAAAACTTATAGTCCGATGTGGATATTTATACAGTTATGTAGTAAAAAAGCGAACAAAAAATGAAGAAAAAATTAACAACGCTGTTCAAATAGAGAAAAAAGCTTTTTCATCGGCAGATATTGGGATTGTAAGCTCTCCATGGCAACGCGATATAGTTATTACACAATACAATATTGAACCATCGAAAATAAAAGTTATCCCCAACTATGTAGTGTCTGATGTTTTTAAGCCAGATTCTGAAATTCAAAAAAAGTATGATCTTATATTTGTTGGCAGAGACGATAAACAAAAGAACCTTGATAATCTATTGAAGGCAATTCAATATATTAAGACGAAAAAGAACAACATGTCATTGTTAATGGTAGGAGATTTTTTTCGCGACAATGACAGTAATGTTAAAGATATAGTGGAAAGATACAATTTAGATGTTACTTTTAAGAATAATATACCAAATTTCGACTTGCCAAATACACTAAACCAAGCAAAGGTATTCATATTGCCATCTTATTATGAAGGGCATCCAAAAGTACTGCTTGAAGCAATGAGCTGTGGTATGCCCTGCATTGGAACTAAGGTAAGGGGGATAGAAGATATCGAACATATGAAAACTGGCTATTTATGTGATACGAATTATGAAAGCATTGCAAATGCTATAGAAACGGTTTCATCGAATGAATCACTTCAAATGACAATTGGGAAGAATGCGAGAGAATTCATACTTAAAAAATACGCTTTAGATAGAATATTGGAAATGGAGCTTGATGTTATCCGAGAGTTGATAGCAAGATGAAATTCGGTTTGAAATATCCACTGATTTATATATTTGCTAAGTGCCTAAATTCTTTATCCCGCTCTAAGCGTGCTGAAATATTAATAGCTATAATTCGTTCATCAGTTAAGCAATTTTCACCAAAAGAAACCCTGCGATTTCTATTTGAGTTGGAGAATCGTTTATATTTATTAGAGGGCAAAGCTTCTGTAGAATATGGGAAGGGGATCCATACTAAGCACAGACATATCAACTATCACCGATTTTTCATAGAAAATCTCAATCCGGGCGAAAGTGTTTTGGACATTGGTTCCGGCAATGGATTAATGAGTTATGATATGGTTACTCAAGTTCCAGGTGTGAGTGTTGTGGGTATTGAGTTGAATGAAGCGAACATCAAATTTGCCCGTACTCATTATCAGCATCCTAATTTGAATTTTATTCATGGTGATGCACTTAAAGAATTGCCGAATGAGAAATTTGATGTCGTTACGTTATCTAATGTATTGGAACACATTGAACAGCGATCTCTTTTTTTGAAGAGGATAGTGTCAGAAATTAAGCCAATTCGTTTGATTATTCGTATACCATTTTTTGAGCGTGATTGGAGAGTCCCACTTAAGAAAGAGCTTAAGGTTGACTATCATCTCGACTCTTCACATTTCATCGAATACACACAAGAAGAATTCTCTGAAGAGCTTAAACATGCAGGTCTAAAGGGAATACATACAGAATTCAGGTGGGGTGAAATCTGGAGTGTTGTAGAGTCTATACAAGGCGGAGGCTAAAAAATTAATCCAAAAGTATCAGTCTTAATGTCCGTATATAACGGAAAAAAATATCTTCGAGAAGCTATAGAGAGCATCTTGAATCAAACCTATAAGGACTTTGAGTTTCTGATTGTTAATGATGGTTCTACTGATGAGACAAAAGAGATATTGCAAAGTTATAATGATCCCAGAATTAAAATAATCAATAATGCGGAGAATATTGGTTTAACAAAATCGTTAAATAGAGGGATAAGAATTGCAAAGGGTGAATATATAGCTCGGCAGGATGCAGATGACATTTCTCTGCCATCAAGACTCGAAAAGGAAGTAGAGTTTTTAGATGAGAACAGAGAATTAGGTTTATTAGGAACCGCTTGGTACGCTATAGATAAAAAAGGCTTAGAGATAGGCATGAGCATTCCTTTGGATGGTAAACAGTCTGTTCATTTTATGTGCCACGGTACAGCACTAATAAGAAAAAAGTGTTTAGAAAAAGTGGGGCTTTATCGAGAAATATTTGAATTTGCTCAAGATTATGATCTTTGGCTTCGTATTGCCGAAAAATTTGAGGTTAGAAATATTAGCGAACCATTGTATAAGCTTAGAATGCATGATGTATCTATCTCATCAAGGAAAAAAATGGAACAAGATCTATATTCTTCTCTGGCTCTCGATATGGCAGAGGAAAGAAGAAAATATGGAAAGGATAAATTAAGCATCGCAGACAGAGAGAAAGCGATTGAAATCAGGGATCAGAGACTGAGTTTATCAGGATTAAAAAGGAGAAGTGTGATATCTCACAATTATTCAACTTGGAGCCAGGCTGCAATTACTTTGAGGAAATATAAAAAATCATTTGATTATGCAAGAAGTGCAATCAGGCAGTATGTCTTGAAT
>Ga0114920_10000804_pt1 | contig 13917 bp, 11 predicted proteins | sample ChitaG_FD_88683 | JGI IMG/M metagenome (GOLD analysis project Ga0114920, IMG submission 88683) | Deep subsurface microbial communities from South Pacific Ocean to uncover new lineages of life (NeLLi) - Chile_00310 metaG | ecosystem: Environmental > Aquatic > Marine > Oceanic > Sediment ... | reverse complement strand
TCATCGATCGGCCCGCGACCAATGCGCCGGCCAGCATCACGACAAGAAAGGCCATCCGTTCGACCGCCCGGTCCCCGACACCGCGAGAGATGTCGCCCAGCAGCTCGGTGTAGGCCCACGGACCGAAGAGTTGCACCAGCGCGACGAACAGCAGCCCGATGATGAAGGTCGCAGTCCGCGGATACCAGGCCTGCCGCAGAAACTCACGGAAGCTTTCGTGCGGGCCGACAACAAGCCGGCGCACGGTCAGCGCCGCGACGAGACCGAGTCCGACCAGGGCCACTACCGGATAGTCCACGGACGTCAATGTCGGTCTCGACCCGACGTGGGCGGTGGCTTGCCGGCCGAACAGGTGCGGGGCGATCACACACCCCAGGTAAAAACCGAGCAGGGTCAGTCCGAAGGCGTATTCGCCGGAGCCGATCCGGGCGACCGACCCGGTGGTGCAGGCACCGTTGACGACGGCCCCGATGCCGAGCAGAAGTCCGCCGGCGACCGACCACAGCGTGACCGGCACCGCCGGGGGGGGGTCGGTCGCACCCCGGTCGCCAGCGCCAGCAGAGCCAAGCCGCCGGCCACCCAGAACCACGCGTACACGATGGCCAGCAGCCGATCCCAGGACCGGCGGTGCACGATGTCGTCGATTGCGACCACGGTGCAGGTGTTGCCGCGTTGGATCGCAACCCCCATCACGAACACCAGCACGAGGGAGACCAGCAACAGCAGCAGGCTCATCGAGGCACACTAACCCATCGAAGGGGTTCGCAGAGGCCACCCGTGGGGTGTACTACTAACTCAAGGGACTCAACTGAAGAGGTGCATATGGATCTGGTCGGGATGCTGGCAGAGCCCGCGCGCCGCGCGGGATTGGAGGCGCGTTCGCTGGCGGTGATGGTGCGTGCCGGCTTGGTGGGTGTCGAGCCGCCCGATAGGTTGCTGCGGATCATCAGCGCGGTGAACGATTACGGTCCGATGGGGGCTGCCCCGCGGATCGCCGCGTTGCGCCATGGCGACTATCCTGCGATCGCCGACGAGCGCGGCGAGCTGACCTTCCGAGAGCTCGAAGATCAGGTCAATCGGCTCTGCAGCGCGCTGCGCGCCCAAGGGTTGGATGCCGGCTCGAGCCTCGGTATCTTGTGCCGCAATCATCGCTCTCCGCTGATCGCCGGCTTCGCTGCTTCGCGCATGGGGATGAAGGGGATCTGGCTGAACACCGCGTTCTCGGCGCGCCAGGCTAAGGAGGTCGCCGAACGCGAAGGCGTCGAACTGCTCGTCTACGACGAGGCGTTGGCCGAGGCCGCGGCCGGCGTCGAGCCTACTCACGGGAAGGTTGTTACTGCTACCGCAGATCCCGCCGCCGACCAACTCGAGCAGCTCATCGCCGGTGGTGATCCAACTCCTCCGCCTGCGCCGGGACGTCCGGGCAAGATGGTCCTGCTGACGAGCGGAACGACGGGAACGCCGAAGGGAGCGCCCCGGTCGGAGCCGCGCGGTTTCACCTTGCCGGGTGCGTTGCTCGAGCGGATGCCGATGCGTGCCCGCGGGGCCTCCATGATCGGCCCGCCGCTGTATCACGGCACTGGCTTGACGGTCGCGCTGCTCTCGATCGGCCTGGGATCCAAGCTCGTCCTGCGCAGCAAGTTCGACGCTGCGCGCTTCCTTGATGATTCAGCCGCGCATGGCGCAACAACCTGGTGCGTCGTGCCAATCATGCTGCAACGCGTGCTTGCCCTCGGCGAGGACGAGATCCGCCGCCGGGACCTGTCCAGTCTGCGGGTCGTGTTCTGTGCCGGCTCACAGCTACCGGCCGAGGTTGCGGTCAGGTCGATGGACGTGCTGGGTGACGTGATCTACAACATGTACGGGACAACCGAGGTGTCCCTTGCGACGATGACGACGCCGGCCGATATCCGCGCCGCGCCAACGTCGGTCGGCAAACCGATGCTCGGGGTGAAAGTCAAGCTCTTCGACGACCACGGCAAGGCGGTCGCCAAGGGCGAGACTGGACGCATCTTCGTCGGAACCACGTCGCCCTTCGAGGGATACACCGGCGGCGGCGGCAAGGACGTCATCGACGGCTTGATGTCGACCGGCGACGTTGGTCACTTCGACGACGTTGGGCGGCTGTACATCGACGGCCGCGACGACGAGATGATTGTCTCCGGCGGCGAAAACGTGTTCCCGCGTGAGGTCGAGGAGCTGCTCCTCACCCACTCGGCGATAGATGACGTGGCCGTGATCGGCGTCGCGGATGCGGATTTCGGCCAACGGTTGAAGGCGTTCGTCGTCCTGGGCGAGGGCAGCATCACAGCGGAGGAGATACAGCAGTTCGTCAAAGACAACTTGGCGCGCTACAAGGCCCCGCGCGAGGTGGTGTTCCTCGACGATCTGCCGCGAAACCCGTCGGGCAAGATCCTCAAGCGTGAGCTGGCCGCAATGGAGGGCTGACATTGCGCGGCAGCGTCATGCGGCCCGGATCGTGGCCGCTGGCAGCGCACCGGCCCATCCGCATGCCACCCTGGACCTATGCGCGACGATAGATCGCCCAATCAGCAGCGGCTGGAGGCAGACCTCGTCCTTTCCGGCGGCGGCGTCAAGGGCATCGGGCTGATGGGGGCAGCCGTGGCGTTGAAAGACGCGGGCTATTCGATTCAGCGGGTATCGGGAACCTCGGCAGGCTCCTTCGTTGGCGCTATCGTCGCCGCCGCTGCACATGGCGATCAGCTAGACGGCAATCAGCTCAGAGAACTTGCGTTGAGTGTGCAGTACCAGAAGTTTCGTGACAGCAGATCGGTCGGCGGGCTGCCCCTCATCGGGCCGGCATGGGGCCTGCTGCGCGATACGGGCCTCTACCGCGGCGACTTCGCCCGCCAGTGGATGGAAAGCGAACTGCGGAACCTCGGCGTGAGCACGTTCGGCGATTTAGCCATCGACGACAACCGGCTCTTACCCGAACGCCGCTACCGGCTAGTCGTCACCATCGCTGACTTGACGACCGGGCAACTGGTGCGGCTTCCGTGGGACTACCGCCGAGTCTATGGACTCGACCCCGACGAACAGTCGGTAGCCGAAGCGGTACAGGCCTCGATGGCCATCCCGTTCTTCTACCGCCCGGTCACATTGGCCAGCGGCACAGGCCAGGAGTCCACACTCGTTGATGGGGGTGTGCTGTCTAACTTCCCGATCGACTCGTTCGACCGCCCAGACCGTAAAGCACCACGGTGGCCGACTTTTGGCGTCACCGTGCTTCCGTATTTGCCCCTCTCAACGATCGCCACGATGATCCCGACGTGGGCGCCACCACTGCGCAACAACTACACCCTGCTGGAAAACTTGATAACCACCATGCTGGGCGGCCACGACCGCGCGTATCTCGGCTTACCGTGGGTCAAGGTACGAACCATCGAAGTCGACTCCGCCCACGTTGGCGTGCTCAACTTCGCCGTCAGCGACGACGACGCTAGAACGCTCTACAACAACGGATACTCGGCCGTGAAGGAATTCCTCACGACCTGGGATTGGCAGCAATACCTTGAGCACTTCCGGGGACTCCACGACGCCGACGGTGCGCAATAAGGGGCACTAACGCTCGACGGCCACACGTGCCTCACGCACAGCTTTTGACGTCCTGCCCGCAGTGTATTTCGTTGTGCGTAACCGCCAACACCGCGCGAAGCTATCCGATCGGCAACCCGTCGTTAGCACGCTCCCTGAATTCGATCCCTCGAGCCCACCCCGCGTCGTCGCGGTGCGCCATTCTCCAGTGGGACTGCTCGCTGGCTTACTTGTCGGCGTCCCGCTGGGTTTCCCAGTCTGGATTCTCCTGGCGTTCTTGAATATCGCTGTGCTCATCGTGCTTGGGCTGGCTTGTCACATGGCGATAGCGGTTGCGGGCCAGCAGGGTCACCTTCAAGTCGTCGATCAGCGGGTCGAGGTATTGCGACCGGTATTCGCCGTCGCCGACCGCGCGGGCGGTGATGTTCATGAATGTCAGTGCCGCCATGAACATTGTGATCTGGATCAACGAGTTCGGCACCGGGAAGTCGATACCGAACACCGTCCCGTGGCTGGAGCCACCTTCGCTCCATGCCGCGAGGACTCCCGGGTTCAGCAGGATCAGCCCCAGCACGAAAAAGATTCCTGCGGTGACGACGGCGACCATCGAGACCTGCACGATCTGGGTTGCGGTGATCACAAACACCACGTTCAAGCGTTCACCCAGATTCAGCGGCTCATTGGCCGGTAGATCCGGCATCTTCTCGAAGGGCGTACCGGCCAGTTGATCCGCATGCTCCTGTGGCGGATCGGCCGACTTCATCAACGGCCGAACCCGCTCCAGGGTGCCGGAGAGCAGAAAGGCGCAGGCGATCGTGAGCAGAAATGCCAAGGCCATCCACATCCGGGGCCGGGACTCATGGGAGGCCATCTGCCACATAGGGGTGTTGAAGAACACCAAGAAGGTAAGGAGCACCATCGGCAGCGACCGCATCAACAGAGCGCCTACGGCAGACAACTCCCACAACGTCAGTCGGACTGCCCAGCCGAGCACCGAGCCGATGCCCGACGCAGTCAGCGCCAGCATCAACGCGATCATGCCGGCCGTGATGCCCCAGGTGATCGCGTCGCCGATCGCCGCTGCCGAGACGGCTACCCCCGCCGCCACTGCGGAGGCGATGGCCTGCGCACGGTTGGTAGTCATTCGAGCAACAATCCAGCCGACGGCAGCGGCCAGTGGCAATGCCAGGAGGATGACTGCCAGCTCGCCCCAGTTATAGGTGGTCGGATTGGCGGGGATGTCGCGGCTGGCTCCCCGGTCAGGAGATAGATCAGCAGCGAGCAGGCAGCGACGGTGGCGAATCCGGCCAGACCAGGCGCCGAGCGCGACCACACCGCGCGCAACAAGCCGGTCCGCGTCAAAACCGAGGGCAGGCCCCGGTCGAGAAACCAGCGCTCCGCGGCATGGGGTGCGCTCACGGGGGCCGCCACGCCACCCTATCGCCAGAGACTTGCCGCCCAGGCTGATCGGATGCAACTGATCATCGGGACCGAGGTCGGGATTCCGAGCCGATTAGGGTTCATCGTCATGCGAGGGCCGAAGAACAGCCCCGACCGCACACTGGCGAACGGTTATACCTCGGGAATGCCTAAGATCCCCGCCAGGCCGAGATTGAGAACGATCGCAAAGAAGCCCGCGGCTGTGGGGCCATTTTTCTGTTCGTAGATGTCGACTAGCGCATCGTTGGAAACCCCAACCGGTGCATCGACCACCACAGGGATGATTGTGCTGCCATCGTCTGCGTCCACGGTGAAGGTCACTTTGTTGTAGAGATCGGCAGCAAAGGCGGCCTGTGTCAGCGCCTGGAGGGTCGGCTCGTAGGTCCATGCGCCGGTGGAGGCGTCCACTGCGACGACACCGAGTTCCGCCTCGACAGGTGTCGTCAGCGTATAGGTGGCTTGGTCACTGGGCTCGACGACGTCGATGCTGCCCGTCACCACACCGGTAGCCGCGTCGACTGAGGTGACGTTGTATCCGGCCTTCACCGTCAAGCTGACTTCGGCGGTGTTGGCGCTGGCGGTCCCAGCGGCATCTTTGACCCCGTAAACGAACGAGGCCGGACCGGTGTAGTCGGCGTCGGGGGTGAAGGTCACCGATCCATCCGCATTACGCACCACCAGCCCGCCAGAGCGCGGTTCCACCGAGTTCACCGCCAGGGTGTCACCGTCGGCCAGATCCGGGTCGGTGTCGTTGCCCACCAACATCTGTACCGGCGGCAACGGTGGGAACGAACTCTTCGTCACAGCCGCACACAGTCAGTCCCTGCTGCGAATCCTGCTGGGCGAAGGCGATCCCCCACTGGTGTAAACGGTGCAAACAGACCGAGCGTTGTTAGCCCGAGGCAGGGAGATAAGCCGCCCTCCCCCGGCACGCGGTGCAACCGAGGCAGCGCCTAGCTACCTGCACCCCTTTCGGCGAGCTACCCCGAACCTAACGGTTGGGACGGGGTGAACACCACAGGCATCGACTCCAGCCCGCTGACGAAGTTAGCGGGCCGCAAGGGCAGTGGATCCCCTGAGGCGAGCGCTAGGTCAGGCAGCCGCTCCAGCACCCGCCGGGTCATCATGTTCAGTTCGAGACGGGCCAGCTGATTTCCCATGCAGAAATGCGTCCCAAATCCGAATGCCAAGTGACTGTTGGGATCTCGGGTGATCTGGAAGCTATTCGGATCGTCGAACACCGATTCGTCGAAGTTCGCCGACTCGAACATCAGCAGTATTTTCTCGTCCTTGCGCAGTTGCGTCCCGTAGAACTCGGTGTCCTCGGTAACCGTGCGGGCCATGTTCTTGAGCGGCGTCGTCCAGCGCAGCATCTCCTCGATCGCGCCGGCAAGCAACGAGTCAGGGTCACGTTGCAGCTGCTCCCATTGTTCGGGGTGGCGAATCAGTTGTTCGGTGCCGCCGGACAGGGTGTGCCGGCTGGTCTCATCGCCGCCGACCAGGATCAGCAGCGTCTCGCTGACTATCTCATCGTCGGTCAGCCGCTGGCCGTCCACTTCGGCATGCACCAGAACGCTGGTCAGATCGTCGGTCGGCTCCTTGCGCCGGGCCGCGATGGTGTCCAGGGTGAACTGCGTGTAGGCGGCGTAGGCGTCCAATGCGGCCTGCCAGTTGGCTTCGGCGACAGTTGAACTCAGAGCGACGACCAAGTCGTCCGTCCACTTCAGGAACATTTCGCGCTGCTCGGGACGCACGCCGAGCATGTCGCCGATCACGGCCATCGGCAACGGCGCGGCGAGATCCCAGACGAAGTCGCATTCGCCACGTTCACACACCGCATCGATCAGGTTGTCGACCACCGCGGCAATCGACGCCTCCTTGTCACGCACCCGCTTGCGGGTAAAACCGGAATTGACCAGCTTGCGCCGCAGCAGGTGTTCGGGATCGTCCATGTCGATCATGTGCGGCAGCGGTCCCTGGTCCGGACGGATACCGCCCGCATTGGAGAACATCTCGGGTGCCCGCTCCGCGTCGATCACCGCTTGATACGTCGTGGCGGCGGCCAGCCCGTTGCGGTCCCGGAAAACCGGCTGGTTGGCCCGCATCCAGGCATATGCCGCGCGCGCCTTGCCGGAGGCGTAGAACTCGCCGTCGGTCAGATCGACGTCGGGAATCGTTGTTGTCATTGAGTGCCCACTCTCCGTGTTGCCAGTCGTCCTGCTCGGATTATTGAGAGGCTCATGTCTGCCTGCCCAACACGCCATCGCTGGCACGGTACTTACCATGCCGATACGTATCCGCACAGCAGATTTGCATTCTCCCCGTCCAGCTAGGCTAAGTCACGATGGTGGCGTGCCATAGACCCCGCTGGCGGGGAACTGACGGAAAACCGCTTGGCCGCCACCGCGTTGCGGCGCGACTGTATGAGGATTTCGAGCACGTCGCCGCGCTACACAAGGTCAACAACTTGACGATGCCATCGAGACGGTTCAGACACCACGGGTCGCTCACAACGTCAGACGATGCGCTTCAGTTAGCCATCCGGTCATGTCCATCTGTTCGAACAGGTCCGTGGCCCGGTTCAGCGCGGTGCTGGCCGCTGTCGCGTCGCCTCGCCTCGCCTCGCAAGAATTCTCGAATGATAGAAGTGCGCTTGCGCCAAGAACGGACGTTGCCCTCTGACCGTGGCGAGTTCGATGCTTCGCTGGATGTGCTCGTCGGCGACCTCAGGGGTGGCCCCGCTGTTCGACGCAACGATCGCTTGCGCCCAGTACGCCCAGTACGCGCGCAACCTCGCAGGCACGATTCGGCTGCCTGCAGAGACTCCTCGCTGCGTCCGACTTCGGCGTAGCAGAGCGCTAGAGGACCGAGCACCCGCCCATAAATCGCGAAGATGGTTCCTTGTTTCGCGATCTGCGCCATCTCTTCCAACATGGCGATGGCGCCAAGGTGATCGCCCAACATAAATCGGGCGTGAGCCACCACGGAGCCCGCGACGCTTACGGTGAACATGTTCTCGACGCCGCGCGCGTAGGTGAGGCTTCCGGTGGCTGCCTGGCTGGCCGAGTGCCAGTCGCCCTGCAGAAAAGACGCAAGCCCGGACCAATAGTGCGCGTTCCATTGTCGAGGAAGATCATGACACGCGCGTCCGGCCTGCAAGGCTCTCTCGGTCGCCTCATGCGCCCTTTCGAATTCCCCGAGGTGCGCGTAGTTATCGATCAGGAGTGCTGCTGCGTGAGAGCGATCTGGCAGTTCGCCCACTTCTGCATGCAACGCATAACCTGCCTCGAGGTGTTTCACCGAGTCACGGAATTGAGCCGCTTGATTGGCAACATATCCGAGGCCGGTGACACCGTGGGCTTCGAGTGCCTTGGAGTTTTCGCTGTTTGTCCTCGGTCTGTTCGGCCGCGTCGACCCGTCGCAGGGCGCGTTCGTAGTAAACCCTTGCATCCACCAGCGCGAAGCGCCTGGTCGCCTTGTCCCCAGCTAGCTCTAAGTACCGAGTTGCCCGCTCGGATGCATCGCTTCGGTCGTAGTGGAACGCGAGCACATCGAGGTGTTCTTCCAGGCGCTCGGCATAGAGTTCTTCGATGGCCTCAGCGACCAACTTGTGCATTGCGGCGCGCTGCTTACGCAGGATCGTGTCGTAGGTGACCTCCTGTGTGATCACATGCTTGAACTGGTATGACAGTTTCGGGCTGCTTCGGAGCAACCGAATGAGATCTTCGCCACAGAGGTTCTGAAGAAGTGGCGATAAATCATCGCGACCCCCAAGCACCCGATCGAGTATCGGCACGAGAAACTCGCGACCAATCACCGACGCAGGCCGCAGCAGCGACCTGGAATCGGGATCCAACCTATCCAGCTTGGTGTGAATTACGGCTTGGACGGTTTCGGGAAGGGCGACGTCATCGAGACGCTGTTCGAGCGTCACGTGCCCACCAGCCACTCGAACGATGTCTTGGTCCCACAACAGTCCACACAGCTCTTCGACAAAGAACGGATTGCCACCTGAGCGTTTGAGGATGCCGGCTGCCAACGTATCGGGCAGTTCCGTGGCGCCGTAGATCGCTTGGATCATCGACGCGGTGCCGCCTGGGTCCAGCGACCCGAGTTCGATGCCCGCGTCAACGACATCATCCCAGGCCGGCAAGTACTCCGGTCGGTAGTTCACCACGAGCAGCGTGCAAGCAGCCCTCACGGTGCCCACGACGTGCATCAAGGCGGCTTCGGAGCCCTCATCCACCCAGTGCCAGTCTTCGAGCAACACGATCAGGGGTCCTCGGCGCCCGAGCGCGGCCAAGGTGGCCGCCAACCCGACATGAATGCTGCGTTGCAACCCCTTACCGGAGAGCTCGTCTGGAATCGGGTATCGGTCGCTTGGAATCGACAGTATGCGTAGCAGGGCAGGCAAATGCTCGCCGAGTGCAGGATCGAGAGCCAGGACGCCATCGACGACTTTTTCCTGCATTGCCGTCGGGGAATCGACTTCATCGATCCCAAACGCGAGGCTGAGCACACCGGTGAAGGGAAGGTAGGCGGAGTGCTGTCCGTGGGATTGGCAGCGACCGCGCAGAATCAAGGCATCCGACGCTTGGGACTTCACCCGATTCAGGAACTCGGCGACCAGGCGGCTCTTGCCCACGCCGGCCTCGCCGCGAACGGTCACGAATTGGCCCTGGCCCATTTTCGCTTTCGAAAAAGCCGCGTGCAGCGATGCCAATTCTTTTTCCCGCCCCGCATACGGCGTGAAGCCCCTGATCTCTGCCGCCTCGATACGCGTCTGCACGGCTGTCTTTTTCAGAACGCGATACGGCACCGTGGCCTCGGACTTGCCCTTCATCTAGATCGAGCCGACCGCCTCTGTCTGGAAGTAGGGTGCGACCAACTGTTGCGTCACCGGACTCACGAAGACTTCGTCGTTGTTGGCCGCGGCCAACAACCGAGCGCCGGTATTGACGACGTCTCCGGTGAGGCCAAACGTTCCGTCCCGATGATCGCGCATGTTCGTCACGATGAGACCGGTGTTGATCCCGGAGTGCATGCGAAGTGATCGACCGACTTGCTTATCCACCTCCGCGCTCAGTCCGCGAACAAACGTGTGCAGTTCCAGCGCGGCGTGGACCGCGCGGCATGGGTCATCTTCATGGATCGCTGCGCCTCGCGCGCCTCAATCGCGTCCTTTAGCTCCCGAACTTCCTCAACGCGATGGGCCACGGATTCGCCCCCAATGTTCGGTAGAGCCGGAAACTATTTTAGCGCCCCCTACGCCTTATCCAGCGCCGACAACTGGTGCGAACGAGCGCGCGAAGATTCAAGCCATCATAGGCGCGCTCGATGAGCGCCGGCCCCCGGACGGGGAACCAATCCGCGGCCGCGGCTACCTCGAATACTCCGACCACCGCGCCCCTGACTGTTGCGCTGACCAGTTGAGTCCAAGCCGAGCGACATAAGTTAATCGCTAGGGCGAAACACTGCCTGCGGCATCGCGGTGTCCACCTCCGTCAACTGAGCGGAAAGGCCAGCCGCAGCACGAATTTCGGCGAAGGCGCCGATCATCGCAGCAGTCGCCTCGTGTGGCTCGCTCAGCGTTCGGTCGTCGGCGAGCACCGAGATATTGAGCTGGTCGACATAGCTCCACACCGTGATATTGATGCCCGCTCCGACCGCCACCGGACCTACCGAGTAGATCTCGGTGACGACCGCGCCGGCGATGCAGCCGCGTTTCCGCGGACCTGGAACATTTGAGATGGTGAGGTTGAAGGAGTTCGCCTTCTCACGCCCTGACATCCACCGCATCACCGCTATCACCGCCACGGCCGGCGAGTACTCGATACTTGTGCTGATCGTCCGTCGCCCCAGCAACTCTTGGTCTTCCTTGGCATTTGTTGTGGCCACGTTGATCAGACGCACTCGTTCGAGAGGATCGGAAATCTGCACAGGCAGCGACACCGACATCATGCTCAGCTCATTGCCGGCGATGCGATCGGGCGAAAGGTCGATGCTCGCCGGCACGGTGGCGATGAGCGGCTGGTCTGCCTGCCCGTCATACTTCAGTAGCAGGCCCCGCAACGCTCCCGAGGCTATTGCTAGTAGTAGGTCGTTGATCTTGATGCCGAGGTGCTTGGCCGTCTGTTTGGCCTCTGCCAGCGACAGCGTCGCGGTGGCGAACGTGCGCCGCGACGACAGCTTATGGTTCATGAAAGTGGCCGGCGGGCTGAAGTCGCGGGCGAGGTCCGGGTGTTGCCCGCGTTCACGCACTCGCTGCTGAAGGCGCGCGAGGCCGCCGAGACCGGCCGTCAATGCCTGCGGGAGTCGACCCAATTGGGCCACGTGGTCCACGCCGGCGGCGAGTAGCAGCTCGGCGGTCGACGGGGACGGGTCGGCGACGTAGCCAGCCTGGTCGTCGTCGACCGATTCCGGCCACTCCATGGCCAGCGCCATCAGGTTCGCTGACGCGACCCCGTCGGCGAGCGCGTGGTGGACCTTGGAGATGATCGCAACCCGATGGTCTACCAGGCCTTCTGCGTAGTAAATCTCCCAGAGTGGATAGTTACGGTCCAGCGGTGTGCTGGCGATCTCACCAATCACGGCATCGAGTTCCCGACGCCCCCCGGGTGAGGGCACCTGCACTTGGCGCAGGTGATAGCCAAGGTCGAGCTCTACTCGCTCGCGCCACATCGGGCGGTGCAAGTGCAGAGGAATGTCAACAAGTTGGTAGCTCAGAGGTTCCAGTCGATGAAGTCGATGTTTGAAGGTTTCCACGAACGCGTCGAACGTCGCCTCGTCGGCGAAGTCCTTTGTGTCCACGACGGCGATCTTCAACGTGTGCTGGTGCACGTTCGGCGTTTCAATGTACAGAAAGAACGCGTCCCAAGCGTTGAGTCGCTTCATCGGTTCCACCCCGCTCCCAGTCGACTTGATGCCAAGCTACGCCTTGACGGGCCGTTCCGGGGCGTTGGGCGAGGTGTACCTAGCCCGGCACCTCGCGATCGGTAGTGCCGTGGTCCTCGGTGAGCCCGGGGGCGGACTCGTCGCCCTTGGGTTCGTTGACTGAACGAAGGAAGTCAGGTTGTGGTGTAGTCATCGTTACGTTTTCCCTTTCGGGCTTGTGGGTCAGATGTCGAAGTTCTCGTCGGGAAACCAAGTGCCGGTGGATAATCGGTTCCTCAGGTCGCGTACTGCCATGGCCATGCGGGTGCGTGCTGCTCTTCAGTAACCTGCTATCCCGAAGCTGTCGGATTAGTTCTCCTCCGAGAACCATGTTGCGGTTGTGCGGAGCCAACGCCAACGAACTCAGTTGCTGCCTGTCGGGCACCGCGCTGGTTTCGGGCCCAGGGCCTGCAGTCAGCGACCACGACGCTCAGCGATAGTGGTGTTCTCTGGTATCCGCTGATAACTCGTTGTCGCAGCTAGGCGCCCATTCCGACTCCTAGCGAACATTGCTGAACATGAGCGGAAACCGGGCTGGTTTGGGTACGAATTGTGGCTGCTACACCGGCACCGGCGAGCAACCAAGTGGCCGCGGCCAGCCAAGCAAGGCCTGAGAAGGCCGCATCGCATGCCTTGGGGTGCCCCTCCCCATCCCTCTGACGCACCGCTGGCAGACCCCTGACCGTAGGCCCCTTGGCACGTTAGCAACGCCCGCCCCCGTGGCAAGTCGGTGGCGGGCGTCGAGTTGCGGCTTACCGGGGAAAGAGCATGAGTATTCGCGAGTCCGACTGCGATACGTCCCCGCCGTCAGTGGCGGGCCTGAGTACCTCTACGGTCTTCTCGCCGCTGGTGTCGACGCCCGATGGCCTGGGCTCATCGGCCATCGCGGTTCCAGTGCCGAGGACACCGAGACCGGTCATGGCGGCACCGAGGGTGAGAACTTTCTAAATGGCGGGTCGTTTCATGATGTGTGCTCCATTCATCTCATCTGTTGTCACGCGTATTTCGCGGTCATGTTCAGATTCCCGGACCGATGTGAACCCTGGAGGAGATGAAGGTGAGTGGTCTCTCATGTTGGGCTACGACTGCCGTGAAGGACTGTCACGCCAATTGAAACCTGTAGCGGCACAGTTTGTTTTGGAGATGCCGAGATGAGGGAGACGTCCATGATCCAGGCGGATGCCGCGGGCGCGGTGATGGGCGTGCTTCGCAACCGCGTCGCGCACCACGAACCCCTCCGCGATGGATTCTCTACCCGGCCAGCGCACCGACCAGCGCCAAAAGGACAGCTCGTCGCCTTACAGCGACCGAGGGGCTTTTTGGCATACATACAACTCGCTCGGATGATCGATCGCGACCTGGCGGAGGGACAGGCGCGGGCGGTGCGGGAGGCGCCGGAACATCGGGGAAACTGGGTGTATCGATAACGAGACAACCCGCTGACCGGGGCTGGCGGCCGAGCGGCAATGCCTTAGGTGGCAGTGACGCCGGAGAATGTGACAGGATTAACGCACCGTAGTCGAGGAAGACGGCGCGTTGGCTGTCGCACTCTGCGGAAGATCAGCTGGCGCGTGAACCCATCCTCAGAGAGCAGAACACGATGAACAACGGATTCCAGCTTCAGGGCACCAAGGCCCCGGCGGGGTTCAGATCTAGAACCCTTGTCGTTCGCAGTGTGGGAACGTCGAGACGACCAGTGTTCGCAGGCCATCCGGTTACGGAGCGAGCCTGCCAGGTTGAGGCACCGAGCCGAGGCGGGCGCTGAAGTGCGACTCGCCGGACATTACCCGGGTTAGGAGAAACCGAATACGTATGTCCACACTCAAGCCGAAGTACGATGAGCTGCAGTCGATCTACGATATCTCCAATGAGTTCTTCGAACTGTTCTTAGGCCCGACGATGGGCTACACCTGCGGCTACTTCGAACGCGACGATATGACTACCGACGAGGCTCAAAACGCCAAGTTCGATCTAGCGCTGGGCAAACTG
>Ga0114920_10000803_pt1 | contig 13924 bp, 10 predicted proteins | sample ChitaG_FD_88683 | JGI IMG/M metagenome (GOLD analysis project Ga0114920, IMG submission 88683) | Deep subsurface microbial communities from South Pacific Ocean to uncover new lineages of life (NeLLi) - Chile_00310 metaG | ecosystem: Environmental > Aquatic > Marine > Oceanic > Sediment ... | reverse complement strand
TCCGTGAAGTCGATGATGAATTTACATTATATGTATATTGGGCACCTGATGTTGGTGCGGTGAGACTAAATGATAATGCTGTCGATGCCGATACAACTTATGAAATGCTTATGGAATTAGAAACCTATACTGTTCAATAAAGAAGACGACAATTTTAGAAAAAAGGGCTGCAAAATGCAGCCCTTTTTTATTTTTGCACAAAGGTTTGTTTTAAATTTCTTATTTCTTCTTTAGAAAATCCTTTAATTAAATAGAATACAACAGAATAAATAATAATACCTAAAATTACGAGTATAATAATAAACAAATGTTTTAATGCATACAATACAATACCCATAATAAGTGAAGCAATAAAAGGTTTGATTATATATTTTAAGCTTTTAAATTTCACAAATTTTTTGAGCTCTCTGTTCATTAATACAATAGCAATTGTTTCACTAACAAACAATGCAACTGCAGCTCCTTGCCCTTTGAAATTAATGCCTAAAATTATAATAAGAATCAGATTAATCAATGCTGTATAGGTTATAACTTTGAAAAATCTGCGCTCTTGATTTATTGAGACAAGGCCATAGCCGAAAATAGTATTAACAGGCGCAACCAAGAAATACAATAAAAGTATACGGAAAATCATAATTGCACCTTCAAACTCTGCTCCATAGATAAAACTAATTAAACCATCAGCAAGAATAATGCCGCCAAGGGTTAAAGGGATTGTAATTGCAAAAAGCAACCGTGTCAAAAAAGTAAAACTACTCCTCAGTTTTTCTGGCGCATGAGTGAACTGTTTTGATATAACTGGGAAGAATACATAATGGAACACCCTTTCAATTATCAATAACATAATAATAATTTTAAAACCAGCACTGAATACACCAACCTCTACTTTTGAATGGAATACACCAAGAATTATGGGCGGCAGATTTAAGGAAACTTGATTAAAGATTACTGCCAAGCCGACCGGGAATGAAACAATGAGCAGATTATGCCAGGAGCGCAAGGAGAATTTGATTTTTACTGATTTGTATTTAGAAAGAAAAATAAAAATTAGAATTCCTGTACCAGCACAATATCCGATAAAGAATGAAATGGGGACCATTAAAATATTGTGGCTGATTTTCAATAAGACAAAGAGCAGGATTACATAAATACTATATTGTACCAGGCGCGAAATACCGATATGTCCCATTTCTTCTCGACCTTGAAAAACGAATTCTAAAAGTATTGCAAATGGAAATAATGAGAGCAAATAGAAAAAAATAATATTTTTTGTTATGGGCTTACCGGGGATTACAATGAGTCCTATAATGAACAAAAGAAAAATGAGACTGGCAAGCGTAAGCCTTAAGCCGAGAATTTCCTCAATTATTCTACGATTGTTATGGTTTTTTGCTATCTCACGGGCACCAATCGTGGTTAAACCCGGATTTGCAAATAATAATGCATATGTAAGAAACGCCATACCATAACTTATTATCCCGAGTCCTTCTGCTGACAGCATCCTGGCAATATATACTATGGCAAAAAAACCAAGAATACGGCTAACTGCATCACTAATAAACAGGGAAGCAAAATTCTTTGTAATCCTTTTCATAAAAATCTTAGAACAGTATACTATAAAAATAACAGAGGTCAAGTATGCGTTTAGCGTAGAGCGAAAATATACTAAAAAACACTATTCCAGCATCTAAACCCAAACCCAATAACCATATTTTTGTAAGTAGTCGTCCAATGCCGGATAAACCCCGCTCCTCTGTAGGGGCGTGGGTAAATCACCTGTCTGCCTCAGGCAGAGACAACTACAGAATCAGAGGTTATCATATTAACAAGTGTACATTCCCTACATGTATGTTTTCTATGCCATAGTCCTTGGCAACCTGCAATGCTATATCTACTTGTTTTCTTGAGGTGCAAGATAAATCATTAAAGTGAAAATGCGGATAAAAACCCAAAAAAGACCAGGGAATCTTTTTATTTATAGAACTTATAAATTTGGCTATTTGTGTCAGTTCATATTCATCAATATATTCGGGAATTAAAAGTGTGCTGACAATTAAAATTGGTAATTTTTCTCTTTTCTTAATATATTGGGCAACAAGTTTAATGTTTTGTTTTGTATTGTTATTTGAACTACCGCACAATGCAATATTCAACTCTTCTGAAAAGGTCTTGAAATCGATTTTAATACATCCATTGCTCCTCAATGCATACTCTGCCCAGAACCTCATTAATCTTGGTGAAACTGAACCGTTTGTTTCCCAGCAGATTCTAATCTTTCTTCTCTTTTCTGTAATCTGTTTTGCAACTTCTAAACTGTGAAGGGCAAATGGTGTTGGGTCACCTCCAAAAAAACAGACGCAACCTATTACAGAATCTGCTGCTCTAAAAAGTTCTTGAGCTGTAGTCTTGTTTTTTTTATCGCGAAAATGCCAGTTCTGGCAGAATAGACAATTGAATGTACAGCCTTCATAAAACACAGCGAGATTTTTAAAACCATAATCTTTACTACCTTTACAAACCCAATCTGCCACACAATTTGTTGGTAATGGATCATGATACCAATCAAGATAAGCCCAATTTCTATCAGGTCCAACGACTTTGCCGTCTGCATTCTTTCTTATTCCACAATATCCAAATTGCCCTTCGTCAATACGGCATTTATTTACACACAATCTGCAGGATTTACCCGAGTCATGATTCGGTATTGTTTCTGGTAATTTAAATTTTTTTCTTACTCGAGCATGAATTTCTTTTATCTGTGGATATAATTTGTCAAATTTCTCACGTATACAGGTTGGACAATAAGGTAATGACTTAGAGAATAATCCTTCAGTATTACATTCCTGGCATTTCATAAAGGATTATATATTTGCACTTGGCTAAGTCAAGCCTATGTTTGAACGTAGAACGTAGGGCGTTCCATTTATCAGAAAGTGCGGGGTTGACTTTCGTTTATAATTAAGTAATATTATTTTTGTATTTGTCTGAATTATTCAAAAAATAAAAAGAAGTAGTTTGCCTTTCTGCCTCAGGCAGAGATAACTACAATTTTGGAAAGACTAAACTGTTAAAAATAAAAAGGAGTATTTATGACAATATCTCTTGATGGTGAACACTTAACAATTGAAAAGATCGTCGACATTGCACGGCATAATGAACAAGTAGAAATTTCAGATCAAGCAATTGAACGAGTCAAAAAGTGTCGGGCAATGCTGGAACAAAAAATTCAGGCACGGGAAATCATGTACGGTGTCAATACCGGCATTGGAGAATTCTCTGAAGTGATATTAACTGATGAACAAGTCGAGCAGTTTCAAAGATACCTGATATACAACCACGCTGCTGGTATCGGCGACCCAGCACCTATCGAATATATACGAGGAGCAATGGCTGGAAGAATAAATGTTTTATCCAAGGGCAAATCGGGTTGCCGACCTGAAATCCCTTTGACCCTGGCACAGATGCTGAACAAAGGCGTTACACCTGTAGTCTGTCAAAAAGGTTCAGTGGGAGCCTCCGGCGATCTCGCACCGATGTCACAGATCGCGCTCTTGCTTATGGGCGAAGGTGAAGCTTATTTCAAAGGCGAACGCCTGCCTGGAAAAACTGCAATGGAACGCGCTGGCATACCCATCCCCGGCTTAAAGGCAAGGGATGGCTTAGCAACGATTAACGGTTCTAACTTAATTACGGCAATGAGTGCGCTTCAACTCTTTGATATCAACCGTTGGCTAAAGCAGACAGAAATCGCCTGTGCCATGACCTTAGAAGCATTGTATGCAAATATAGAACCCTATGATGTTAGGCTCCACCAGGCACGAGGTTTCCCAGGTGCTATAAGATCAGCCCAGGCAATAATGAAGTGCATAGATGGTAGTGATTTATTGTTCAAAGAATTCAAGATAAAAGTCCAGGACGCATATTCTATGCGTTCTTCACCCCAGGTCATTGGCGCAGCTCATGACGCCATCTGCTATGCCAGGAAACAGGTGGAGATTGAATTGAATGGAGTTGGGGACAACCCTGTTTTCTTTCCCGAATTAAACCTGACAATAACCGGCGCAAATTTCCAGGGTACACCGGTTTCCTTACCCATGGACATGATAGGTGCTGCAGTCACTATGGTTTGTGTGCTTTCAGAACGCAGGTTCAATCGTTTGAATAACCCGGCGCTCAGTATCGGTTTACCAGCCTTTCTCACCAAAGGCGCAGGCATGATGTCCGGTTTAATGCTCAGCCAGTACACTGCTTGCACCCTGATTACTGAACAGAGAATGTTATCTGCACCGGCTTCAGTGATGTCCATATCAGCTGCTGCTGACCAGGAAGATTTTGTCTCTATGGCAATGAATACAGCGATAAAAAATGGACAGATACTCGACAATGCCTATGGCGTTTTAGGCATTGAATTCATGGGTGCATCACAAGCCCTGGATTTTCGCGATTTCACACCGGGTAAAGGCGTAAGTGCTGCTAAAAAAGTCGTGCGTAAACACGTAGCGCATCTGGATGAAGACCGACCTTTATATGATGATCACAACAGAATGAAAGAATTGGTCAAATCATGTGAAATTCTGCAAGAAGTGGAAAAAACGATTGGAAGTTTAGAATAAAAATCTGAATTTTACGAAAAACAGTTTTATATCTGATATTATTTGATCAATAATTGAACCGTGTAGAGGAGTGTCAAACCTCTGCACATTTTTGCCATCAGTTAATATATAAAATAAATTCTCTTCGTTTCCATAATGTTTAAAATCACTATTGTCCAATGTTATTTTCTTTTCTCTGAAGATTATGTTGATATTATCGCTTACATTGATCGTCATTTTCCCAAATCTTATTTGTTTAACATGCAATTTATCAGGTAGTTTAAAAAATTTTTCCTCTACAGGATAGTAATTTTCTGTTGCAATTAGATAATCTAATTTTTCAATATTTTGATTGGCTAAAAAGATAGAAGTCTGTACTGGAGAATGTTTTAATGTAATAAATATATTTTCACCACCAGGTGTCGAAATCAATGTGCCTGCTGTTCCAGTTTTGATTATTACACAGTCTGAAAGTGAAGAGATTGAAAAAAAGATTGATATTATAATTATCGAAAAGATTGCGAATTTTCTTAATCTCTGGGAGTAGATGAAGTATAGAAGAAGCAAAATTATTGGTGAAATATACAACGTGATCGTAGAAAACGGAATACCGGCAAAGAGTTTTGATATTGTAACTAAAATACTAAGTAATATAGATATTAAAACGGCGATCATTTTGGCAAGCATAAATGAGAAAGTGCCAATAATCAAACAGAAAAATAATAGGAAAATGATAATAGAAGCAATAGGTACAATTATAAGGTTAGAAATGACTGCAAGAGTTGGCAGACGATGAAAATAGTGTATAAGTAGAGGTGATACACAGAGTTGCGCTGAAAATGAAACTGCCATTGATGCCATGATGAATTTATATGGTTTTGCCTTTACCCTTTTTATTATTCCATTTTCAAGTATTGGATACAAAAAGAGGATACCATAAACTGCGGCAAAAGACAATTGTGCCCCTATGTCAAAAACAAGCAGTGGATTAATAAGCAGCAAAATGATTGCCGTGATATTTATGATGTGTACACCATCTATATTCCTCTGAAGAATTAAACCTAATCCGAATAGAAATGCCATCAATGTAGCACGGCACACACCAGGTCGAAAACCTGTAATGCCCGTATACAAACAAAGAATCAGCATAATAATAAAAAACTTTATTTTTGTTGAAACAGGAACAAAAAGAAGTGCAAAGCCAACGAACATACAGACAAATCCGACATGTAATCCTGAAACCGCTAAAATATGAAGAACACCAGCGCGAATAAATACATCCTTTAAATCCTTTTTTAAACGCCCAGTTCCTCCGAGAATAAGTCCTATACCCAAATCATAATGCTCATTCTTTAGAAGACTTTTGAGCATACTATCTATATAACCCCTTACAGAAAAAAGAACTGTGCCCAAAAAAGTGTCTCCAAGGTCTGTTTTTATAATGTTACCAGTAAGTAAATTCGGACGGTTAGGGTATTTCGAATTTTTAATTCTGCCTTTTATTAAAAATCTTCTACCCAAATAAGTATTATGTTCTCGCGTGTAAAATTCAACTGGGATTTTATAGTTTATTATTCTATTATTGATCTGCGCTTCGTCAATATTAATCAATAATTTTACATAGTGCTCGCGATGTTCTTCGCGCACCACTATTCCTGAAAAGGTTAAATCCCGGCCTTCATGAGTTAATCTGACTGGAGTATTTAACGATGTGTTTAACATGGAGAGTATTGTAATGAGAATATATAAAAACCATCTTTTCCAGAACGAAAGAAATATTGCCAAAATGCAGATATAAATACTAAATACAATTGAGAAATTGAGAATCGTCTGGATAATAACACCAAATACAATAGCAAAAAGTACTGTAATACCTACCCTTTTAATTCAGCCCTCCAGATTCTTAACGTGGTTATCTTGAAAAATTACTGGTCTGGGTATATGATTTTACGAATTGTCCCCTTTGCTTTATTCAATTCAATCCTTGCTACACCTGGATTTGAGCCTGTTGATTTAAGACAGCTGTAGATGAAGAAATCCTCACCTATCGGTTGGATTATAAAAAAAGAATTTTGAGTAAGCCAGATAAATTCCTTTTCAATACCTAAATTCAAACTGTCCTTCACCGCTTTTGAAACCAACATAATTGAAGAAATTTCGGCATCATATAGAGTGACATCGAAATTTGCTGCTATAATGTGCTGGACTACAGTAATCCCATCATAGCCAACAAGGCTGACATATTGACAACCAGGAACTTTCTCTGCTACTTTTCTAATTTCTTCTTGTAAATCTTCAGACATAAGACCCCCTTATCCGCCTCAGGCGGATAAATACCTAAAGTCCTAAACCCCGTTAGATGTTTACTATCTAAACGGGGTAAATACCTAAATGCCTAAATCAAAAATCATAAATTTCATATCTAAATCTAACATCTGCAATCTAAAATCATTCTTTTATCTTCTATCTTCCATCTGTTATCTATCATCTTTTATGTTCTTTCAACATATTCACCTGTTTCAGTGTTAATCTTTATTTGATCACTTGTTTCGACAAATGGCGGTACCTGACAGGTATGACCGCCTTCAAGTTTAGCTGGTTTTGACTGAGCCTGGGCAGTCGCCTCTTTTATGTACACCTGTGTCTCGACCACCTTTAGGGTTATGTATTTCGGCAGAATAATACCAAAAGGCTTGTCTTCATAAAATTCTACTTTTACCCTTATATTGGGGTGGAGAAACTTTGCCGCATCTCCTATGAGGTCAGCGTCCAAAGGTATCTGTTCATAACTTTCCGTGTCCATGAAATAGAACAAATTATCAGCAGTGTATATGTACTCCATTTCCACTGGTTCAATCTCGGTCTCTTCAACCCGGTCATTGGAACGAAACCTCATGTCTTTGGAGAATCCGCTTTTAAGATTTCTTAACACGCACTGGATAAAAGCTCTGCCCTTGCCCGGGGTTATGTGGGATACCTTTAAGACAATAAAGGGTACGTCATCCATTTTTATAAGCATCCCTTTTTTGATCTGTGTAGCGTTAATCACTTTGCATCCACCCGGAAAGTACTTACATCGATTTCTTTGTCAACAATATGAATATGTTTGTGCGCAAGACGCTCCCTAATAAAATCAGCAAGTTCGTAGTTTTTTTCTTTTCTCAGCTGGTTTCTTATGTCGAGGAGTACGTTTACAAGATTAGAAAAGAATTTATCGCTTGATTTTATGGTCTCAAGACGGCTCCAGAGATCCCGCGCTGCGAAGTCCAATAGTTCGCTTTTCTTATCCTTTAATTTTGCCTTGACTTCACGCAGCACGTCTATAACATCATTAATTGGCTGATCAGGTTCGTCTTCAGCAAACCCCAGGACACTCAAATAGTACTTAACACTAATCGCTATCTCCAGATTTTCTTTCTCATAACCCTGTTTTATCAAGTCAAAGATAATACCCAATGCCATAGGTGTATTGATATCATCATCCATCGCCTCAGTGAACTCCTTAAGCATAAAAGGCTCAGCGAGTTCAGGAAGTTTTTCAAAACCATGGATATAGGTCTGTATCCTCAGGTAAGCTGCTTTTGCCTCATCCAACCTGTCTTTGGAAAATTCAATCTGATTACGGTATTGAGTTTTTAACAGATATAATCTGATAACATTTGAGCTGTAGTCTTTCAATATGTCTTCAATGAGAAAATAATGACCGGTTGATTTAGCCATTTTCTCACCACCCAAGGTAACCCAGCCATTATGCAGCCAATAGCGAACAAATTCTTTACCTGTAGCCGCAACTGATTGAGCAATCTCATTCTCATGATGAGGAAAGATCAAGTCTTCTCCACCAGTATGTATGTCGAATGTTTCTCCGAGATAGTGCATTGACATTGCAGAACATTCAATATGCCAACCCGGCCTTCCCTTACCCCAGGGACTGAGCCAGTATGGTTCCCCAGGTTTTGCTGCTTTCCAGAGTGCAAAATCCAATGGGTCAATTTTATGTTCGGTCGGTTCTATCCTGGCGCCGGAAACAAGATCATCAATACTTTTCTTTGAGAGTTTTCCATAATCTTTAAATGCACGCACTTTAAAATAAACATCGCCCCCTTTTTCATAAGCAAAACCATTATCTATCAATTTCTTTACAAGCTCTATGATTTCTTCAATGTGCTGCGATGCCCTGGGATAAAAAGTCGCTCTTTTTATATTAAGTATATCGCATGCCTTGAGATATTTTAAGATATTCTCTTCTGCTATTATGCGCCAGTCCTTATTCAATTCTTTCTGCTTTTCTATGATCTTATCATCAATATCTGTAAAATTCTCCAGGGTCATAACTTTATAGCCTGAATATTCAAGCCATCTCACCAATATATCACGGGTTATCGCAGAACGAATATGGCCTACGTGTGGCGGCCCCTGAACAGTAAGTCCACAAGTATAGATGCCAACTGTATCTTCCCTTGGCCTAAATTCTTCTATTTTCTGGGTTAATGTATTGTGTAATTTTAATCCCATTATTCACTCTGTAAATAGGCTGTTGCCGCGGCAATTTTTAGCAGAGGATTTGGCGCACCCATCATTTCGGCAAATAATGTCTGGTGCTCCTTTGCCTTATATTTAGCAAGTGCCTCAATTGCTACAATGGAAACATTAATATATTCGTCTTTTACTGCTTCTTTTAACAATTGGGAACCTTCAGGTAAATTAAATTTTTTAAGAATCTGCACGACCTTCACGCGTGTAAAAGGATTATTTGATTGTAAACCCTGCTTCAACACATCAACACCGTCTTGATTATTCAATATCAATAAAGCCTCAGCTGCGGCAAGCCTCAACTCCCACGGTGCATCGACGAGCGATTCTTTAATAAAAGGTATTGCTGATGTATCGCCCATTTCAGCAAGGCTAATAATTCCCTGTTTCCAGATGTCGATAGTTTGGGTTACCATTTCTTTTCTAATAAAATTCTCCATATCCTGTTGACCAATACTACCGAGTGCTTGCGCTGCAACAATTCTTGTCAGGGGATCAATATCCTTCAAACCTTTCATTATGGTTCGTTTTTTTCGAAATCTTTTAAGTCCTAGAAAAGAAGTTCTTCTTATTTTCGCAACCTTATCATTTATTCCTTTAATAAAAATCTCGAGACATCTTTCATCATCTATTAAAGAAATAACTTTATATGCCTCACTCCGAATCAAGGGATCATTATGATCAACAAGTTTGACAAGGAATGGTGAAAATGTATTCTCTTCTAAATCATAGAGAACTGCAAGTGCTGCAGCAATACCATTTTTGTCTTTACCTTTTAGTATTTCATAAAGGGTTTTAATACCCTGGGCATCACCTGTCTGTTTTAGCCCCTTGGCTGCATTAACCTGGATAATAATTGATTCGTCTTTAACCCCTTGTTGCAGAATGCTGATTGCTTTTTGTTTTGGAGGTAAACCGCAGGAGATTAATAGAATTATTATGAAAATTAGCTTATTTTTCATCTGGAATTATAACTAATTTTCAAAAGAAGTCAATGAACGAACAAAGGAAGAAGTGAGGACTTATTGACAAAATGAGGTTTAGGCGTAGAATAAAGAGGAATAGAAGGCTTAAGAAGGCGGAAAAAATCTAAGTGGAAAGGGAATAATGTCAAATACATATGAAATCAAGCATAGTTATTTGTTGTTCGGCATAGCGGCCAGTATGGTTTTATGGCATCGTCTTATGGCTAAAAAGATAAAAACCATAAACGTAAAACGACCAATGATACGGGCGGCGATGCCATATAACGGTTAACAAAAAAAACTTTAGGTATTTAGGTGTTTAGGCATTTAGGTGTTTGATATATCCAAGGAGGTTTAATGAAGAGAACGAAAACAGTGAAGAATTTTGTGTATAAACCAGTTTCTGCACCACATGGAACAAAAATTTCTTGCAAGGGTTGGCAACAGGAAGCAGCTTTAAGGATGTTACAGAATAATTTAAACCCTGATGTTGCTGAAAATCCTGAAGAGTTGATTGTGTACGGTGGTAGTGGCAAGGCAGCAAGAAATTGGGAATGTTATTATGCTATAGTTGAATCATTAAAAAATCTGGCGGATGACGAAACACTTCTTATCCAATCAGGAAAACCAGTAGGGGTTTTTAAAACATTCAGTTATGCACCACGAGTTCTGATTGCCAATTCACTCCTGGTGCCTGCTTGGGCAAACTGGGACTATTTTAGAAAACTTGAGGCTCTTGGTTTAATAATGTATGGACAGATGACTGCTGGTTCCTGGATCTACATTGGCACACAGGGGATAATCCAGGGAACATATGAAACCTTTGCAGCCTGTGCACAAAAGCATTTTGGCGGTTCATTAAAGGGCAAATGGATTCTTACAGGTGGCATGGGAGGAATGAGCGGTGCCCAACCTCTTTCTGTTACGATGAATCAAGGTATAATTCTTGATATTGAGGTTGACCCAAAACGTATTGAAAAGCGAATTAAACAAGGGTTCTGTGATGTTATGGTTAATGACTTGGATGAAGCACTAAAATTAGTCTTCGATGCAGTAAAAAAACGAAAACCACTTTCTGTTGGGCTTGTTGGTAATACTTCAGATATTGAGCCAGAACTGGTCAAGCGAGGAATAATCCCTGATGTTTTAACTGATCAAACCTCGGCCCATGATGCGTTGAATGGTTATGTCCCTGGACGTATGAGTTTAGATGAAGCGATTGCATTACGAGGTAGACGCCCTGAAGAATATAAAAAAAGAGCATTGGAATCAATTGCCAGACAAATGGAAGCAATGCTGGAAATGCAGGAAAAAGGTGCGATAGCATTCGATTATGGAAACAATATTCGAGGTCAGGCAAAAAAAGCTGGTGTGGATAACCCATTTTCAATACCCGGTTTTGTGCCTGTATATATCAGACCTCTGTTCTGTAAAGGTAAAGGACCATTCCGCTGGGTAGCCCTTTCTGGTGACAAAAATGATATTTACTTAACTGACAAGAAAGTTCTTGAAATGTTCGGTGATGATGAATCCATTCGCAGGTGGATTGAACTTGCCCAGAAGAAGATTCCTTTCCAGGGGTTGCCATCAAGAATTTTGTGGCTCGGCTATGGTCAAAGGGATAAATTCGGTTTAGAGATAAATCGGATGGTCAGAGAAAATCTGATTAAAGCACCAATAGTTATTGGAAGAGACCATTTAGATACTGGTTCAGTAGCGTCGCCATACAGAGAAACTGAGGGTATGCTTGATGGCTCAGACGCCATTGCAGACTGGCCTATACTGAATGGTTTGCTCAACACTGCTTGTGGCGCTTCATGGGTATCAATTCATCATGGTGGTGGTGTTGGCATTGGTTACTCAATACACGCGGGTCAGGTTTTGGTTTGTGATGGTACAAAGGATATGGATACACGTATTGAAAGGGTTTTGACCAATGATCCAGGAATTGGTATTGCCAGGCACTCTGATGCTGGATACAAAGACGCAATTAAATTTGCCGGGAAAAAGGGGATTAAGATACCAATGGCTGGGGAGTAGAACACTGCTGTCACAGATTACTAAAAGGTTGATGATTCGATCCTGAATATTTGCTCCACAGTAATGGTTAAAAATTCGAAATACTAAATTCGAAATACTAAATAAATCCTAATGTTCAAAATCTAAATTTTCTAAACAAAAAAGTTTTGAATTTAAATATTTGAATTTCGATATTGTTTATGTCTCACATCGAGTGTTCGACACGAGACGGAATTTCGTGTTTCGGATTTAGGATTTGCTTTTATTGATCATTGACATTTTCTGAATACTTCGTATAATACAATTGGAGATATGCATTGGATATTATTTTAATTTCAGGCAAAGATAATAGAAGAATAAATTTGTACATAAAATTTGTGTTTCTAATTATAGGTGCGTCGATTTTTATTGGTCTTTTGGCTTTTTTTATATATAATATTACTGTTTTTACATCCCACAAGGTTGATCAAAACAGATTAGTACAATTGAACGCAGAAAATAAGATTATACACCAGGAAATTGATAGAATAGAACGGGAAATTTCAAGTTTGAATATTTTCATAGATAGCTTAGAAATACATGATAAAAAACTCCGTACATTCGCTTCGTTAAAACCAATTAATGACGATGTGCGAAATATGGGTGTTGGTGGTTATGCCAGTCATTATGACAGTAGCAGATTATCGACTGAGGTGCGTAACGAGCTTGCTAGTTTATCGCAAATCCTGGATAATTTAGTAGCACGATCAAGACTACAAAAAGAAAGTTATGATATGCTTCTAATACACTTCGAAGAGAAGAGATATCTAAGGGATCATACGCCATCTATTATTCCTGTTCAAGGATGGTTTATCAGCGGTTTCGGGTATCGGATTGATCCTTTTACCGGTCAGATAAAGATGCATGAAGGATTGGACATTGCTGCGCCACCAGGAACCCCCATTATTGCACCTGCTGATGGTATTGTAAAATCTGTCGGTAATAGAGGTGGTTTTGGTCTAACCTTAAAGATTGACCATGGATATGGTTTCAGCACATTATATGCCCATTGTCAAAGAATCAAAGTTACAGTAGGCACAAAAATAAAAAGAGGAGATATTATTGCTTATGTTGGGAATACTGGTAAATCTACCGGACCCCATCTTCATTACGAAGTTCGTATATCACAGGTGCCGGTAGATCCAATCAACTATATACTTACTTCACCATCCATTGTTGATTAAATTAAATAATGCAAACAAATATTATTAAAAAGATAAATCTATTAAAGGAAAAAAGAAGGGCAATAATATTGGTTCATAACTATCAACTACCAGAAATTCAGGACATTGCCGATTATGTAGGAGATTCATTAGAGCTTGCAAAAATTTCACACACTACAGATTGTAAGGTAATTCTTTTTTGCGGTGTCCGTTTTATGGCGGAAACTGCGAAAATCTTCAATCCGGATAAAATGGTTATAATGCCTGATCTGCATGCAGGCTGTCCAATGGCTGATATGATTACTGCTGAACAATTGCAAAAAAAGAAAGAATCACATCCTGATGCAGCTGTGGTCACTTACATAAATTCAACAGCTGACGTAAAGGCACTTTCAGATGTTTGTTGTACTTCAGCAAATGGGGTTAAAGTAGTCAATTCGGTCAAAAATGACGAAATTATATTTACCCCAGATAAGTACCTCGGTTCATATATAGCGAATCGCATGAAAAACAAAAAATTCTATCTATGGTCAGGTTACTGCCCAACCCATATGGTTTTTTCAAAAGAAGGTTTATTGAAGTTGAAAGACGAATATCCTGATGCGGAAATTGT